>Ga0222712_10003628_pt1 | contig 16645 bp, 27 predicted proteins | sample C33_657DmetaG_FD_165043 | JGI IMG/M metagenome (GOLD analysis project Ga0222712, IMG submission 165043) | Estuarine water microbial communities from San Francisco Bay, California, United States - C33_657D | ecosystem: Environmental > Aquatic > Marine > Unclassified | place: USA: California...
ATCATCAATCCTCTTCTGCGTCCTGATCCAACAAGGGACTTTCGCTCGGCTGAAAATAAGCTGTGGAAACAACAACTTATGGAGGAGGCTTCCTTGCATGGTCGCCAGATCGTTGATGCAGAGATTTACGAGCAGGCTAAGGCTATGGCTGACAGTGTGCTTTCTAATCCTGTTATCAAGGCTTTAATCGAGAAGGCTACCATTGAGAAGGGTATAACGTGGACTGATCCTAATACTGGTCTTAAATGTAAGGGTCGTCCAGATGCTATTGTTCCTGAGAAGGACTTAATCATTGACCTTAAGACTACCATATCAGCTCATCCTGATGACTTTCAGCGCAGTATTTGGAACTATAGATACCATGAACAAGCTGCGTTCTATTCAATGGGTTTAAAAGCCATCCATGGGGCTGACAGATTTAGTAGATTCCTATTCATAGCTGTTGAAAATAAGGCTCCATATTGCAGTGCAAGTTACTTCTTGAGCCCATCTGCTTTGGATACCGGTTGGAGTACTTGTATGTCGCTCCTAAACCTTCACAAGGAGTGTGTAGACAAGAACGATTGGAGTCGTGGATACGAGGTTCGTGCAGATCATAAGTCTGGCATTATGGATCTTGATTTACCTCAGTATGCATACATGAAACAAGAGAACGATGAACTCACTGAAAAGTACTAGTGTATATACAAGTGTATTTTTTTAGTATCGATTTTGTATCATCGGTAGGAAAATGAAAATGAAAATGAAAATATAGATGTTATTATAGTTGTTAATAATATAGATGAAAAAAAATTTTCAGTTTAAAGATTATGAATTATATTTGCTTAAATAAAAAACAATGATTACATCAATTACAATTTTAGCGGTAATAGTGGGAGTGCTATTTGCTACAGTAGTTAAGCTATCTTCAACTACATCTAGATTATCTGATCAGGTTGCTAACTTAAAGTCAGAACTTGATTTCATGGATGAGGTTACAGATGCTAGATTTGAAAATTATCACGAGTCTATTACTGAAATGAAGAAGGACATCGAGAACCTTATGGATGATGTAGCTGATCAAGGAATTAAATAAACAAAATACAATGAAAAAGACAAGAATTAAACTATCGAAAGACGAGGCTATCTCAGTAGTTATCGGAGAGAACAATGAATTTATGTTCTTAGACATCATCAGCAAGGAGGATATGAAAGCTTTGGATGATCATTACATGGAGGAGTTTGGGAACACTGAGAGAATTCTACCATTCGTAATGAACCCAGATCAGTTCGGATTAGTTATCAAGCATGGTATGATCCCGATGATGGAAATGATTGTTGAGGAAATCACAGGGGCTGAAATCGGTACAGCCATGGAGTTCTCAGACGAGGAGCTAGAGCAAGCCATCCTAAGCAAATTAAAGTTCAACGTAGAAGATGATAAATCAGTAAACTAAAATGAGTACACAAGTAGCAACAGTAAAGCAGGAAATGCAAAAGTTCGAGGCCCAAATGAAGGGTTATGAGGACACAATCTTAAAGTTAGTAGGTAACAAGTATGGAGTATCTCCAGACGAGTTCGCAATCAGCGTAATGACGGCTGTGAAGAAGTCTCCAAAGCTATTGCAGTGTGACCGTGCGTCACTATTCGCAGCGGTGCTTGTATCTGCTGAATTGAAGCTTCGTTTCAACACCCCTGAAGGATTTGCTTATGTGATTCCTTACGGCAAGGATGTTCAGTTCCAAATCGGTTACAAGGGATTGGTTGAGATTGCTTATCGTAACCCACGAGTTAAGTCTATCTACGCAGGAGTTGTTTACAATGACGAGGTAGAGGCTGGTAAGTTCAAGTACTCTCGTGGTTTGAACCTAGTGTTAGAGCATGACCCGATTATGAATCGTACAGCAGAGCAAGAGAAGGCGAAGAAAGTATACTGTGCGTATGCCGTAATCAAGTTAGAGGGTGCTGATCCAATCATCGAGGTTTTGGATAGCAATCAGTTGTCTAAGATCAAGTCGTTGTCTAAGGCTGCTGGATCTAACTCATCTCCATACAACAACGGTACTGACGTAGCTGATTGGATGTTCAAGAAGGCGGCTATCAAGCAAGCGTTAAAGACTGTTCCAAAGCAAGGCGTTAGTGAGATTGCTCGTGCAGTAGAGTTGGATGATAAGTTGTCTACAGGTGGACGTGTGAGAGTGAACGAGGAGCAGGAGTTGGTTGTTGATGACGTTGAGTTCACTGAAATGGATGAGGCGAAAGATGATTTGATTTCATAATTTGATTATATTTGTCAAATGGAAGGAATGGAAAACAAGGGGCCTGAGAGTAAATTCTTAGGCTCCGTTTCCCCTAGCAAGGGACATAGAATATACCAGCTCAATACTGAGACTGGTGAAGTGACTGAGGCGCACGTTGAGGGTAAGCTTGTAGAGTTACCTGACGGACGCAAGGAGATCCGTAAACAAATCTTTGTACGAGATAAGTATCTGTACATATCTGCGTTGAATAAAAAGAACGCCATCAAGCGATTCGCACGCATGGCTAAGATGTTAGATAACCAAAAAACTAAAAGCAATGAGACCATTGGGGAAAATGCTGAAGATTAAGCCAGACTTGATTGAGAACAGCAACACAATACATACACTAGGACAGCCTAAGTTCGGTAACACAGGAATGATTATCGATGCAGGTCCAGAAGTTACCGAGTTCAAACTAGGACAGAAGATTCTATTCAAGAAGTTCACACCTTCCGAAGAGGATGGTAATAGATTCGGGTATATCCATGAGGAGGATGTTCTTGGAATTATGTTTAGTGAAAACTAGGGAAACTTTTTACTTGTATCGTTTTTATAATTTTGTAATTTAGCAGTAAAATATACTACTATGCCAAATAACGGAATTGTTACCAAAAAAACAAACATACCTGCTGAATTCAGGGCTACATCTACTGCTGAGTTTGATAACTCAACTGATATGGTTATAATAAATAAAGCCTTATTAGGTAGTAATGTTGAACAAAAATCTGTAACTCTTAATCAACTATCTGCAATGGTTGGTGGTGGAATCCAAGGCCCACAAGGTATTCAAGGTCCACAAGGTCCTGCTGGTCCTTCTGTTCCATCTGGATTGGATTGGAAGGGGGAATATGCTTCAGTTACTGCTTACGAACTTAATGATGTTGTATTGTGGACTAATCCTGATACTGATGTTATTGGAAGTTATTGGGTAACTGCCGCGGAAGGTATTTCAGGTGTTGCTCCAACTGATACCTCTGGTGTTATTAATGAAGGTTGGGCATTCTTGGCTTCACAAGGTCCTCAAGGTATTCAAGGTATTCAAGGTATTCAGGGTGAGACTGGACCTCAAGGTCCTGCTGTTAATCTAGGTTATAAATCAATTATATTAAAGATTAGAACTACTGCTGGAGGTAATTTTTCTTCACTCCCTGTGTTTACTATTATTAATACAATTTATGATAACACTACGTTGAGTTATTCTTTAGGGACGACACTGATAAATAATTCGGGTTCAACTCAGTGTATTATACCTATTGATTTCACAACTACATTTAATACAGCAAAAATTTACGCTACTGGGATTAGTAACTCAGCTGGTGATCCATTAGATATTATTGCTAGTGTAGCTGATAACAATACTATTTATTATCATATTAAGCAGATGGATACTTATAATACTCCTATTTCAGTTCCTGCTGGATTCCAATTCAGTGTAGAAATTAGAATTTATAACTAATTAAAAATATATTGTAATGCCAAATAACGGAATTGTTTCTAAGAAAACTAACATCCCTCTCGACTTTAGGGCCACATCTACTGGTGAGTTTGATACAGCAACTGACATGGTTGTTATTAGCCAGCCTACTACTGGTATTAATGTTACTCAATCAGCTGTCACTATCGATCAATTAGGAGAGTTAGTTTCAGCATCTCAGACACCTTCTAACTTTGATGTTGCCACATCCGGAAACATTATCATTAGTAAAAATGAAGGTGTTTATGGTGGAGGTCCTGAAAACATAGAGACAGGAGACTTGTTGACTATTTCAAATGTTGAAATTCCACAGGGTTTGACTTGGATGGGAGAGTATAGTGGCACTCAAGAATATAATAATAGTGATGTTGTTTACAGTATTGTTTCAACCACATATACTACTTGGGTTTACATAAATGAAAATCCATCTACAGGACAAGCATTACCTACATCTCCAAGTACATTCAATACTTATTGGGCGCAACTTGGAACTCAAGGTCCTGCTGGATCAAATGGAGTTACTGCTGTTAATGGTTTGACTGGTAATGTTATTGTTTCTAATACTGAACTTGAAACTACAAGTACTAGTTGGGATATTAGTGTTTCTGAAACAGGTAATGATATTAAGGTGGGTATTAATAAACCATATAAAGAATTTATTACTAAGTTTCCCATAAACGGTCCTGGATCTCTTCCTGGTATAAACCAAGTTGTTGGTCAATATGCAATAGTTAATGAGATTGGAGCAACTAGTTTAAATAGTTCAGTTTCTTATTCGGGAGGGGTTTATTCATTATCATTACCAGCTGGAACTTTTTCATCAGCAGATCCTGATAAAATATATATAACTGCTACAGAATATTCCACTGCAAATTTATCTTTAAATACTTGGAAGTATTATTTTAAAACCAATTTTAGTTGGGGTAGTAATAAAATAAATTTCAAAGTTTATCAATGGGATCAAACAACTGGATCATGGTTATCTGATTTAGCTATATCAACATATGTTACACTTTTATTTAAAGTAAGAATTTACAACTAATACATAATACAATGAGTACTAAAAAAACTATGAAGGGTTCAAAGGTTAAATTTAACCCTAACAGAATTGTCGCTAACCCATCAAAGGCTGCTAAGACTGGTGGTAAATCAGGCTGTGGCTGTAAATAAAAATGGCGAAGATTACTTCATCTAACAAGGTTGTCTTTGGAACTAGGAAGCCTGGTAAACATACCAAGCGTAAATCTCCAAAGGATAAGAATGTTAAATCATCTAGAGGTCAAGGGTAATGGCTAAGAAAGAAATGATTAAAAGAGCTGACGGATCAGTATCCCAGAGAGGACTTTGGGATAACATCCGTGCTAATAAAGGTTCTGGAAAGAAGCCTACCAAAGCAATGCTTTCTCAAGAGAAGAAGATTAAAGCTAAAACTAAAAAGAAAAAGTAATGGCTAAGACTCAAGCTTGGACTCGAAAGGAAGGCAAGAACCCTAAGGGTGGATTAAACGCCAAGGGTAGAGCTTCGTATAACAAGGCTACCGGTGGTAATCTTAAACCCCCTGCTCCTAAACCAAAGACTGAGAAGGATGCGAAGAGAAGGAAATCATTTTGTAGTAGGATGGAAGGGGCCAAGAAGAAGCTTACCTCAGCCAAGACAGCTAAAGATCCAAACAGTAGAATTAATAAAAGCCTTAGGGCATGGAATTGTTAAAATAAAAAATTATGGCACAAAATATTAACTTAAGTGATCGTGTACGTTTTCTTCCAGGATTAAAGAAGAAAGACCTACCCCCAATGTTTGACTCTATCTTCATAGGTACTGTTTATATGCGATTAAACGAAACTAGTTTACCTGGAGATTTTAGTTTATGGACAGCTGATAGCATGTTTAATTACAATTCAATTATTGGAACTAGAGACAATAGTGGTGATAAAGTTAGTAGTGGATCTCCTGCATTAATATCAGATCTTGATTACAATATTTTTAAAACTATTGGAACTGATGGGACTGACTTTCCAGTAATAAATCCATCTGTAAGAAATTATTACCCATTATTTTACGGAGAAAGAACAAAAGACGATGGTAGTCATAGCGGATTCGTGTTTTATACTGTGTATGATATAGAAAGAACATCTATTGATGCTAGCAAAACTATTTATTCATTTGCTATCGACATGTGGGAGAGTAAGATATTTATTAATGACGCTACTAATTACGAAGAGATTAATTAATGCATAAGATAAAATTCTTAACTCAAGAAGATTATCATAGAAAAGACGGATACCTGGACTTTGACATCGCTCAGTCCGGGTATTTGCTTCATTGGGGTACGCATGATGGAGATACAGTAGTCTTTGTCCGTGATCTATACGGAGCTGTACACATGGTAGCCCCAGAATGGATTAGATTTGAAGAGCAAATAGAATCCGTTTTAATCTCTAGACTTACCGATTTATTTAGTAGATTTGCTTCTGAGGATACGATAGAGGAAATGAAAGCAATCATTAATAAATACATCTAATGCCAAGGAAAGCAAAGGCAACATACAAGGGTAAGGTAAAGAGGAACTTCACTAAGAAGGTATCCACAGGCAAGATCAAAGCTACCAAGACCCAAATAGACGGAATTAAATTCGCATCTCAACTAGAAGCATTCGCATACAAGAAACTGAAAGAGGCTGGCCTTGAGTTCGATTACGAGCCAAGGAGCTATGAGATCTTCCCGAAGTTCGTATATCCTGGTGAGACTTGGGAGCAGGTTGGTAAGAAGCCCGATCTAGAGAACAAGGAACTTAAAACTATCCTACCAATTACATACACCCCAGACTTCGTTGCTAAGGATGGATCTTGGGTGATAGAATGTAAAGGCTTCGCAAATGATAGGTTCCCATATGTCTGGAAGATGTTCAAGCATAAGTTAATCAGAGACAACAAGGGAGGATTGCCAGCGTTATTCGTTCCTAAGAATCAAAAGCAGATACTCTTCTGTATCCAGAGAATACTGGAATTGCAAGAGTGTTAATAACTTTTTAGCATTAATATTTGCAAAATTAAATAGTCGTAGTATATTTGCTCACGAAACAATTAATCAATTATGGAATACAAGACAATCAGAGAATGGTTTGAGCTGTTGCCTGACAATGGCTTACGCAAGATGGCTATGGATAAAACTAATGATCACAAGCTAAGGATGAGAGTTGGGGATATGGGTACAGCGGTGAAGCTTGCGTTTAATTGGGAGGATGCTGGTCCAGACTATAAGTTTTGGGAAGGTGTTTACGAGCGTGCAGAGTCTGGTTTTTATGAGGCTAAGTATGATACCCCATCAGAGACATTGAGTAATGTTATCCACGACCTTAGAACTAGAGAAGCTGTGGGCTTAAAGAAATACGGAACCACTGTTAATAGACCTGACTTATCATTGAGAGATTGGTTACAGCACGCATACGAGGAGGTATTGGATCAGGCTATGTATTTGAAACGAGCAATATCTTTAATCGATGAACAAGATAGACCAAGCGTATAAAGAGATCCTGGAGAACATGATGAGTATCGCAGGATATGATCTGACTTACGAGGACTTGTTAAAGGAAGAAGATGGATGGTGGGCAAGATACACAATGACTCAGGAGCAAAGAGAAAGGTGGAAGAAAGAATCAGTTCAGGTGTTTAGACAGAAGTTAAGATGGCCTAAATGGAAATCTGAAGAACAGGTGAGATGGATTGATTTGATGTGGGGATTGAAAGTTGAAGATAACGATCTGCAATAATATTAAAAAAGATTAATCACAATGGATGACTTTACCCGTAAGGATAAGTAATTTGTTTACAATAGCTGCTTTTCAGTTATTCTAGATATTATTGTAAATGAAGAAATGACATCCATTGTGATAAACATTAGCTCCGTTGGCCAGGAGATCGTAAAACACGGACTGCATACCGGATGAACCGTCAGGTTGCACACTGCTTCCGTTCTCATCGTATTGGAGATAGAGTTAGCCTTCTCGACGTCGTGCAAAAAGGCAAATGATTAGGTGGCGGAATGGTAGACGCAACGACAAGTGTCAAAATGGGGCAATATTAATAGGGGCCCAAGTATATGACTTACAGGTTCGAATCCTGTCCTAATCGCGAAGTAAAGGTTCTCGATTTAATAGACTTGTCAAACTTAACAACCAAATCGATGACACCTCGGAAAGACGAGGAACATAGTCAGGTGGCGGAATGGTAGACGCAGCGCAATTTGGTTCGATTCCAAATAAATGGTACAGGTTCGAATCCTGTCCTGACGGAGTAAGTAGGTAGAGAGAATAGAAATATTCTCTTTATCTCTTGCTTTTTAAATAAAAGGTTCGTACATTTGTGACTACAAAACATAATTGTATGGAAAGATTTTTTGACAAAGTAGATAAAACCGATACCTGTTGGTTATGGACAGCAGGATTAAGAGGTAAAACAGGATATGGTGCTTTTAAATTAAATGGTAAAGTTGTAGATGCACATAGAATTTCTTATGAACTTCACAACGGAACAATACCCAAGGGAATGCACGTATGTCACACTTGTGATAATAGAAAATGTGTTAATCCTAATCATTTGTTTTTAGGAACTCCTAAAGATAATTGGCAAGATTCCTTTAATAAATGTAGAATAAAACTGTTGGGAGGAATTGATATTGAAAAAATTAAAAAGCATCCAAGCAGAGGTGCTTATTTGAGAGGTTGTAGATGTGATGAATGTAGAGCTATCAATAATATGATGGTTAAAAGATACAGAGAAAAATTAAAAAACAAAATATAATGCCAGACATTTCAATGTGTAAAAACTATCTCTGCCCATTGTCAGAGAAGTGCTATAGATTTACAGCGAAGCCTGATCCTATGTGGCAAAGCTATGCATTATTTGAACCAGAATCAGATGGTACCTGCCTTTACTTTATCGATGCTGATAAATGAAGAAGTGTTTCACCTGCAACAGAAGATACCCACTATTCCTATTCGCAAAGGACAGAATGAAATACCAACGTCCTCATGATCAGGGAAGAGTTAAGTGTTGTAGAATATGTAACTATAAACGATGGGTTAAACTAGGAGAAGATTGGCTCTATAACTTTGAGATCAAGAAGTTCGAGAAGGTAGAGTTCAAGAGTAAGATAGAAATATTAAAACGTGTATTAAGATAAATTATGAAAAAACAAGTTAAACAAGTAGAGGATTTCCAAAAGGCTTTTGGAGCATTCATGGGAGAGGGAGCAAGTTTCCCCCCACTAGACAGATGTGTATTACGTCAGAGATTATTGCAGGAGGAAGTTCTAGAACTACATGAAGCCTGGAGTAATAAAGACATCGTAGAGGTAGCAGATGCTATTACAGACTGTATGTACATCCTTATTGGGACAGCCATAGAGTTCGGATTGCAAGATAAGTTAGAAGATTTGTTTGACGAGGTTCACGGATCTAACATGAGTAAGCTAGATGAGAATGGCAAACCTATCTACCGAAATGATGGGAAGGTGATGAAGGGACCAAACTATTACAAACCAGATCTAAAGAAAATCCTAGACAAATGAGCGAGATGACACAAGACGAGAGAGAGAAGATCCATGTATTGCAGTTCTTAATGTGGGCGCATATAACGATATACGCTGCTGATAACTGTGATAATATCAAATGGTTCAATCGTAATCAAACCAAGAACCTACTAAAGAGAACGGTTGAGCATATTGAGAAGGAGCATGGAGGAGCGATCAAGGCATTGTGGAATATCAATGATGCTGAGATTATGACTGGTGTTACAAAGGAAATGTTAGAGTTTACAGAAGAGGTAGCAACTATGCCTTATTGGGAGTTGCCAATGATAACGCAGATGATCAAGGAATACAAGTTAAAGAATGTTGAAAAAAAGTAGATAACTTTTATCAAGACAACGAAGTAGGCATCGTATATTTGTAGAAGTCTTTTTGACTGTTACTTGTTTTTTTCGTTGATTGTTTGTTCGGGAATGGGGGCTTCGGCCCTCATTTTTGTTATAGATATACTATCATCCCCCAGGTCAACAGCAACAAGCCCGAAGTCACAAACGTGGCGTTACGCCATTTTTTCTTTCGTCTGCTTTCGTCAGACAGCGTCTGACTATTCTTCCTAGCATCTTCTTGAAGTAATGAGATAGTATTCTCATGAGTATCTATGATACCCTTGTATTTTGATTTCTGTATGGCATTTTGCTCGTTTAAATTAGTAAGCAGCTCTACCTTCTTATCGAGGTACAACATTCGTTTAAACGTAGCGGAAATGAGAAACGCCTGATGGGCATTAATGACGGATGTAGTATCCTTTGTCCCAGAGTCGCTGCATTGAGTCAATGTCTTTTGAGAGATACTTGAACTTGATAGAGTCGCTAGAATAATAAGCGTTAGTAATATTTGTTTCATAGTCATTGTAATTCTTGTCAATGTCATTAAAGATAGCTGCCTTAACGCTATCTAGGCTGTCAATACTATAGGATAGTTTATTTATCTTCTCTTGATTGATAGACATAGCCTCAATAATAGAGTTGGTATCATCCTTACTAGGCATTCTTGTCATCGTTGAATACTGGAGGTATATGCACACCCCTAGCAAAATAATGGTTACGATCCATTTGTAATCAACTTTGTTTTCCATTCTTATTAAATATTTTCTCAATAACAGTAAGAGTTAATCCACCCCCAGCGATCAGGCATAGGGCATCAAACATAAACTCTGGAGTTACCCAAGAATTATTGAACGTGGCTAAGAAAGCCATGATGATAACAGAGAACAAAGCCAAGAAAGAGGCGAACCTCTTAGATGACTCAGGAGAATCTGCACTCAGTAGTTTCTTAAAAAAATCTTTCATTGTCGTCAAGCCATTTTTCAAATAGATACACAGCGAATGTCAATAGACCAGCAATAATAGCTGTTATAGTCAATGCTACTTCCATATCTCGTAAACAGTTTTACCATTACGTTTAACAGCCCTCAATATCTGCTTCTTATTAGCTCCTTTCTTAAAGCTAACATGAACCCAGTCTGGTTCAGCAGTGTTCCCAAATTCCCAAATTAATTGTTTGAATTCTAGGTTATCCTTAATGTAATTAAAGATTTGACTATTCTTCTTACCTCCAAATCTATCGCAGTCTAGATCAAAAGCACAGCCAATAGAGTGATCAGACGTAGCCGAAGCCCCAGGAGTAGCATCATTCAATGCCTTACTTCTGTATCCAGAGCTAATGAACAATGGCCCTCCAACAAATTCACGAACCTTGTCGAATACCTCTACTGATAGAGTCTTGATATTCTCCAAATGATCAGGCGTTGGGTTATTACTTATCCCTAATCTCTTAGCGTTGTCTGAGTGAGTCACTTCAGAAAGAGATACATATTTGCTTAATTTCTCTGACATATTACATTGGTTTATTGAAATAACTATTCCAAAGCGATGTTTTTAAATCTGTAGCAAGATTATCCGGAATCTTATACATTGAATCGTCTGTTGCAGGATCGTAATCAAAATATTTAATCCCAGGATAATAACCTTTAACACTGACTAATTCGCCACCACCTTCTAAAGATCCAAATACAGATTTACCAAACGCATCTCCTTGATTGACCACATTTGCTCCATTATTAAAATAAGAAGCTCTAACAGTTGCTGAGTTTTGATATGTCATAAACCCACCCTTCATTGCTAATGTTGTCAAGTCATCATTGTACACAGGCTGACCATCAACAATGGTTAAAGGACCTTTTACATCTATTTCTCCAGCCACATTTCCTGAATATGTATACTGCGCTCCAACTCCTATTTGACCAGGTATTTTACCAAAATTATAAGTAAATCCATTTGGAAGTTTAATAGGAAATGATGATTGAAATGGAAAGTTGTTTGTACTTTGAGCTGGATACCAATCCCCAGCAGCAGTAATACTATTAGCTACAGGATCAAAAATAAGAGTTCTCATGTACTTATTAGTTACTATTGTACCAGGAACATTTACAATACCTTCGAAATGAAGAATTACTTTTAAAGTACTAGGATCTTGACCCGGTGATAATTTTTCTAATGAAGCCCCCATAAAAGCCCCATCTCTAACCCCATCTATACCATAATCTGGACCTGTTATTAGATCAGTTGGTATTCTTAAATCATAATCAGTATATACACAATTTTGTTGAGTCCAGTTATTTGGATCTAGTATATATATATATCTAGAAGCGCCTCCAAACATATATATTTTACCGTTTGGATGTGAAATAGCGTCAGTTATATTTATCCCCCAAGTTGTATCAAATTCAGGAGTTGTATCAGGAGCAACGATATTTGTATTAGATACATCTTTTGGGGTTCTATATGGTCCAACATTACTATTAAATGATTTAGCTGCGCTAGTGCCATCATAATAAGATTTTTCATATATATCACTAATAGTAGAATTTACACTAGTTAATCTAGGTTTAATTCTAACTACTTGTTGACTATTTGAGCTAGCAGAATTATCTACTCCTAATGGATTTGGTATCATATATATACATCCATCACTATGTAAAACACCTCCGCAAAATGCATTTTGAGCGCCATCATTTATTCCAACTGTAGAAAAATTAGCCACTCTCCAAGCAGTATTTTCTCCAGCACTTGGATCTAATGAAGGATCAGACTGAGGTTTTAACGCCACTATTCCTTTAGCCCTAAAACCTATAAAATATATTTCATTATTAGGAGCAACTACACCCTTCCCATAAAATCTTTTTTGGAGACTGGCTGTAGTCGCTAATTCATTGGGTAATGGAGGCTGCTTTCCAGGATTGTTAGATGAAACTCTATGTATTGTAGAAGCTTCCCATTTCCCTGTTGAATTATTAGATTTACCAGGTTTAATAGCAATAACTTCATTAAATGGAGTTGTATTATCTGATAGAAAATTAAATGTTGGCAATAAATAAGCAATACCATTTGGAGCTAATGTTGGACTTGTAAAGTGACCAACCGTAGATGATCCAAAATTAGTAACACCATATAGAGTTGGGTATTTATAAAAATCCCAACCCCATTTTGATTGTTGAAAGCTTCCTAATCCAAACATATTAAGAAATATTAGTTAAGTCACCAAACAGATACCAAGCATTTGCACTAGCTCTTACTAAAGTACATCCGCTATATTGAGTTCTTAAATTCCTCGCATTATCCGCGCTATAAATATTTACGTTTGAATTTTCTGGACTAATTGTTACTTTATTACCTGTTAAATTTAAGATACTTACTTGATAATTTATAGGGAATCCATTGACAGAAGATTGACTTAAATTCTCAGGAATAGTAATAGTTGCAGCCGCAGATGAACTAACTAAAATAGTAACGCCTCTGTCGTTTACATTTGGTACTGGACTTACTGTTCCTGGGACAGCATTTGCTCTTATTTGATCATTTGAACTAATAGTTCTAAATCCTAAAACTGCTGATCCAACATTTGGTCCAGCAGGACCTGTAGACCCAGCAGGGCCTTGCGTACCTAATTGCGCCCAGTATGAATTATATGTGCTAGGAGCAACTGGCAATGCTTGTCCAGCAGCAGGAGTTGCGTTGATATATAGCCAAGTAGAATAAACACCTGAAGCGACATTAGAAACTACATCATTTAATTGATAGGTTGTACCAGCACTATAAGGACCTTCCCAAGTTAATCCTGATGGAATTGCTACACCATCTACATATAGTGTACTGGCGTTCTGAATAGTCAAAGGCCCTTCTCCATAAGTATCTCCATCTAAAGAAACAACAACACCTCCAGATGCTTGAACAGTGAAATCATTCATAGATCCACCACCTCCACCGCCTCCAGTACCAATATCTGTAACTGATACAAATTTCTTAGGAGCTACAATATTATCACCACTCAATGGTCCGTTAGAATCATAAACAGCAACCAAATCACTAGCGATAGGAGTATATGAATCAGGAGCAACAACATCACTAGATTTAACTAATGATACAATTTTATCGTAAAGACCTCTTAAATTAGCCATAGTATTAGAATTTATCCGCTAATATACGATGAAAATTAACAGGCTTCAACCCTATCTAAATAATATTAAAACTTACTGGTATATGTAACTAAACTCTTCTGAAATATTAGGGAAAACATTTCCATCTATAGAAGAATCATTGCTGCAAATTACATACACTTGATTATCAAGCTCTATGTTTCCAATATCGAATCCAGTAACTTCATACCCTTGTTGAAGCATAGAATAGGTGAATAATCTATCTTGATTATCCCAACGTAGGCCGCCATTAATTTTTGTTATTTCTAAAGTCATAGTTTTTCAATCATGTAATGTATTACAGATAAAACGTCAGTGCCTGATGGATTACCACTAAAAATAATATATTGATTAGCGGTCCAGTTAATAGCAATGGATTCTTGCCAAGCACTTGTTGAGTTTACTAATTCTGAAGGACCTAAGTTAGTTGCTGTCCAAGATAATTGAGTATTAGATGTTGAGTTAATAATAACCGCAGAACCTTGAACAGTTGCTGCTAAAGTACCTGCTGCAAATACGTTTGCTTTAATTACCGTTGCTCCTGATAATGAAACAGAAGTATTAATGGTAATATTAGATTGTGTACTGGCAGTTCCTACTTTTTTAAATCTTGCAGTAATTCTAACTATATCTCCTGCAGCAAATGTATTAGCAGGAATTAATAATGAATGTAGTATTTGAGAACCTGTCCCTGTAGAACTATATGTAGTTGAGTTTTTAGCATATACCAAAACTCCTGATGACCCATAATTAGGAATATTCAACGTACTTCCTACCAAAGTAGCAGGTCCAGAAGCACCTGAAGTAGTCAGGCTAATAGCATCTTGCTTATTCTTAAACGTATTCCAATCTGTAGCGCTAAGATAACCATCCTTAGATGTGTCAGCCTGTTGTATGCTAATAGTTCCAGAAGTCGTTATAGTACCTCCCAAAATAGGGGATGTGGTGGCTATTGATGTTACTGTACCTTGTCCTGGGGTATAGCCTAAAACATTCGCTATAGATTTATGCTCCCATAATGAAGTAGCTGTATTGTAAAATATACCGTCTTTATCATTAGGATTTCTAGCATCTACGTTATGTAACTCATCTAATTCGTAACCGTTCTGAACACGAATATATATACTGCCAGCACTTCCATTACTAGCTCTAGTTACAAATCCTAAGTAAACCAAATGATTTGGGGCGTAAGGTTTTGTTTTAGTCAGTGTCCCTGCTGTAGCACCTAAATAAACAGGATCACCGTCAGCCCATGTAGATGTTGGGAATATACTTAGACCATCTAATAAACCATTGATCATTATTAAACCTTTCTGGTTTACCCCTATAGAAGTAGATAAAACTAAACCAACGGTTTGCGCTGAAGTTGAATCACCTGTATTGTAAGCCAACTTAACAGTCAATCGATCTCCTTGACCACCGAATGCATATACTGGCTGTCCTTTTGTTATAGGTACAGAATCTGCATTTGTGACATAGGCTAGCAATGTGTTTGGTGCAGTTCCAATAACTTGGAATCTGTTAGTTGATGAATTGTATACACATAACATCTCAGCACCATCGATAATGTCACCACCAATTAACTGACCATCATTATTTCTATATAATGGAACAGCGCCAATGCTATTGATATTCAATGTACAAGTTGAAGTGTTCCCAGTAGTAAACCTAATCAAGTAAGCATCTGCATCATTATATGCAGTAACTCCTGATATAGTAGTAGTATATGTATCTGTTCCTGATGCCGTACCATGTGGAATTCCTCCATTAACAGTTGATGCGATTGTAAAGTTTGGGTAAGTTCCAGTGACATTTATACCTGTCCCATTATTGAGGACAACTGTTTGATCAGGAGCAGAGTTGGTAATTGTAACAGTACCTGATGTAGTGATTGGGTTTGTCCCTGTTACATCAATCCCTGTACCCTCTACAAATGAAATGCTAGTAACGGTTCCACTTCCTCCTCCTCCAGTAGCAGCAGTAGTTTGAGTAGTACCATCAGAAAACTCTAAGGCGTCAATACTTCGTATAACGACATTAACTACATTAGTGTTAATGTATGTATACATCTCAGAAAGCCTGTTGAAATAAGCCTGGTCTTGTTGATAAAACCCAGCAGGAATTGGAACATATGTCTGAGAGAAGTCTGGACCTTCAATAAGAGTAACTGTGTTAGCAAAGAACTTACACGAGTTACCTTCCCCATCCCCACAAACCAAATAAGTACCAACGACCTCTACAAAAGTGGCTGTCTCAATAGTCTGAACCAAATTATCATACTGATCATAGAACATGACATTAAAGTCAGAGTTCATGAAAATTCTAGATATGATAGCGGTTACTTGACTCATTTTAACAACTTATTAACTTGCTCTTCCTTAGCGTATAAGCAGAACAAAATTAATGAATTATACTCGTCTTTTTCAATTAAAGTATTATATGTTTTTTCATCTATCCCAGCAGCCTTTAATTTATTCATCAATTCCTGGGCTTCATCGGTAGTTCTAGCGGCTGTATACTTCCTCTGCAACTCTTCAACCTTGATAGGTTTCTTCATAGCAGGACGTTTCTCAACCTTATCCTCCTCCTTAACAACTGACAATACAGCCTTAGATCGTGGTGGGAACATGAAGTCAGCCAACTTATTCTTGGTTAGCCTCTCCCCTTTCTCAACCAACTCATCCCGGAAAGCCTTGATAGCAGTCGTATCCACCCCCAATTTCTCCAGTTCCTTGATGGAATAGTCCACATCAGGAGCAGAAGTAATAAAGAAGCGATTAATACTTGAAAGTTTAAGATTAGGTGATGACGTTTCATTTGAAGAAGATGAT
>Ga0222712_10003629_pt1 | contig 16644 bp, 7 predicted proteins | sample C33_657DmetaG_FD_165043 | JGI IMG/M metagenome (GOLD analysis project Ga0222712, IMG submission 165043) | Estuarine water microbial communities from San Francisco Bay, California, United States - C33_657D | ecosystem: Environmental > Aquatic > Marine > Unclassified | place: USA: California...
GCTACTTCTGGAGTTAGTGGTTGCGCGGCCTGAGCTTGTTGATTCTGATTTTCCATAGTAATTAATTAATTTCTAAAATATTATAACTGCTTCTTAGAAAAATTAAAAAACTTTTAGAGAAAATTATACAGCGGCAGGTTCAGGAGCAGGAGTCACAGTAACAGTAACATCATTACTTGTTACAGATCCAACCATGTTAGAAACCTTTACAGAATAAATTCCCTCATTTGAAGTTTGAGCCGTCATAATTGGCAGCATATTTCCCATCGACGCTGGAACAGCTACTCCATCTTTATACCATGTATATACTAAAGGTTGAGTTCCTTCAGCTTGCACAGAAAGAGAAGTGCTGCCGTTAATTTCTACAGTTTTGTTTTCAGGTTGAGTAGTAATAGTTGGAGCAACTGGAACAATTACAGCAAGAACTGCTGCGTCACTTGTTACTGAGCCGCCAGCATTTGTAATTTTAACTGTATAAGACCCAGCGTCAGATTCAGAAATTGAACTAATAGAGAAAGATGAATTAGTTTGACCTTGAATTGTCGCATTATTTTTATACCATTGCAAAGTAAATGGAGAATCACCTGTATAACCTACTGAAAAAAGTACGCTATTTCCAACTTGATTTGATTGACTAACTGGTTGAATTGTAATCGTTGGAGCTACAGGAGGCAATGGATAATCCATGCTTATATATGGAATACCAAGATCTTCAGTAATAGAATCAGCAATATATTTATAATCAGCGATTTCTGAACTTTCAGAAGTCCAATCTTGCCATTGATCAAAACTCATGTTATGAGTAATTCTATCGATAATATTACCAGTTGGATTATAAAAAGTAACCCAAAAACTTGGGCCACAATGAGGATCGAAACCAGCGTTATCGATGTTGATTTTAGCCAAATTCATGTTTGGCGTTGGATTTGCACTTAATACTATTGTTTTCATTTGTTTATTATATTATGTTTTTAAAAGATCAGGAATAAATTCATGAAGCTTTTGCGGAGTATCATAACTATTACAATCTACACTTGTTATATCTCTAAGTTCAGATTTTTTTTGAGTTACAATTTGTATAGTTGATGTATCTCCAACTTCCAAAGCTCGCATAAATTGTACGTCCAATTTCTCTAATAAAGGTTTTCTTAAATTTCTAAATTGTTCTTTTTTTAATTCTTCTCCTTTAGCTCTATCAAAAAATATTTGACCATTATCATCTACTTTCCAAGCATTTCTAAGATATCTTAGTTTTGAAGTTTCTTCAATCTCTATAAGCCAAGATTTTCTAGTTAAACCATCTATCATTTTTGGCACATCTTTATTTTGAATAAGAGATAAAAACTCATCTTGTTCTATTTTGCCCCATTCTGGTTGATATGCTGGATAAATTACAGACATACCACCATCATCATTTTTATATATTATCACTTTCATAATTTTATCTATAAAATACCGCTCTTACTGCTACTGCATCATATAATGCCGCTCCATGTATATATTCTGTTGCTAAACGGCAACTTCCAGTAGATTGCGCGCCAGTTTGTCTAGCAACAGCTAATACTAATTGATTTAAACTTTGCGCTGAAGTATAGTCAATTGTAGCAGTTCCAGCAACTACATAATTAGTATCAACAAATGCACTAGTAAAATTAACTGTATAATCTCCAGTTCCATTATCAGTTATACTACTTACATTATAATTTGCATTTATTCCAACATTACCAGTTCCATTAAAATGCACCCAAGCTTTGGCTGCATTAGTAGCTACAATAGCACTTGAAAATGTTTTTGTTCCTGCAATAGTTTGATTACCAGTTGTATAAACACCATTTGTAACCGCTCCCGCAGTTAATGATGCAGCAGTTCCTGTTAAACCTGTACCTGCACCGCTAAAAGATGTCGCAGCTAATATTCCTGTACTAGATTGTATAGTTACTGCGGCGCAAGAGTAAGCAATTGTTCCAGATCCATTTGTATAAGCAGCACCCCAAAGAACTGGATAAGCTGTTGCATCAGTTCTACTTGGTAAATAAGTTACAGAACCAGCATTACCAGTTGCTGTTGTTGCCGAAGTCGCCGAAGTCGCAGAAGTCGCAGAATCAGCTAACCTACAAGAATCTACACGAACACCATATGTACCAGCTCCATTCCAACCCATTAATGTTGGATAAGTTCCAGACCAAGCTGTACCTGAATTTGTGTTGTTTATAGCAGTACCATCAGGAGCCGTTGAATTAGATGCGTCAATAATTGTATGATTATTACCATAATGTTTCCAAGAAAGTTGACCCACAACCGCGCTTATAGTACCATTTGTTGACCAGTTAGTTCTATTTGTAGTTAAATTAGTTGCTGTTGCAGCGTTACCAGTTGTGTTTTGATTTAGCGTAGGAACATCTGCTGCGACAATTGCCCTAAAAGATGGAGCGCCAGCGGAACCATTTGGAGTGGAAAAAAATGTATTTGCTAACGAAGTTGCAACTCCTGTTCCACCATTTGCTACTGCAACCGTTCCAGTTACATTTGCGGCATTGCCACCAATGCTCAAACTCGCCGCAGTTCCCGTTAAACCTGTTCCTGCTCCAGCAAAACTAATTGCATCTACAATTCCGCCAAATGTCGCATTATTATTTGATAAATTTATTTCAAGCGGCCATCTGCTATTAGCCACTATGCCCCAATTTCCACTTCCTACATCAACTCCACCAGTTAATACATAAAAAATATTACTATTAACATGTATAAAACCTGTTCTATGATCTGTATCTCTGAGAGTAATTGTTGGTGACGCGGTTCTTATTTGAAGCCCTGAAGTAAATAAATCAACAAATGTAGGACTATCAGTAGTTCTTACATACTGATTCATATTAGCAGCATATGGATATGAAGAACTATCTAATATTCTTCTCCATCCGCTGTAATTATCATTATTCCATTGAGTTTTATAAGCTAAATCTCCAGTATGAGCAGCATATAATTGGAAAGAATGATTAGTCGTTCTCCAACTCATTACACCACCATATGTATATACTCCTGTCGGATAATTTGTATGTCCACCACCACCAATATTTTCAACTTGAACTACATTTATTTGACCAGTAAGATTTGTAAACGATTGCCAATCACCACTTTTAGTTCCGCCATATTTTAAAAATCCATACGCGCTAGTTCCTACTCCAGCTAAAGTAAGTTCATTAAAATTACTAGTAGCTGCTGGATTTGCGTAATATGAATTATTATCTGAATCATAAAAAATTGACGCATACATATTTCCTGCAACTGTTAGATTACCACTCATGTCTAACTGTAATCTATTTGCTGCTGCACTCCATCCACCAATACGCAATACATTATCAGGATCAAGACCCATATTAACAGCATAATAACCACCTCTATGGAACGACATACCCGCTGCTCCAGCATCATTAGAAAACGCTTGAAGAGCGTAAGTGTTATTCGCTCCGACTGTAGATGTTGAACCTTTATCTGATCTAAAATAATTTACTCCAGTTAAAGTATTTGTAGTTCCAGTATAAACACCATTTGTAACAGTTGCAGCATTACCAGTACAAGAAGCTGCGGTCGTCGCACTTGAAGCGAGCGGTAGACCTATCGTATATGGACCATCAACCGCTACAGAATTATCTATAGCACCGATTGTTACACCCCAAGTTCCAGCATTCCAATCAACACTTCCAGGATTATTAAAACCATTAGAAAATTCTGTTACATGAATTTGTGGATAAGACCAAGCTGTAGCATTTTCTCCAATCCAAATACAACCAGATGTTCCATCAGTTCCATATCGTATTGTTAATGCTATATTAGAATCAACACCTAATGCATATTGATATCTATTGTATGCAGTACTTGGATATAAATGACATCCACATTCAATAGTGTATCCATTACCTCTTGAACCATATTCATAAATTTTAATGGTCATTTTCCACATACCATGAACAGGCGTTCCCGGCGGCATTTTAATTTTAATTGCACCTGTAACCGAACTAGCTGTTGTTGTATATGATGCTCCTTTTGGTCGAGTTAATCCTACGTTAAATACGCCAATAGGATTTGTTTGAGCTGAAATATAATTTGCATATCCATCAATACTAATTCCAGTAAGTGTTTGTGACGCAGAAGCTCTATTAAGCGTAATAGCTGTAGTTCCAATATAAAGTGTACTATTACCTAAAACGCCAGATGGAATCGTGCCACTTAAATTACCAGCAGTTAAAGTAGAATTTGTATTAAGAAAAGTAATTCCAGAACTATGAGTAATCGCGCCGCCTTGATTAAATAACCAATATTCAGTAGGATAACTATCATTGCCGCCCCAAGCTATAAATGGACCGCCACCCCAACCGTTTGCCGTTCTATATGAACCAAGTATCATATGAGAACGATATCCACCAGTATATATAGTAGTTTGTCCATATCCAGGAACAAATCCAGCAACAGAGCCAACATTTCTTTCACCAACATTTATTCCAGCATTAAATGCTGATAGATTAATAAGTGATGTTTGAACTCCAGGAGTATATGTAGTTAAAACTCCTGTTAAAGTTCCTCCGCCAATTGGAAGAGCATAAGTTGAAACGTTTCCAGCATGAAGAACTTGATTGCCGCTTTGTTGTAAAGCTACTGCTGAATTTACCGCTCCAGTTGAAAGTGTTGCTACTTTAGTATTTCCACAAACAAATGTAAATGTTCCACTTGAACTTCCACTTGATTGTATCATTGTATTCAATAAAGATACTGCTGGCGTTCCAGTTCCATCAGTATCATAGCCAGAACGAATCCAAACTCCTTGAGTTCCAGCGGGTGAATTTATTCTAAGCTGCCCAACCGCACCAGTTGATATAGTAAGTTCTCCCGCTAATGTTCCTCCCGCTAATGGAAGTTTTGTAGAATCTGTAGCAGATGTTGCCGTAGCAGCATTACCTGTAATACTACCATTAATCGCATTGGTAACTGTTAATTCGTTTAATTTTAATGACATAAATTTATTCTATTAAATCATCCTTCTAAATTTAAATATATAATTTGAAGCTCCAGATGTAGCTACACTGGATATTATTTGTAATTTTAACACTCCAGACACTCCTCTTAAAGTTCTTAAATTTATATATCTTGTATTTGGTGCATGACCAGATTTGTGTAATGGAATTTCATCATAACCTGCGTCATTTGTTGCTCCTGCATACCAATACATAATTCCTGTATAAGTTTCGTTATAATGACCTCCTGAAACAGCATAATTATCTACATTTAAAGTTAATATATAAGCCCCTGATACTAAATCAGATCCTGCTGATATGCCTGTATCTATCCAACTTGTAGTAACTGTCAATGACTTTGTAACTGTTACTAAACTGAAAAGATCACCAGCAGTTCCATCTGTATCGTTTCTTACATATCTTGCTGCAACAGCGCCGCCTAATTGAGAAGCGTTTGTAGCGGTAGCAGCATTTCCTGTACAAGATCCAGAACTTCCAGTCGTATTCTGGTTCAGCGTTGGAACATCAGCCGCTTGTATTGCGGACATTACAACATTTGTCCCGTTTCCGCGCAAATAACTACCGCTGGTAACCGCGCCAGCAAACGCATTCATGGCTGCTTGAGCGGAAGTTTGACCACTTCCACCATTTGCAAGCGCAACTGTTCCAGTTACATTTGCGGCGTTACCAGTTGTACTTTGATTTAGCGTAGGAACGTCTGCCGCGACAATTGCTCTAAATGTTGGAACGCCAGCAGCACCGTTTGGCGCAGATAAAAATGTATTTGCTGTTTGACTTGCAAAGTTGGATGCAGCTACAGATAAAGTTCCACCTAAAGTTAAATTTCCTGTCGTTGTAACCGTTCCACTCAACGTTAATCCACTTACAGTTCCAGTGCCGCTTACGCTTGTTACAGTTCCATTTCCACTTCCTGTTCCCGCGCCAATCGCAGTTCTGAATGTCGCGGCATCTAATGCTGAAACAGTGTTATCGGCATTTATTCTTGGAAAAGTTATTGCGCTTGGATTTGTTAACGTGAAGAAATTTGCTCCAACAGTTGTCGCGCCAAGATTTGTTCTCGCATTTGCTGCGGTTGTAGCTCCAGTACCACCATTTGCTACTGCAACCGTTCCACTAACGTTCGCGGCATTACCATCAATACTTACTCCAGTAAGCGTTTGTGATGCAGAAGCTCTATTAAGTGCAATAGATGTAGTTCCAATAAAAAATGATTGATCAGTAAATGCTACATCTTTAAAAGATGAATAAGCTACAGATGTGCCAAAACCAGCCTGATAAATACGCATTCCAATAGCGTCTTTACGGAACATTACTAAATTATCATTTCCACCCGAAGAATCGGTGTAAGATCTTAAATGTAAATAATCCGCATAAGGCGAATTGTTGTTATTTGTCCAACTTGTAAATCCAAATTGAAAATATCCATTGGCAATATTATTAGGAGCAATTGTTCTAACATCTTTAGTCAATAATTGACCGTTTGTACCAGTAACAACTGTTGCACTTGTCGCTGTAGAAGCATTACCAGTTAAATTGCCAGTAAATGTCGCGGCGATAGTTCCAGAGCAAGTAACTACACCAGAAGCACTTCTATATAATCTTGTTCCAGTGTCATCACCAAATTGCAATCCTCCAGTTGCAGAAGTTGGAGTTAATCCGCCTATTTGAAGTAAAGCTGCTGGAAGACTTGTGCCTATACCAACGTTACCATCAAATTGAATACGCATTCTCTCAAACAATGCATTATTATAATTTGTAAAAACTAAATCAGTAGCCGCAGTAACAGTACTTCTTAATACTGCGCTTATTATACCTGTTGCTGAATAATTACCAGCTACGATAAAAGATAATGAAGAATCATTACTAATTGCTGCGCTTGCTGTATTTGCTAAAGTTAAACCATAAACTCTACTACCAGAACCAGAACCACCAAATCTTGCAATAGGACTATTATCAGCAGTAGCTGCTGTTGAATTCGTGCCAACTTGCAATCTAGCAGAAGGAGTTACTGTTCCTACACCAACATTTCCAGAAGATGGCCCGACAAATAACGTTCCACTATTTATATTTAATGTACCATTAGCACTTCCGCCGTCATCAATTCTAATATAGCCAACACCACTATCCATGAAAGAGTTAAAAGATCCAGTGCCATCAGAATCATTTATGATTACATCTCCGCCGCCAGATAAAGTTATATTTGAATTTACTTGTAAAGTGCTATTAAAATAACCATTTCCATTTACATGTAATTTATAACTAGGAGCAGTATTGCCAATGCCGACATTTCCTCCTTGTAATATACGAAAAACATCTCCGCCTCCTTGAGAATTTATATTAAAACTATTATCGCCGCCATGTTTTCCAATCCACCATTGATTTGTTATTTGTCCACTTGACGCTCCAGCATTCGCTCCGAACGTTACAATTGAATATCCATTGCTTGCAGCGCCAAGTCTTATTCCTTCAGTAAAGCTGTTTACAGCCGCGCCAGCAGCATCAACCGTTAATGTTCCATAAATATGTGTTTTTGTATAAGCGGTCGTAGTTCCTATGCCTAAATTACCACTAGTGTCTATTCTTGCTCTTTCTGTTCCGCCAACATTAAATTGCAATATAGCGCCATTTTCCGCAGCAAATGTTAAAGAGCTTCCTGTGAGACCTTGAATATAGCCAGTTCTTGTACTTCCAGCGCTATTATATATAGAGATATATCCATTATTATTATTTACGCGCATTGCCTCTGTCGCGCTAGTAGTAATTGTTCCAGTTATGCTTACTGCTGCAAGTGTCGCTGTTCCTGACGCATTAAAAGTTCCATTTACATCTAACTTATAAACAGGAGTTGCCGTATTAATACCAACATTACCATCTGACTTAATACGCATCTTTTCTGTTGGTAATGTATTTGTAGCGTTTGTAGCAAAAATCAAAGCTTGAGCATTATCTCCAGCACCTCCTAAATCAATCCTTGATCCAACATAAGAATAAGCATTAACATTCGTAGTTGTATTTGTAAAAGCAATTACAGATCCAGTATTAAAAGTATCAGAAGAAGCAGAACTGCGAATTCTAGTTATTATATTTACTGCGGCATTAGTTCCGGCACCAACAATATCTAATTCATATTGAGGATTATTTGTTCCTAATCCTATCTTATTATTAACAAGAACAAAATCATTCGCGCCGTATTGACCCATGACAACTCTGTCATCAGCAAAAACTTCTAGCACAGGTAAACCTGCGCTGTTATTAACGCTCATCAAGCTGTCGCTTAAATCGTCAACAACGCTGAACAATGTTCCATTTGTGCCATCTGTGCGTAACAATGTTGCGCCTGAAGTAGTTGAATTAACATGTAAACGAGCGAAAGTAGAAATTGTTCCTATACCAACATTTCCAGATTGAGCAATAATCATTTTCGCTATTGGAGTGACACTTGCATAAGCTCCAAATAAAAGCGGATGATTTGTATATGAAGCTATATAACTTCCAACAGTAGTACCATCAGTTGATGATATTACCGTTTCTTCTGATCTTCCAGAATCATATAAATCAATCTGAGGACCACCAGTTGTAGAATTATTAGTTACTAAAGAAAAACCTAAAGCAGAAGATGTAGATACAGTTAATTTATAATTAGGATTTGTTAATCCAATTCCAACGCTTCCTTCTACAATTAATCCATTTGTCGGTGCGGCAGTATTATATCCACTGCCAATACTAACCGGCCCTGAAACTGTTAATTTATTAGATGCAGTTGTTGCGCCAACACCAATATTTCCTCCAGCAGTCAATCTCATTACAAAATTTCCATCACTTGCAAGAGTTGTTTGTCCTACTGTATTATTTGTATAAAAATCAAGATAACCACCTGCTGTTGTTCTACCAGCGCGAACTTGATTTTCTGCATTATTTCCAAAAATTAAAAATGCTCTAGCTCCAGCATCTACACCTAATGTTGTTAGATATGTAGATGGATAACTGGTGCTACTTAAAGTTAAAATTGTAGGTGCGGCACCATATAAGTGTAGATTGGAAAGTGGAGACGTTGTGCCTATACCGACATTACCGCCCATTGTAATTGTCAAAATTTTTGTTGCAAAAGTTCCACCTGCATCATGTCCTATAATATAACTACTTGTATTATCCGTGAATATACCTGTGCGCCATGTATTTACTCCTGAATGATCATAATATAAATAAGTACTTCCAGCAGATTGATATAAACCCGTAGTTCCTGCTACATGTAATTTTGCTGATGCAACTGTTGCGCCTATACCAACATTACCTCCAATTGGATTTAAAACTATATTTATATTATTTGTAATACCAACATCTGTCGCTTGAATCCATCCATAACCACCATCTGCACTAACGCCAAAATTAAGTTGAGTGTCACCACCTGTAGCGCCACCTCTAATTTTTAATATACCTGTGTCATCACCAGCCGCGCCATAATTCCCTACCACATCCAATTTTTGAGTTGGACTTGTTACACCTATACCAACTTTACCAGATGGTATTAAAAATATACCATTTGAAGTATTGTATCCAGTTGCATCTATAGATGCTGGATTTCCATACGTCCAATAAGCATAAGATACACTTGACCCCCCGCCAAGTACACCAAAAAATGATGTACCTGCTGTGTAATTAGTGTTGTAAATTCTATGTGATCTTGCCCAACTACTGGCAGTAGTAAGTTTTAAATCCCATCCAAAATCATATGTTGTTAAATTTGCACCTGAAGTTACAATGTCTAATTTACCACTAGGACTTATTGTACCTATACCTACATTACCACCTTGTTCATTAAAAAAAGAATTTCCACCAGCAAGCCCCAATCTATGATTTCTAGTCCATGTAGATCCATCGCTAGATGATATTCCTCCAAATTCAATAAGACCATCACTTATATGATTAAGAGAAAAAATTCTCATTCCCGCGTTAGAAGGGTTTAGTCCAAATCCCACTCTAATATTTGCCCCAGTTTCTCCTAATAAAAGAACTTGACCAACGTTATTAGCTTTAGCAAGATCCAATAAAACTCTTGGAGATGCTACTCCTATGCCAACATTTCCACCATGAGGCTGTAAGCTAAAATCATAATAGGTTGCGGCATTTGTTCTTCTTTGTTGTAGCGCTCCTTTTCCATCACCATAAGTTGCAAACATTGTTCCATAAGCTATATCAGAATTTGATATAATTAATGAAGCGTCTGTTGGATTAGTTGAACTTAAACTTGGGCTAGTTCCTGTGGCCGATATTTGTAATCTACCATAAGCAACAGCATTTGAACCAACGGCCACATTTGTTCCATTATCAAATATTAAGCTGTTACCAATTGAATTTGTGCCAGTAAATTTAGGAACATAATTTGTAGTACCAGATAAAGCGTCACTATTGATTATAGTTTTCCATGCACTCCATGTAGCTCCATAATCAGCGCTATATCTTGTAAATAATTTTTGTTGATTATAATTATCATAAGCAAGTTGAGATAAAATATCTCCGCTGCTTAAAAAGTTTTGAGAAGTATTAACCGTTATCCAACCCGCTCCGCTTGGAGAGTTAGTTAAACTATACCCCATTGTGGTGACATTGCCTCTTAAAGCATTTAAATCACCGCTTATATTTATAACAGCAGATCGTGCATATACATCTCCTTGTACATGTAATTTATAAGATACAGTTGTTGTGCCTATACCAACATTACCACCACTATTAATACGCATTCTTTCACTTGGCTGAAAATCAGAATTAGCTGTTAACCCAGTATTTGTGTAAAATTTTAATGCACCCGAATCTAATGAAATAGCAGTTGATGATGTTGATGTGCTTCTCCAAAATCCGCTATTCCAATATCTACCTTCACCACTTAACCATTTACCACCACCAGCTTGCAAAGAAGATATATAAATACCATGACCATCATTGTAATCTGTAAACTTAGCATTTACCCATCCAATTTGATCTGATGAATTGTTTAAAAATTCACTTGCAAATATACCTGCTCCAGATACTTGTAATTTTGCAACCGGTACTGTTGTACCTATGCCAACAGCGCCTTGAACTATTAAACCATTTGTTGGAGCAGCAACATTATAACTAGAGCCAACACTTGCTGATCCAGCTATATGAATTTTATTAACAGGAGTTAAAGTACCTACTCCTACATTTCCATTTTCATCAAAAACAATTTGAGCAGTAGCTGAAATAGCAGGTTGGGAAGTTCCACTACAATTAAAAGCAATATAATCTGTTGTAGCGGAAACGTGTCTTATTAATGAGCCATACGTTGATCTTCCAAAACGAATTCCAGGATCATTGTTAGATTGTAATTCTAATAAAACAGAATCTGCGCCGCTTGATTGAACTAAAGTTAATTTACTAGTAGGGCTTACAGTTCCAACGCCAATATTATTAGATGAATCTATAGTAACAGCAGGAGCAGCAGATCCATATCCTAAATGTAGCTTACCAGCTGAATTTTGCTTAATTACAGCGTCCGCAGTAACTGTTCCTGTAAAAAATTGATTTGAACCACTTACAACTCCAATTTCAAGTTCACTACTAGTTCTTCCTATTTGTAAATAAGCATATTGAGCGGCATTATTACTAAATAATGTAATTCCAGGATTATTACCTTGAAATATAGTTAATTTACCAGTAGGACTTGCCGTTCCAATACCTATTTTATTTCCAGTTAAAACAAAATCATTTGCATTATATTGACCAGCAATTATACTATTATTTGCAAAAACTTCGAAAATTGGTAAACCGCCAATTGTATTTACAGACATTAACGAGTTTGAAAGATCGTCTGTAACTTCAAAAAGAGTGCCGTTAACGCCTTCAGCTTTGAATGCTGAACCTAAAGATGTAGAGGACAATACGTTAAGATTACTATTAAGGCTAAAAGCCGTTCCAGTTATTCTTAAAGTTTTTGTCGCATTACTTCCATCTGTAAAATCTACCTTGCTACTTGCTGGCGTTATTAGTACGTCGCTTGGCATATAATCCTTATAATTTAGTTACACTTTTATAATCCGAATCTACCTTTAGTAGCATTAAAGTTTTGAAGAACTTCTGCGGCAGATAATGATCTATTATATATCTGTCCTGCATTTATATATCCTTTAAAATATTCTGAGTTTGAAACTCCTCCTGTTAAATGACCAAAGTAATTATAATTGCCCCAACCAGAAGGAATATTCGCGCTTGTTCCTACGTTTACTCCATTTAAATAAAGAATTGATATGGTTCCATTACATGTGAATGTTATATTATACCAAGTATTAACAGAAACAGTAGATGAAGAAGTTATAGATGGTGTACCAAGCCAAGCGCTTCCATTTCCAATATAAACAACTAAATTCCCCGCGCCATTTCTATTTAGCGATATTGCTAAAGTATTGTGTGGAAATCCATTAAAAAAAGAATTAAAAGATTTAGCTTGATCTGTATATTTAGCATACCCAGAGATTGTTATTGGAGTAGATAAAGTTTGACTAACTGGAATATAATTACTGCTTCCATTAAAATATAAGTTTCCATCACTATCAAATCCAGCATTTGTTAAATCAATTGTATTTGAATTATTATATAAATTTAATAATCCTTGAGTTGATGTTCTTGTCCCATTTGTAAAAGATGTTGGATATGATTTTTTCTCCCATTGAAGACCATTTATATATAATACTCCAGCAGATGCGCTATATCCCCAAGATGGACCATCAACGACAATCGCATTTGTATACGCTTCATTTATTCTAGTTGTTGTATAATTATATCTCCAAGTTCCATCTGCTATAATTGTACTTCTATCAGCTAAAATAGTTATATTATATGATCTAGACCAATCACTTGTATAAAATCCACCAACTCCAAAATTAGTAATTCCTGCTGGCGCTATTGTTTTATACCAATAACTTGTTGTCCAAATATCGTTAGCAGAACCCGTCCAAACACTATTATATGTACTTTCCCAACCATTCCATTGATTAGAACCTCCTGTTTTTATAAACTTCCATGTTTTAGAGTTTGCAATTGGACCAGCATCACTCGTACTTGATACATCAGTATTAGTTCCACTTACCGTCCAAGGATCAGGCTGATTTGAAATTGTAAAATATCTATTTTCAGTTGGTGCGCCAATAAATGAATTTCTAGTATCTCCAACGTCATAAGAAAATACTAACCCATCTTCTATTAAATTTGGTCCTAATGATGCAGCCATAAATTTTATAATTCGAATCTAGCTTTTGTAGCGTTATAATTTTGCAATATTTGAGATGCAGATAAAGTGGTATTATACAAATGTACTTGAGCTATAGATCCAGGAAAATACTGCGCCGCTCCAGTTCCTATTGCTATTCTTTTTTCATCTGTATTATTAATCATTGTATACGCAGCAGTACCAAGATTAGAAATTGCCGCGCCATTTACATATAAAGTTCCGCCATTTATACTATTACTTACTTTAACAAAAGATATATAATACCAAGAATTTGGGGCGATAACATTATTATTTGATTCACAAATAAATGTATTTATTCCTGTTACTAATATTCTATTCGTTCCACCGCTTCCAGTTCCTACTTCAAATTGCCAACAACCTGTAGTGTTATTTGTTCTAGTGGAAAAAATTCCATATCTCGCTGATAAGTTTGTTGCTTTTATCCACGCGCAAATTGTAAATGTATCTGCAACTTGTAATGAAGAAGAATTCGCTATAGCAACATATTGATTAGTTCCATTAAAAACTATATTTCCAATATTTGAGCTACTAAAAGTTGGGCTATTAGTTAAAGTTCCAGTATTACTATTTCTACTTATATCTATCCAAGATGTTCCAGACCCAATATAACTATTGTAATCTCCAGCATCATACGCTAATATTAATCCAGTATTTATTAATCTTGGTCCTCTAGATATTGCCATAATTATAATCCAAATCTTGCTTTTGTTGCTTTATAAATTTGTTGTAATTCAGTTTCAGATAAATGCCTATTATAATAATAAAAATTAGAAATCCTGCCCCAATTTTGATCATATGATGTGGGATCACTACTAACATTATGATAAGCTCCTACACAACCAGTTCCTAAAGTAAATTGAGCATTAACATTAGTTAAAGTTCCAGATGAAGTTGCTAAATTACCATCGTAATAAAATTGGTAATATGGACTAGATGACGAAAGCTTCCAAACGTAAAAATGAAATTGAGTTGTATAATTTGATAATGTATTTACATCAAATCCAGTATCTTGAAATGCTCCGACTCCAGAATCATACATTCCTAATGATACACCATCAGTTGCAGAAATAATTACTTGATGATCGCCGCTAACACTTCTCCATAACGTTTTCCAATTTCCATTAGCTGGCTTAATAGTAGAATACATGCATATTGTAATATTTGGATATACTGGCAAATCTGTTAACGTTCCGCTTGGAAGATATTTAGCTATACCATTTTCAAAATCCATACAACGAACATTATTGTATGTCGTGTATACGCTAGGATGACTTAAAGTAAGATTATAATTATTGCCGCTAATATCTCTCCATTGAATTGGAGATCTACTTACTAATTCATTTATACTTGGTTGTTTTCCATCTACTAAATCTACTCTTGGATCATAAAATTGTAATCTTGTAGTAGAATCAGCGCAGTAATAATGATAAGTTCTATGTATTCCTGTTGTAGAATTACTTGACCATTTTAAATCTCCAGATCCTATATTACATCCATTAATGTCCCCTTGTTTTATTGGATTATTGACAAAATAATATCCTGTATCAGGATGGCGACCTGTATATGATGTATTAAATGGATACACATGACCAACATATAAATACCAAACATCTTGCGTTAAGCCGCTAGTACCGATACAACTCCAATAAGCATTTCCTTCTACTGCGCTATTATCCATTCTTCTTGATCCATCACCACTAGCGTACATGCCAAAATAAAAAGTGCCGCCATATGTAGAACTGGTTCTTTTGACCCAAACACTAAATCTATATAATTTAGTGTTATCTATATTAAAATCTGTAGTATTCCATCCGCCATCATCATTATTTTGCCCTAATGGAAAAGTCCCCCAAACTATTCCTGTATGACCCCAAGGATTTGCAGCGGCAAATCTTTGATTTTCGGCAGTAGCTCCATTTTGATTATATCCAGTTACACTTCCGCCAGAAACTGTCCAGTTATTCATGTTTATCAATGAATTAGGCAAACAGCTATTTCTATCACTAGCATCATATCCTAGCACTAAACCATTTGTTACTACTTTGGGGCCGTATTGCATCTAATTATATTTACACCTATTATAATCCAAATCTTCCTTTTGTAGCATTGTAATTTTGAAGTATCTCAGCCGCACTTAATCCTCTTGTGTATAATCTAGCACTAGCAATATTTGAATTGGAATATGCATGATAACCAGCATAACCAATTGTAATCGCAGTGTTAGAATTACCCCAAGGCCCTCCTGCTGATGGGTTGGTGCCAATGCTTACGCCATTTAAATATAATACATGAGACATTCCAATTGTTGTTGCGGCAACATGCGCCCAAGAACCCACTGTAAGCACAGGAGTTGCTGGAAATATGTCTGGATTAACAGCGCTACTACCAGTTCTTTGCCATAAAATTCTTCCATTCACATAATACCAAAGACCAAATGTTCTAGGATCACTACCAGTACCTATTATTCTTACCCAATCGCCAGACATTGCTGTAATTTTAATCCAAACTTCAGCAGTCATATCTGCTAAAAATAAATTTGAATTTGGTCCGGCAGACACAGATTCAGTTGATCCGTTGAAATTTATAGATCCACCGTTATCTGAGTTATAAGTTTGAGTATTTGTTAACGAAGAAACATAACCGTTTCCACTAACATCATACCAAGCTGCACCTGCTCCAGCATAACTATATGGATTACTAGCATCAAGATTCAATACTAGTCCTTGTTGTACAATTGTATTTGCAAATTTTGACTTTTGAGCTTCGTAATTTTGAGCAACTTCTACGGCACTTAATGCTCTGCTATATATTAAAGTAGACCCCACATTAATTGGCGCATATCTTCCAGAAACAATATCATCTCTAGCAATTATCAAATCTCCAATTGTAGAACCTGAATACGATATTGCAGAAGTATTTGCCGTTGTATTAGCAAGCGCCCCATCTTTATAAACTCTTACGTTAGAACCATCAAAAGTGCCTACTAAATTAGTCCAAGTATTTAATGGCATTGTAGTAGTAGCGTCTACAACCGCAGCTAAACTGTTTCTTACTCTAAACCAAACTGTATCTGTGTTATTTGTAGCCATTAATGCGTATGCATCTCTATCATTTCTTCTTAAAAAATTGCATATGCTTGATTGATAAGCATTTCTTTTAAGCCACATCGAAACAGTAACGGTTACAGGATTTAGCGCAACATTGTCTGCTACGCTTAAATAATCATCTGTTCCATCAAATCTCAACGCTCCTTTATTATAAAAATCAAACGCTGGCATCGCAGTCGTCGTTCCATTTCCTAATAATCCATTATCATTAAAACCACTCAAATCAATTATACTTCTATCAGTATTA
>Ga0222712_10003630_pt1 | contig 16644 bp, 18 predicted proteins | sample C33_657DmetaG_FD_165043 | JGI IMG/M metagenome (GOLD analysis project Ga0222712, IMG submission 165043) | Estuarine water microbial communities from San Francisco Bay, California, United States - C33_657D | ecosystem: Environmental > Aquatic > Marine > Unclassified | place: USA: California...
AAAAGAAGGCGACCTCGTATTTTTTAATACCGTATCTGCGTCTATGATTATTACGCACGTTGGTGTTTATGTATGCAACAATAAATTTGTGCACGCGTCTACCTCAAAAGGCGTGACCATCAATGATTTGTCTGAAAAATATTTTGCAAAAGCCTTTAGAGGCGCCGGCAGGTTTATAAACCCTTAATGGTTTTTAAAACCCAAACATTACCCTCAGCTGTTAACATTGCATTTTCGTTTTGATCGGTAGCGCCAATGCCAGCCTGGGTTACATGCGTGCGGCCAGGTATAAAAGTTTGCTGTATTCTTGTAAGCGTAATGGGTTCAAGAATACCCGCTCCACCAAAATCATCGGAAGTAACAATACAATCTCTGATGTCTACAAAAACTGCATCAACACCCTGCTCCAATAAAAAATGGTAGAAAAGGGCGGAGCCAAGAACGGCACCCGTACATACGATTTGATCTTTGTAATAAGGAAAGGCACGCACAGGCTTGTCGTGTAGCAGCCACTCAATTTCTGTAAACAAATCACCTAAACGGGAAATGCAAGCCGCTTTTTGATCTAGTAAAATGCCATCAACGAGCGCGAACACATTATTTTTAACGGCCTCAAATAATTGTAAAGCAATTTCTTTGTTGCCATCGAAAAAGGCACTGGATACTTCGGAAAGGGGGGCGTCAATAAGGGCAGGGGTTTCAACTAAAAAGCAGGTTGAGCCAAGTTGTTGCGCCGCGCCGCTAATGGAAGCTTCGTTCGCCGCTTGATAAGAAGCCAGCGTATTTAAAAATGCATCTTTGGACTGAATTTGTTTGGCCGATATCTGGTGTACTTGCATATGCGCTAATTGGAGCGCAAAGTTACAATAACTTGAGCTTAAGCACTATCTTTATAGTATTAAAGCAGTTCCTATGTTGGACCCGATTATTAAAGTTGAAAATCTTATTAAAAACTACGGTGATTTTGAGGCCGTTAAAGGGCTGAGTTTTGAAGTATATCCTGGTGAAATATTTGGCTTGTTAGGCCCCAATGGCGCGGGAAAATCTACCACACTTGAAATTATTGAAACCCTACGCCAAAAAACAAGTGGTAAAGTAATCGTCAACGGATTTGACATTGAAAAAGACGCCGACGAAATAAAAAAAATAATTGGTGTTCAACTTCAAACAGCAGGTTTTTATCCGGGTCTTAATTTAGTGGAGTTATTAGATTTATTTGCCGGACTTTACAATGAGGCAATAGATCCTATGGCGATTCTTGATAGTGTGAACCTTAGAGACAAAGCCAAAGCAAAGTTTAAGGAGCTCAGTGGTGGACAAAAACAACGTTTTTCTATTGCCACTACTTTAATCAATAAACCCAAATTAATATTTTTAGACGAGCCTACAACAGGCCTAGATCCTCAGGCGCGTCGAAATTTATGGGATTTAATAAGAACTATAAGAGATAATGGCACCACGGTAGTTATTACTACACATTATATGGATGAAGCAGAAATTTTATGTGACAGAGTGGCCATTGTTGATAGTGGTAAACTCATTGCCATTAATACACCGGATCAATTGATAGATGATTTAGTGGCGGGTGGTTTTGAAAAACCAAAAGAAGTCAAGCAGGCTAATTTAGAAGATGTTTTTATTAGTTTAACTGGACACGCATTAAGAGAAGCATAAATAATAGTATGGAAAAAGATCCAAAATATCCAATAGGAAAATACGAATCACAACCTTTTTCGGAGTCACAAAAGAAAAAATGGCTCGCTGATATTCAGTTTTTACCAAATGAACTTGAGCAGGCCATCGAAAATTTAGATGAAGCGCAGTTGCACACGCCATATAGAGACGGTGGTTGGACGGTGCATCAACTGGTGCATCATTTGGCAGATAGTCATATGAATTCATTTATCAGGTTCAAGCTTGCTTTAACAGAAGAGAATCCTACCATTAAACCTTACGAAGAAAATGCATGGTCAGAAACGGCAGATGTAACAAAAGAACCCATCAATGTTTCAATAACCCTGCTTTATGCACTCCATAAACGCTGGTTAACACTTCTACAAAACATGACGGATGCTGATTTTGAAAAAACATTGTTTAATCCACAGCGCAGAGGTCAATTAACACTATGGGAGATGCTTGGCATTTACGCATGGCATGGCAAACACCATGTGGCACATATCAAAACTTTAAAAGAAAATAAAGGCTGGTAATATTTATTGATAACTCATGAGAGAGCAGCGTTGGAAAAAAATTACTTCAAAAAAAGTATTTGAAGATCGTTGGTTTAAAGCTAGGGCAGACGCTTGTCAATTTCCGGATGGCCGAATTATTGACCCGTATTATGTGGTAGAACTTCCTAATTGGGCAAATGCCGTGGTTGTAACTTCAAACAATGAAATTGTACTGGTAAAACAATACCGTTATCCGGTAGATGCGGTAACCCTAGAACTCCCAGGCGGCGTTATCAATGATGACGAAGATCCAATGTTAGCAGCGCTTAGAGAAACTCAAGAAGAAACCGGATACACTTCCAATCAGATACAATTAATTTGTAAAACAGCGCCAAATCCTGCTATTAATGACAACACTGCTTATTTTTATTTAATTGAAAATGCAGTACCAACGGCGCACACCAATCCCGATTTTTTTGAAGACATTGAAGTAGTGCTTTATAGTAAAAGTGATTTTATACAACTACTCCAGCAAAATAAAATCATGCATGGCGTTCAGCTCGGGCCCATTTACGAGGCGCTCATTCAATTAGGTTGGCTACAATACAGTTGATGGAATAATACCTTCAATTTCTCCTACTAAAAATACGCTCCCGCACACCACAATTAAATCTGCGACCTGCGCCTGTTTTTGAGCGGCAGCAATAGCTTCATTCACATGGGCGAAAACATTTCCTGTCAATCCATGTTGCCCGGCCTTTTGTTGTAGTTCATTTGCATCAATGGCTCTTTCTATTTGTGCTTGTGTAAAATAGTAGGTAGCCTGGGTAGGTAATAACGCAAGAACGCTATCAATATCTTTGTCTTTGACCATACCAAAAACAATATGTAATTGTTGGTGATTGACAAGTTTAATTTGAGAGAGTAGTGTTTGTATTCCGGCTACATTATGTGCCACATCTACAACGGTAGTAGGGTTTGTGCCAATCATTTGCCATCTTCCATACAGGCCTGTATTTTTTTTAACATGGCTAAGACCATCATGAATATGTTGGTTTGAAATTGGCCAACCCTTTGTTTGTAGTATACCAATAGCGCCTAAAACGCCTTGTACATTTTTTGCTTGATAGCTTCCGTTTAAATCCAGTTGATAGGTTTGTACGTCTTCTGTTTTTTTATTTAAAACTTGTACCCCTAAATAATCATGCGTATACTTTATGTCAAGTATCGTAAATAGTTCGGAGCCGTATGCTAGGCTTGTATGTATGGCAGCTGCGTCAAAAACAGGCTTTGTTTCCTCAGTATATTCACAAACAATGCAGGGCACCTCTTTTTTAATAATGCCGGCTTTTTCGCCTGCAATTTGTGGAATGGTATCTCCTAAAAACTGGGTATGATCAAGTCCAATATTGGTAATAATAGAAACTTCGGGCGTTATAATATTGGTGCTGTCTAAGCGTCCACCAAGTCCCACTTCAATCACGGCAATATCAACTTTTTGTTCGGCAAAATAACTAAATGCCATCGCAACGGTTATTTCAAAAAAAGAGGGCTGTATCGTTGCAATGAGCGGCTTTATTTTCTCTGTAAATTCAACCACAAATTCTTTGGAACAATAAACACCATCAATTTTTATTCTTTCTCTAAAATCTACAAGGTGTGGCGACGTATAAAGCCCTGTTTTAAATCCAGCCGTTTGCAAAATAGAAGCGAGCATATGACTGGTAGATCCTTTACCATTGGTGCCTGCTACATGAATAGATTTAAACTTTTGTTGTGGATTGCCGAGTGCCTCACAAAGCTTAATGGTATTGGTTAAATCTGGTTTGTAAGCAGCCGCACCAACACGACTAAACATAGGAAGTTGCGTAAATAAATACTCAAGTGTTTGGGCGTAATTCATTTACTCGTGAATCTTAAAACTAAATACAATCGTTCCTTTTTGCTCGGGGTCAGTGCCTGCATTTAAGCGGAGCATTTTTGCTTTTTTGATCGCAATATTTCTGATGTTGGCATTTGTAGTTGTGGTACCCTTTGGGTTAACGGTAGCGCCAATTACTTGCCCACTGCTATTTACAATAATATCGACTGCAACTTTTGCATTTTCGTTAAAGTCATCTTCAAAACTTGGAAGCTTTGCAATGCGTCTTCCGTCCAGCCCACTTCTAATATCTACTCCTCCGCGTGCACCAGCAGGGCCACCCGTGCCGTTACCGCCATTACCAGTATAACTATCTGAATTTGGATTGCCATTTAATTTTCCTTGATCACCCTTACCTCCAGCAATACCTTGGTCTGGTTTTCCATTGTAGCTATCGGCATTATTACCACTAGTAGTAGTGCTTGCTCCTCCACCAAATACGGCTTTAGGTTTTGGTGGGGTAGGAATGGGAGGTGTTGTAACCGCTTCTTTTTTCACTGTTTTTGTAGCAACTGCCGCAGCATCATTTGTTTCGTTGGCGTCGGTTTGTATGGGCTTACTGGCTTCTACTTGTTGAGGTGGTGTTGTTTTAGTATTGTCTGTTTCGGTGGCAGCTTCTCCTGGTATTTGAGGAGGTTCGGTGCCAAGGCCGGTTTCTGAATTGCCTAAATTAACCTCTATGCCTTCACCAAAACTTGGGGTTGGTATTTGCGGTAGTTCCCAGGTTAAAAAAAAGAAAATGCAAAAAAGCAACAAACAAATAACGGCTGTTATAAGTCCTGCTTTTATATTTTTTTCTTTTTCAAACCCAATCGTCATATAATAGGTATTGCTGCTTATAAAGCTACGGGTTAAGGGGGTATTTACATTGAATGTTGAAAATTAACGCTTATTGAGGGGAGTAATCCACCTTAATGGCCTAAAAAAAAGTTAAGAAGGCTTATTTGAAAAATACGTCGTAGCCAAACCGTAGGATGGTGGCACCAATTACAAGTAAAAAGAATACACGAATAAATTGGTTACCCTTGGCAATAGCCAGTTTGGCGCCCAATAAGCCTCCAACTGCGTTGCAAATAGCCATTGGAATGGCAACGCCCCAAATAATGGTCCCTTTTAAAAAAAAGAGTACGATAGATCCAAAGTTAGTTGAGAGGTTCACCATTTTAGCGTGTGCGCTGGCTTGTAAAAAATCATACCCCATTAAAGCAATAAAGCCAAGCACTAAAAAACTTCCAGTACCTGGTCCAATAAATCCATCATAAAATCCAACAGTGGCACTGAGTAATAAACTACGAACAAGTAGTGCGTTACGTGAAAGATTTTTTGATTGCGTTTGCCCAAAGCTTTTTTTAGTATAAGTGTAAACCGCTACTATAATGAGTACGCAAAACAAAATGGGTTTCATGTGTTTGTTACCCATTTGGCTAAGCAGTTCGGATCCTAAAAAGGCAAATGAAAAAGCAATAACACACATGAGCGCCATTGTTTTCCAATTAATTTGTACTTTTTTAATGTACTGCTTGACCGCAAAAAAAGTACCACTAAATGCTGGAATCTTAAGCGAACCAATAACAGTAGCTACGGGTAAATTGGGCATTAAAATAAGTGCGGTAGGGGTTTGTATGAGTCCACCGCCACCTACTATTGCATCTACAAAACCCGCACCAAAAGCGGCTGTGCACAACAGTATTAAAGTAATGGTGTCAATTTGATCAAACATGTTTTGTTTGTTTTTTGTGCTGTCCTGTATTCGCTACAATAAGTCCAAATATAACAATACATGCACTAATCATTTGTATTTTTTGGAAAGGCTCGTTTAAAAATAAAACAGCTTCGATAGTACTAATAACTGGTATGAGGTTGCCAAACAAAACAGTAGTGCCTGCACCTATTTTTTTAATGGCTGCGTTCCAGCATAAAAAAGAAATTACCGATGTACCTGCCCCTAAATATAAGAGTGATAATAAAAGTGAATTATTCCAAACGATAGGAGCGGCATTCATTTGTTCAATTAAAAAACCTGGTAGAATTAATAGTGCACCCAGGCCAAAGATGGCCAGTAAAAAAGTTGTACCGGAAATGGTTGCTGGCTTTTTTCTAACTAGTACATTATACACCGCAAATGCAATGGCACCAGCCAGTGCCCATATATCACCCACCGAAAAGGTAAATGATAATAGGGTTTGTAAACTGCCTTTAGAAATCAGTAATAGTACACCAAACAAACAAATGAGCATACCAATTAGTCTAAATGCATTGATACGTTCGCCAATAAAAATGATGGCAAATGCAGTGGCAAAAATGGGAGAGGACGTGGTACTAATGAGCGCCATATTAATGGCAGTGGTATAATGTCCAGAGATATATAAACAGGTATTGAATATTGCAATACCACTCAGTGATACCCAAAAAAGATAGGCTTTATGTTTGTTTAAAATATGCCACTCATTTTTAAATGACTTGAGTGCAATAGGAAGCATTAATAAGGTTGCCAACGACCATCTGCAAAAGGCAAGTGTGATAGGAGGTATTTGCCTATTAACACCTCTAGCAATTACAAAATTACCCGCCCAAATAAAAACAGCCACTGTAGCAAGTAGCATGCCTATGTATTTGGTATTACGGGCGTCCACCAGCAAAGTCTATTTGATAATCGCCTTTAATACGCTCAATGGGAGGGTTAAAATAACCAAATTTAACTTTCGGAAATTCTTCTGCAATAAGGCTCATGAGTTGCTTAACACCTAACATTTCACCGGTTTCATTGACGCCAATTTTACCCATATACCAATCTGGATCGATGTTAAAATTGCGCCATTGTATCATCGATAAATCGGTGTCGATAATGAGTTTTCGTAACGCCTCATATTCTTCAACACTATCCGTCATACCCGGAAAAACAAAATAATTAATACTCGTCCAACCGCCATAACTGCGCATGACTTTTAAACTCTCAATGATATCTTCAAACTGATAATTATTGGGTCTGTAATAAGGCTCATAAATATGTTTACGTGCCGAGTTGGTACTTACCCTGATACTGTTTAAACCCACTTCGCATAAGGCTTTGACCGCATCTGGTTTAGAACCATTGGTATTAATATTAATGCTCCCTTTACTCGTGTGTTTTCTAATTTCAATAATGGATTCTCTGATGGTTTCCCACATGAGAAGCGGTTCACCTTCACAACCTTGTCCAAAACTAATAATCGGGAAAGGTGCATTGTTTAGATGTGGCACTGTAAACTCTACAATTTCCTCGGCAGTAGGTTTAAAGGTTAAACGGTCCTGAGTCGAAACGATGGTTTCATCGGATGGTTGAAAAGAAATACAACCAATACAATTGGCATTACACGCTGGAGATGTAGGAACGGGACATTCCCATCTTGACAAAGAAAAATTTCGTGCAGCAGGACAGGTGTAGGTCATGCAACAATTTTCCATCAAATGTTTTACGAGCCTATTGTGCGGGTAATCAGCTAATAATTTTTCGGTACCGGTAGCAATTTTTTCATCATCATAACCAGCGCACTCTTGTCTAATATCTTGTTCAATTCTTACGGCAGGCACATAGGTTTTATTATCCAACCAACCTGCTGCTGTGTAACAAAATAAGGGTAGTGTAGGGGCTTCTGCTTCTGTTTCATAGGCGGCAATATATAAACCCGTATGTGCAGGAGGAATAAATGCAGCAACGGCCCATCCTTTATCGCACAAACGCATTTCGCCTGTTTCAACATCAAGGCCAATGCCACGTCTGCCTGGTAATTCATATAAATTGCCCCCTTCAGGAAGTTCTATCCAATCGGCAGGATCAATAGGCATGGCATCCCAACCGGCGCGTCCTACCACATACAAACTTGTGTCTTCGTAAATATTTCCTTCTCCGTCGGAGTATAATATATAGGGTGACTGTTGTAGTGGACTGGCCATGTTATTTTTTTAAGCGTTCTTGACAAAATACATTAAATGCTGCTTCCTCTTCTTTTTCAACAGCAGATTCTATTTGTTTTTGAAACAAGGTATTTTTTTTATAATCTAAAGTTAGGAGTCCATCTTTCAAAACAATATTTTCAAATGCGTCCCAACTATATCTCTTTTTTGGAAAACTATTAATTACAACTTCGTCGTTATCAAAAGCAATTTCTTCTGGAAATTTAACTTGTTTTTCAATCACGGCAGCAGCCACATATATAAATGCGAGCCATGATAAATAAGGTTGTAAAAAAATGCCCCAAGCACCTAATAATAGTGCAATTCTGTAAAGTGAAGGTCTGCCTTTTTTTTCTTTTAAAATTGTAAACGCAGTCCAAGCAATCATGGAAAGCATAATAGCTATATATATAAGTGTGCGCTCGTATCCATGTAAAATAACTTGAAGTGAAAGCATGAGTGCTGCAATAGCAATCATTAGTATGCTCACCGTATTGATAAACACAAATGAGCGTTTTTTAAGAACAATAATGTATTCGTATACTTTTCCTGCCATGCTATTAATTTGAAGGAGTATTTTTAACCATCAAATTACACATACGCCATAGTAGGTGAGCGCCTACATTGCTGTCCCAGTCTGTTTCGCCTACACCCACTTCTACAAAATCAAATCCAATCAATTGTTTGCCGCTGGCAACTATTTTCTTGAATAAATATAAAATCTCTTCGCTTTCAAAACCACCCTGAACCGGCGTTCCTGTATTTGGACAAAGTTTTGGATCTAGTCCATCAATGTCAAAACTGATATACACGAGTTGAGGAAGTTGATTCACGATTTCATCCGTTATTTGCTTCCAAGTTTCACCCTCGTATTGTCTTGTTTTAATGTCTTTATCAAAGTAGCTAACAACTCTACCATTGCTATTATTAATATAGTCCCACTCTTCGCTACAAAAATCTCGAATGCCCACTTGCACTAGTTTTTCAACACCCTCTATTTCGTTCAACACATTGTACATCACCGATGCATGCGAGTAGGTAAAATGCTCGTAGCTTTTTCTTAAATCACAATGAGCGTCAATTTGCAAAATACCAAAACTGCCATGTTTTTCGGCGAGTGCTTTTATATAACCTAGCGGTGTACTATGGTCACCTCCAATGATACCTACTTGTTTTCCTTGCTTGAGTAATTCACTGGTTTGTTCGTATACCCAGTTGTTGAGCATGACACCACCTTCATTGATTTCTTTTAAGCTCTTGCACATGAACTTGTTGTTCCCAACAATTTCACCTTTAGAGATATAGTCAATAAAGAGTTCCGCCTCTTTGCGTAAGTAGTCACTTTTTAAAAGAATTTTTTTATTGGTTTCTCTTAAATAGAATCCTTTTTTCCAGCCATCAGGCACATCGGTATCTAGTAAATCTACCTGAATACTAGCCTTCCAAATATGTTCTGCGGCTCTTGAAGTGCCGGCTCCATAACTTACCGTTACTTCCCAGGGAACGGGTAGTAAAATGAGGCTAGATTCCTCCTCGGAAAAAGGGAGGCCAAAAATGTTGTTATTAGGGTTTCCGACCTCATTTGGGTCAAAGTTGGATAATTGGCTCATACTGGGTTGTATTGCAAACAGGGCGCAAGTTAGCAGCTATTTTTCGAAATACGTTAAAGATTCTTGAATGGTTAAACAAGACCACCAAGATTATCCAATTTAGGCTACTTTTGTATTAGAAATCAGCGTTTTTATGAAAAAGACCCATATTATCCTGCTACTTTTGATTGCCGCCTCTATCGTTGTGCTCATTAGCTATACCGGTGATTTAACCACCTACGAGACCATCGCCTCGGCACGTGAAAAGGAAGGAAAATTCGTGAATTTGATTGCTAAAATTGATAAAACGCAGCCGCTTGTATATGACGCTGTTAAAGACCCCAATTATTTAACTTTTACAGCGGTAGACACCCTTGGTAATTCTATTAAGGTAATTTACCACAACAACAAGCCCACCGATATGGAAAAAAGTGAGCGTTTGGTGTTAAAAGGTAAAGTGCAAAATGGTCAATTTGAGTGTAAAGATATTTTATTAAAATGTCCATCAAAATATAAAGACAATCCCAATTCAATCGACAAAAGTCAAACAACCTACACTAACTAACTGCATCAATTAATTTTATTTCAATGAATTATATCGGCGAACATTTGTGGCTTGGACAAGCAGGGCATATTTTTAACTTGGTTTCTTTTGTTGCTTCTGTTGTTGCAACCATTGCCTTTTTTTTGGGTGGGGTAGCAGATCCCAATGATCCCAATGCAAAAAGTTGGATTAAAATTGGTCGTATTTTCTTTGTTGTAGAAGCCATCTGTGTTTTTGCCACTTTTTCATTACTCTATGTAATTATATCCAATCACTATTTCGAGTACAAGTATGCATACATGCATAGTGATAAGTCGTTACAGCCCGAATATTTACTCAGTTGTTTTTGGGAAGGTCAAGAAGGTAGCTTTATGCTTTGGAGTTTTTGGCATTGTGTGTTAGGGGTTGTCATTATGTTCACTGCAAAAAAATGGGAAGCGGGCGTGATGGCTGTCATTTCATTTGCACAAGTGCTATTGGCATCGATGGTGCTAGGCGTTTATTTGTTTGGCCATAAAATTGGATCAAGTCCTTTTTCATTGTTAAGAAATGAAATGGATTGGCCTATTTTAAGTAGACCCGATTATTTGACACTTATAAAAGATGGCACAGGGTTAAATACGCTCCTTCAAAATTATTGGATGGTAATTCATCCACCCATATTGTTTTTAGGTTTTGCAAGTACCATTATTCCTTTTGGTTATGCGATGGCTGGTTTTATGCGTAAATCGCATGATTGGTTAAAGTCTGCGATTCCTTGGGCTTCTTTTTCTGCCGCAATACTTGGTTTGGGCATTATGATGGGCGCAGCATGGGCTTACGAAAGCTTGTCTTTTGGCGGTTACTGGGCATGGGATCCGGTAGAAAACGCTTCGCTGGTGCCTTGGTTAACACTTGTTGCAGGACTACATACCAACATGATTGCCAAAAGCACGGGCTATTCTCTGCGTCCAACCTATTTCTTTTACATCGTTTCGTTTTTGTTGATTTTATATTCTACTTTTTTAACAAGAAGCGGCATTTTAGGCGATACGTCGGTACATGCATTTACTGACCTTGGCATGAATACCCAGCTACTTGTATTCCTTTTGATTTTTGTAATTCCAGCATTTACCATTTTTGCTATTCGTTATAAATCAATTCCATCCATTGCTAAAGAGGAAGAAACAAGTAGTAGGGAGTTTTGGATGTTTATTGGATCATTGGTACTCTTTTTAGCTGGTATGGTTATTATTGCTAAAACTTCTACACCGGTAGCTAACAAATTATTTGGCACCAATATTGCGCCTCCAGAAGATCCAGAGTTTGCGCACAATCAAATTCAAATTTTTGTTGCCATTGTATTAGGCTTACTCACTGCGGGCACTCAATTTTTAAAATACAAATACACGGATACCAAAAAACTGGTAAAAAATATTATTTGGCCTGTATTAGCAGCAGTCGTTATTAGTTTACTTATTGCAATTTTTGGAGACGTTAATTATACCAAAAAAGGACCGGTATTTTTATTTGCCATTCACCTAGCCATCTTTACGGCCGTGTATGCGGTTACTGGTAACTTGTCCTATATCTGGCTTGTATTAAAAGGAAAGTTAAAAGCAGCAGGCGCTTCTGTGGCACACGTTGGTTTTGGAATGATCCTAGTAGGCATTTTAATTTCTTCTGCCAAAAAAACAGTATTAAGTTGGAATACAACTGGCATTACACCACTTGCACAAGCTGCCCCTGGTGAAAAAAATCCTGCGGGTAACCCTGCCGAAAACTTAACACTCTTTAAAGGTGTTGAAACCGATATGGGTAAGTTTATGGTGAATTACAAGCGTGACACTTTAAACGAAGCCGATCGAAAAAAATATTATGAAATAAGCTTTACAGCAAAGGACGGATCCGAATCATTTAATTTGTATCCCGATGTTATAAAAAACAACAAAGGCATGGAAGGCTTTGCCGCCAATCCAGCAAGCAAACATTACTGGTACAAAGATATTTTTGTATACATCACTTCGTTCCAACAAAATGACGCTTTAGATACCACTCGTTTTGTTGACAAAGACATCAAAGTAGGAGATACCATCTATTATAGTAATGGACTCATGGTATTAAAAAGTGTATCCGTAAATCCGGCTTCTAAAAAAGAGACATTACGCCCTGGCGAAACTGCATTATTTTTAAATGTAGACGTAACAGCTAGAGATGGCAGAAAATATAGTGCTATGCCTGGTATTGCTATCGACAATTCAAATATTCGTCAAATTTCGGATACCGTTGTGGCACAATCTTTGGTATTGCAATTCAATAAAGTGCTAGATCAAGATAAGGGGATTTTACAAATAGGTGTTAAAGAATCTGGTTCGATTACAGATTTGATTACTTTAAAAGTGTACGAGTTCCCGATGATTAATATTTTATGGCTAGGTGTTATTGTAATGGTTGTAGGTTTTGTGATGTCCATTATTCAGCGCTACAAAGCATTAAAAAACAACCTAAAAGTTTCATAACTTACCACATGCGGTTAACACAAAAACATATTATTTGTTTGGTGCTTTTTTTCTTTACCGCAACAGCATTTGCATCAGCGCAACAGCGCGGCTCCCTCGATACCATGCGTGTTCATGCTTATATTACGCCAGAAGGTGATACCATTCCAGAGTCGATTCTGCCACCCGTAGAAGTGTATGCTAAGCTAACAGGTCATTGGAAAAACTATTGGGCCGATTGGACAAGGCTTCGAAACGCAGTGTATGTAACATACCCGTATGCTATTGCGGCAAGCCGAATCATGAATGAGGTTAATATCAAATTGAGTGGTGTAACCGACAAGAAAAAGCGAAAGGCCATTATTAAATCTCGTGAAAAGGAACTAAAAAAAGAATTTGCAGATCAGCTGGTAAAATTATCGGTGTATCAGGGTAAGGTATTAATGAAACTTATTAATAGGCAAACAGGTAATAACTGTTACGAAATTATATCGGAATACAAAGGTTTTTTTAATGCCGCTTTTTGGCAGACTATTGCTTTTGTTTTTGGAAGTAATTTAAAACAGCCTTACAATCCAAGAGGAGATGACGCCGATATGGAAAAAATTGTATTGGATGTAGAAAAAATGTATGGCTACAAAAGTTAGCGGTATTTGTAGAGTAGTTGTTTAAATAAATCCCTGTCTATCATTTCGGCGCCTAAACTTTCTAAATGCTCAGTGTATACTTGGCAATCAATGAGTACAATGCCTTCCGCTTCTAATTGTTTTACATAACTAATAAATGCAAATTTGCTGGCATTGCTTTGGTTGCTAAACATACTCTCTCCAAAAAATAGTTTACCCATTTTTATGCCATACAGTCCACCCACAAGTGTGCCACCTTTCCAGGCTTCGGCGCTATGGGCAATGCCTAGTTGGTGTAAAATGTTGTAGGCTTTTTCAACCGCAGGTGTAATCCAAGTACCTTGTTGTCCTGCACGCTTTATTTTTTTGCAATTCGCAATTACTTGATCAAATGCGGTATTGGTTTTAAATTCAAACTCCTGTCTTTTAATCACCTGCTTCATGGTGGCACTAACTTTTAAATTAGCAGGATAGATCACAAACCTTGGGTTGGGGCTCCACCATAGTGGTGTTTCTCCTTCATACCACGGAAATATGCCTTCTTGGTATGCTTTAATAAGTCTTTCAGTACTTAAATCACCACCCATCGCAATTAGCCCGTCTTCGAGTGCATCTTCGAGCGGCGGGAACCAAATGTTTTCATCAAGTATTGTTAGCGACATTAGTTTTTTGTGGATTCGATAGTGGCACTTATTCCTCTTTCAGTAATGGCGTCACACATGGGTTTTAAGGTGTCATAATCTCCATTTTTTACAGCGTATTTGCCATGGTGATGAATAATCATGGCAGACTGCTCGGCCTGCTCCATTGAGTGTTTGCATACATCCATTAAGGTTTCAATGACCCATTCAAAAGTATTGAGTTCGTCATTCCAAACAATGAGCTGAAAGGGAGTAGCAGTTGCTGTGAGTGTGTCTGTTTCTTCAGATTCCCAAGGCTTTGTTTGGTTGTAGATGTCCCTCATCTTGTAAAATTAAAGAATGTTATTTACAATTTAAAAACACTTAATTTTATTTCTGTTAAAAGCGCGTTATGAAAAAAATTATTCCTTTTTTATTTTTAATCATTAGTGTTCAAATAGCAGCTTGTAAAAAGCCGTATAAGATTATCGAGCCCCCTATTACCACTGATACAAGCTTTTTTGCAAGAGGGGCTGATATTGGATGGTTGTCAGAGATGGAAGCGGCAGGTATCAAATTTTATATGTCTAATGGAACTGAGTCCGATTGTATTTCAGTGTTAAAAAGTAAAGGAATTAACTCGCTTAGGTTTAGGGTTTGGGTAGATCCAACAGATGGTTGGTGTGGTCAGGCCGATGTTGTAAAAATGGCAGTAAGGGCAAAAAATGCGGGCATGCGCGTAATGATTGATTTTCATTATAGTGATTTTTGGGCCGATCCAGGAAAGCAAAATAAACCTAAGGCTTGGCTGAGTTTAAATGCCGCTGGATTAAACCAGGCGGTTTACACACATACTAAAACAGTTTTAACGGCGCTTTTAAATGCGGGTGTTGTTCCTGCATGGGTACAAATTGGTAATGAAACCAATGATGGTATGTTGTGGGAAGAAGGACGTGCGTCAAAAAATATGGCACAGTTTGCTGCCATGGTAGCAGCTGGAGCAAAGGCTGTGCGTGAAACAAGTGCTAGTTCTAAGGTTATTGTTCATATTTCTAATGGATATGACAATGCATTGTTTAGATGGATTTTTGATGGATTAACAGCAAATAAAGTGGATTATGACATCATTGCAATGTCTTTGTATCCGAGTGTTTCCAATTGGTCAAGTTTAAATATGCAATGCTTAAACAACATGAATGATATGGTGGCTAGGTACAATAAAGAAATTATGATTAGCGAAGTTGGAATGGAAATGGCAGCAGCTACTGCATGTAAATCATTTATTCAAGATTTAATTGCAAAAACAAAATCAGTAAATCAGAAAAAAGGATTGGGTGTATTTTACTGGGAACCCCAAAGTTATAATAGCTGGAAAGGGTATAAGTTGGGTGCGTTTGATGATACAGGAAAACCAACCGTTGCAATGGATGCTTTTATGAATTAATATTTTCTTTTTCAACTCTTCTAGTACCCGCATACATTTCGTATTCTAGTAAACGGCAATCTATTTTGGCGTTCAAAAATTCGATACGTCTACTTGGCTTGAGTCTTATTTTTTTTGCAAGCTCAAGGTTACCTGTAAAAATATAGCCGGTAGCACCTTTGCATTTATTTTTTAAAAAGTCGCCCATTCTTGCGTATGTAGCTTCGAGTTCAATTTCTTCACCTAGTCTTTCACCATATTCTGGATTGAATAAAAGAACAGCGCCTTCCATATTGTCAGGCATTTTGGTAGATTCAAAATCGCATACCTGAAAAGTAATGAGGTCCTCAACACCAGCTGCTGCTGCATTTATTTTTGCAATATCAATGGCTTGTTTACTCATATCAGAAGCAATAATTTGTAAGGCTGGAAGTGATCTGATTTGATTTTCAATAATAGACCGTTCATTTTCATACACTTCTTTTTTGTAGCCTAAAACGTGCATGAATGCATAGTTCTCTCTTAAAAGACCAGGTACCCTTTTTGTTGCAATAAGGGCGGCCTCTATGGCTAAAGTCCCTGAACCGCACATAGGGTTTATAAAAGGAGTGAACCTGTCCCATTTGCCCGACAAAATAGTGGCAGCAGCAAGTGCTTCCAACATAGGGGCTTTCCCTGGTATTTTGCGGTAGCCATGTCTTGCTAAAGAATCGCCAGTGGTATCAATAAATACTTCGGCCTCATCATATTTCCAATAGAGGTAAACAACGGCACCGGTTAGTTCAGATCCAGTAGAAGGTCTTTTGTTAGCCACCTTCCGCATCCGGTCTACAACGGCATCTTTAACCCTAAGGTTAGCAAATAAATTGGTGGTGATGGTGGTATGAAACACATTGCTGGTAACAGAAAAATACCCGCCCGGATCAATTATTTTTTCCCACTCAATGGTAGTGAGGTTTTCATATAATTCGTCGGGATTGTTACAATTAAAAGATTTGATGGAGTATAAAACCTGGCTCGCTGTTCGAAGATTTAAATTAAGTCGAATACAATCGTTTATGGTGCCCGTGATTTCTACACCCGTTTGAAAACTTCGGTCGATGTTAAACCCGAGCGAAATCACTTCGGTGGCAAGGGCAGGTGATAACCATTTATGGCAGGTAATTACAATTTTATTGGGCGTTGTAAAGGGTTGCATTACACAAATTTAATTTAAATGGCTTAATGGGGGGTATATAAAAAAAGCCCTCGATACAATCGAAGGCTTTTCTGTGTGGGAGCACACGGGTTCGAACCGCGGACCCTCTCGGTGTAAACGAGATGCTCTAAAACAACTGAGC
>Ga0222712_10003632_pt1 | contig 16639 bp, 16 predicted proteins | sample C33_657DmetaG_FD_165043 | JGI IMG/M metagenome (GOLD analysis project Ga0222712, IMG submission 165043) | Estuarine water microbial communities from San Francisco Bay, California, United States - C33_657D | ecosystem: Environmental > Aquatic > Marine > Unclassified | place: USA: California...
GTCCTTTAGTTTGTTGCGGGGCTGTTTGTGTTGGTGTTTGTTGCGGGTTCTTTTGTTGTGGGTAGCTCGTCAACGCTAGCGCCAGGTCGCTCATCTCTAGCGCGTGTGTCTGCTCATCAGGTAGGCGGATAAGGCTAAAGGCTAGGGGATAGATAAGGCCGGCCACTAATGCGCGGCCTATGTAATGCGCGGCCCGTTATGCCTGGCCGTTGCGTTGGGGTTATTCGTTGGGGATCCTAAGCAATAGCGCAAGCCCTAAGCCTGGGACCTTTTGCCCTGTATCTGTACCCGATTCCCCTATCTAAAGGGCCTTAGCCTCATTCCTAGCGCCTAGAAATAGGGGCCGGGGGTAGCCCGTAATAATAAGGGGGGGGCCGAACCAAAGAACAAAGGCTCACAGATTAGATAAAGGAGGATAAAGAACTGGGGGTCTGCCGACAGCACCATGCACTGGGTATATGTATCATCAACCCCCTACATCTATTGCAAATGCTAGGCTCTAGTCATGGCAGGCAGACAAGTAGACGATGACGTATGGGGTAAATTCCTTGACCTTAGAGAAAAGGGTTACTCCGTAGAGCGAGCAGCTAAGGAAGTGGGAGTTGCTGTTTCTACGGTAACACGCCAAACGGCTAATCGTGACTCCCGCCTAAGTAGACTGATGGCTGCAAGAGGGTTAAGTGTTGATCTTGGATCATCGCCGGAGGGTAAACGGGCTTTAGAGGATTTCGGTTATTTCCGCCAAAGGTACATGGCTAGAGCTAGCACCCCTTGGTCGGTAGAAGCCGCTAATAAGATCACTGAACTACTGGCTAGTCCCCAGAAAGAGTTCCTAGTTATCAACATCGCCCCTGGTATTGGTAAATCCACCATGTTCACCCACGACCTCCCAGCATGGCTTATAGCCAGAGACCGGTCTATCCGAATAATGGTGGCTTCCCGTACCGAGCAGCAGGCAAGAATGTACTCTAACCGCCTTCGTAGGACTCTAGAACGGGAATTAGCCGTACGAGCTGATCCCAAACTGGTTGAACTGGGTCTGGCAACGGACGCGACTGCAACTATGGCTCAGGACTTTGGGTTATTTAAGCCCGCCAATAACGACCTGTGGACAAAGGCTGAGTTTGTAGTCCAACAATCCTCTGGTGTTGCTGTTGATGATAAAGAATCCACTGTAACTGCCTACGGTATGGACTCTGGTTTCCTTGGTGGCCGCTTCGACTTCATCATCTGGGACGACCTTGTGGATAAAAAGACCATGCGTGGCGACTTTGAAGCTTTAACTACCTGGTGGGAAAACGAAGCAGAGTCCCGCCTAGAACCAGGTGGGTTATTGATTCTTCAGGGACAGCGACTAGCCTCTGACGATTTGTACCGTTATGTCCTTGATTTAACTGACGTTGATGAAGAAGGGGAAATTGTCGATGATGCCCCTAGAAAATACAAGCACATCGTTTACAAGGCTCACTATGACGATTTATGCACCGGTAAACACGAAAACGTAAAGCCTTGGCCTCAAGGATGCTTATTGGATCCAATCCGCCTTCCTTGGCGAGAACTCCAGCGCGTAAAGGCTAACCGCGAAGACCGGTATCTGGTTATGTACCAGCAGGAGAACTTCGATCCAGCCAACCAGCTAGTCCCTAAATTGTGGATTGACGGGGGTACGGATGCCAACGGGGTATCCCACCCTGGATGCTGGGATGAAAATCGAGGTATCGGGCAAATACCCAAGAACTTAGGTGGAGATTGGTTTAGTGTCATAACTGCTGACCCGTCCCCTACTAAGAACTGGGCTGTCCAATGGTGGCTTTACCAACCTGAAACAGAAATCCAGTATTTGCTTGACTTATACCGAGGTCCAATGGATGCTCCTGACTTCCTTGACTGGAGCCAATCAGATGGCAAGTTCTCTGGGTTATTGGATGAGTGGGTAGACCGAGCAAAGGATCTGGGTAGACCGGTTACCTACATCATTGTTGAACAAAACGCCGCACAACGCTTCCTTTTGCAGTACGATCATGTAAAGCGCTGGCAATCCATCAATGGGGTTAACATCGTTCCCCACTCAACTCACAGGAATAAATCCGATGAAGACTATGGCGTACAGACGCTGGCTCCGCATTATCGTTATGGTCGTGTGCGTTTACCTGGTGCTACCTTAGACGGCTCTCGTAAGAAAATTGAGCCAATGATTACCGAATTAGGTACTTGGCCAGAGGGTAAAACCGACGACTGCGTTATGTCTCATTGGTTCTTACAGTGGAACGCCCCTAGACTTTTCCATGTGGGTCAAAAAAATGTTTCGTTCAAACGTCCTTCTTGGATGGGTGGATCTCGATGGGTCAGATGAAAAATGGGTTTCTTGACTTTGCTGACCTCGCTGAAGCATCTGACATACAAATTCCTAGTTATGGCCTTCGTGTTCTTTGGGGGATTGATTCTGACGGTGATTTTACACTTTGTAGTAATCATGTTGGTACTATTGAAGGTGTTACTCTCGTCGGGTTATTAGAAACTTTGAAAGTTAGATTACTGGAGGCTTAGTGCCAAGCGTTGAAGAAATTGTAGGGATGCTCCTAGAGCGCAAGCAGGCTCAATCCCCATTACTACATAACATGGCTCGTTTACGCGATGCTTACAACGGTGACATTGTTGTGCCACTACCAGAAATGGATCGTCAAGAGCAGGCAGCTGTAGCAAATCTTATCTCTACCGGTCTAGACCAATCGGCTATGCGTATTTCTTCGACTATGCCTAACTTGTATTTCCCACCAGTAAAACTTGGTGACCGCGCATCTGAAAAGCGCGCTTCAACTCGCAAAGATGCAACTCTTGGTTGGTGGGAAGCCAACAAGATGCCACTTAAACTTCGTCGTCGCGCTCGCCACATGATTGGCTACGCTTCATCCCCTGTAGTTCTGCGTCCAGATCGCAAGCGCGGCATTGCTCGCTGGGAACTACGCTCACCACTATCCACTTACGCTGCTCCAACTGAAGATCCAGACGACATTACACCTCTGGACTGTATTTTTACCTTTGGCCGTTCATACAAGTGGCTTCAAGCTAACTATCCTGACCGCATAGCCCAGTTGAACACCAATGGTAAAACTCCTGCTCCGCACGAAGTATTTGAAGTTCTTGAATACGTTGACGGAGAAGTAACGGTTATGGCTGTTATTGGAAAGAAATCCGATCCACAGTCTCAATACCTACAAGGTTCAGCCTATGTAGAACTAGAGCGCGTACCTAACCGCACTGGTATTTGCCCTGCTGTAGTCCCAGGTCGCATCACACTTGACCGCCCAATGGGTCAGTTCGATGGATTAGTCGGAATGTACCAAATGCAGGCTAAATTGATGGCACTAGAAGTTATCGCTGTTGAGCGTGGTATCTTCCCAGACACTTACTTGATCTCTCGCCCAGGAGAATCTGCTAAATTCATCTCTGGTCCGTTCGATGGTCGTACCGGTATGGTCAACGTCGTTGCTGGTGGCGATTTGCGCGAAGCTGGTCAGGCACAAGGCACTGCTTCTGGAAGTCTTATTGACCGCCTTGAGCGCTCTATGCGTATTACTTCTGGTATCCCTGCAGAGTTTGGTGGAGAATCCACAACTAACGTTCGCACAGGTAAGCGCGGAGATGCTATTCTTAGCGCTGTTGTTGACTTCCCAGTTCAGGAAGCACAAGAAATTCTAGCCGCTTCTATGCAAGAGGAAAACAAACGTGCCATCGCGATTGCTAAAACTTATTTCGGCGAGCAAAGGCGTTCGTTCTATGTCTCGCGCAACGCCAAGCATGTCGATTACATCCCGAATAAGGACTTTGAGACAGACGAGAACGTCGTTAACTACTCGTATGCTGGCGCGGATGCTAACGCCCTGGTTGTCGGACTCGGACAGAGAATCGGTCTTGGAACCATGTCCAAGCGCTCCGCACAAGAAGTCGACCCACTAATTGCTGATCCAGAGCGCGAACATGACCGCGTTATTCAGGAACAACTAGAACAAGCGCTTCTATCTTCTGTTCAACAGCAGGCTCAGGCAGGAACAATTCCACCTGCAGACCTAGCCAAGATCATGAACATCGTTTTAACTGATAAGTTACCTTTAGCGGAGGCAATAGAGAAGGTTAATAAAATGGCTCAGGAACGTCAGGCTACAGCTGCACCAATGGGTAGCCCTGAAACTCAACCTGGTTTGAGCGCTCCTGGCATGGGAATGGAGCAACCTGGCTCATTGCCTCCTGCTACTGCAGGTCCTACTGCTGGTCCAGAAGGCGCGGGCGCAGCACCACCTCCTGACCTTCAATCACTTCTAGCGCAACTGGGGGCATAATGCCAAGAGGCCGCTCTAAGCAAGCATACGGAAACCGCACTGACCTGAATGGAAAAATCCCGAAGGCAGCGCCAACCGGTATGCCTTATGGAGAAAACCAAAAACTAATGGATGCTCAATCTGCCGTTCCTATGGGAAGCCCTGAAATGGAAACAGCAGCACCAATGGCTACAGAAGAATCAATCCCAATGGCGCAGAAGGTAACACCAGTTCCTTTAACTGCTCCAACAGAACGACCAAACGAAAACATTCTTACTGGCGCTACTACAACTAGACAACCAGATAGCGACATGCAGAAACTAAAATCTTTGCAACCAATTTTTGAAGCAGAAGCCGCAACTGACGATGCTCCTCAAGTGTTTAGAGAATTTGTTAGTTGGTTGAAGACACAATGAGCAGAACTCTACGCTTTGCAGACTTCTTAGAGGTCACTGGGTTTGAAGACGCGCCATTTGCTTGGCATCTTTCTGGAATGGTATTTGATAACTACAAAGAAGTAGTTGAAGCATTGAGAGGCACACAAAGTTGAGTGCATGGGATGAGTTTACTAAATACATACGAGGTTTAGCTGCAGTTCCCGCATCTATAGCAGGTGGACTTGGCGGAGGTTTAGTCCAAGGACAAGTTGCAGAAACTGGAGTTTCTCCTGCACTAGGACAACAACTTGGCGAAGAAGTTTTGCCAGAGTTCCAAGGCTACACAGTTGACGACACCATAGATCAGGGTGCGGAAAGAATCAACCAAGTATTAACTCCCGTAAATACCACTTTAGATAAGTACGTTTACAAGCCTGCCTACAGAGCTGCTACTACCGTTTCTTTGGTTACGAATGAAGATACCTACCAACAGGGATTAGATCCTTTAGATGCACTAAAAAACGCTTGGAACGCCAGTTCAGAGATTTCTTTAGGACAAGCAGTTTCTGACAACATAGCAAATTACGCCAACATACTTCCAGACTGGGGCGCGCTAGCAGAATTAAACAAAGTAGACATTGACATTTTTGATAAAGAACAGCGCGAAAAAGTTTACTTGCGAAATTATGACGAAAATGGAAACCGAATAGATTCTCAAGGAAATAAAATTGAAGGATCTAGTTGGATTGAAAATGCTTTTAGAAACATGTCTGGAGCCATTGACTTCACAAAAGTAATTCTCCTTGACCCATTTATCGTTGCAGGAAAAGGATTAAAACTTGCTCGCTTATCCAAGTTAGATAACTTCCGCTCAGAATCTATTATTAAAGATCCAAAATGGAACGAAGAACAAGCTGCTTACGGGAAAGTAGTAACAGATTCCTATTCAGAAAAAGCAGCACTTATAGATGAAGTTCCACTTTTAACCAGAGCGCAAGATTCTTACCAGCAAATTCTTGACGGAAATCTTTATGGAACTGCGTTAGTTCGTGAAGTAAATGCGATACGCGGATCTGCTGGAAAAGAATTATTGGACCCAGCAGTAGGCGAAAAGGTTGCTGCGGCAGAACACCTAAAGTTTATGAATGAACTAAAAACCACAGTTCAAAAACGACAAGAAAAAATTGAAAAACTTAATGAAATTGATGCTCCAAAGCCAACTCTATCAACCGGCGTAAAAGACTTTGTTAAGCAAGTTGTTGCTTTGCAAATGACTGGTCCTGAAATTGCTAAACACAGGTTGCTTCAGGAATACGCTACAGACATTCCATTTCTTGCGGATACATTAGCTGAAGCGGGAAAGCGCGGAGAAGGCGCTGTGGCAGATGTGCTTGCTATTGCAGGGTACGGAGACCCTGCTGCCCTTATTCGCCTTAAATCCCAACATGAAGAACTATTAACAATGATTGACTTCCAGCAAGGAAGATTAGATCGTATGGAGATAGAAATTCAACAAGCTCTTAATTCTGGAGATTCTTTAACCGTACAAAGAATTAACCAGAAGAAAAAAGAAACATCCGATTTCATAAAAGCCGTAATAGCTGACGACAAGTACCTACAGCGCATAACCAGAGATGAAGACAACATCACATCTACACTTCCTGGCGTTCCAACATCTAACTCTCCGATACTTTCTCCAATTATTGAAAAGTACCGAGCCAATAAAGCTATTGTTCGCGCAGGTATTCAAGAAGGAACTATAAAGCCGTTTAGACCTTTATCTTCTTACAAAACTTCCGATCAGTTTGATTGGACAAGAGTTTCAAAGTCACCACTGCATGGAGTTACCTACGTTGCTCAGTGGGCTGGATGGCGCTTAGGTTTAGAAAAGCCACGTGGATACATAACCACTAGAGGAATTGATGCCTCTGACGGTATTACAGACTTTGATCTAATTCTTGACACCACTCCATTGTTAAAAACTGACATTGAATTAAAGCGCACTCTGCGAAAAGAATTCATAGAAGCCTCGGACTCTATTGCAAAAGTAGCTGTAATTGAAAAAGCCGAACTTGCCTACATGGATAAAGTTTTTGCTAAGAATGGTATAGATGCAGGTGCTATAGCAAAAGACAAGAAGACCGGAAAAGACATTGTAGACGCAGAGGGAAATCCAATGTCTAACCGAGATGTTATTTACAATGAATTCAAGAAACAGCGCGCGAAAGACATGCTGGACTTTATGGAGGAAAGCGCTTATTCCATAGATAGCAACGGAACCAAAATAGTTAACCAAGTTGTTATGTCTCAACTAGCATTTTCCCATCCGATTATGCCGTTTGATGAATTTGCAGATTATGTATTAACTAATTTTGGAGATCCTACAGCCTGGAAAGCTTTTACAAGCAACATTGAGCAAGTAAGAGGCGAAATTATTATGCCTGCCTTTGCAAAGATAGATACTTTCTGGCGCGCTGAAGTTCTTCTACGCCTTGGTTACCCGATCAGAAACGTACTTACTACGGGAACAATTCTCTCAATGCACGACGTTGGTTTAAGCGGAATGTTCAGCATGGGTTCTTCCGTAACAGGAACTAGCAGATTCTTTAACAACAGGTACACACACTACCTAGATGCAAGGGATCGGCTTCAGTTCGAAATCGACAAAATTGAAATTGAAAGCGCTTCCATTAAGTCTTCGCCTGAAGCGCTAAATGATAACTTGATTAAAAAAGCAGCTGGACTTATTCCTGCGAAGGTCAAGGCGATTCGTCAATTTACTCCTTTCTCTGGCACTTGGGCAGACTACGAACTATTCCACTCTGCTTACATACAAAAATTGCGTGACGAGCGCAACGGACTTATGGAGCTTGGGCAAGAGATTCTTGAAAATCCAGAACTTGCCGATTCCGTAACCTTGCTTGAATTAAAAGCACCGACTGAAACTATCGCTAGGTTAGATGCCCAGATTGCACTAGAAGAAGAAAAGTTACTTCGCATTGCAAGAAGAATGGAAATAAAGGGCGAACGCTTTGGTTTGAGAAACATCATAGGACAGCAAAAGGTGGTAGTTGGTCCTTATGAATTTGCTGGAGTTTACGCAGGTTCACAGGGAGCTGCTACAAGAAAGTTAAGTAGCGCTGGAGGAACTGCAGTATTTGACGTAAGCCCTCTAGAGTCTGCTTGGAAAGAAATGGGTCTAGAAGGAACTGGAAAACTCAACGATGTTGCGCCTTCCGACGACATGTATTTCTTCCATTTATCCAAGATTATTAACCAACAGTTGCGCGGATCCAGACCAGTAATGATGCTTCTAAATGGTAAGTCCGACGACGAAGTTCTTGCTTACTTATTAAGTCGACAAGGACAAGATGAACTAAAGACCCTGAACTGGGTTTACGATGTAATGCCTAAAAAGTCTGAGGCTAAGGCTTCAAGAATTGCTGGACAACCACCAGAAGGTGTAGTTCCAGTAACTAACTTAACCCCAGAGACTACTGCAAGAAACTACATGCACTTCATCAAGGTTCAAGTTCTAGATCAACTTCTTCCAACTCCGCAACTTAGAGAGTACGTATCTTCTAAACTTAAAATGGATGAAGCCGGAAGGTATTTATCAGGAGACGTTACTAGCGCTGAACTTAGAGTGGTTGCTGGAGAAGCAGAATTAAATCCTATTCTTGGAGAAGTCTTAAAGAGTAACAAGATTCTTGGTAATCCAGAACTTAGTTTTGTACAAAAGTTAGACAAAGCAGTTTTTGATGTGGCCATTCGACGTGGATTCAAAGCCCTCAGCGAAGGTCCAGAAGATACTATCCTTACGCATCCATTTGGAAACGCTGTTTACGTTGCAAAGCTAGATGAGATTGTTCAGACGTGGATAGCCAATGGACTTGAGATTGGTAACAAGGAAATTGTTCAAGCCGAAACGGTTGCAAGAAAATGGGCAGTACAGGAAACAAGAAAGTGGATGTACCGCGTAGTTCGTAAGAATGGAATTGCAGCCAGCATACCTTTGCTAGCCCCATTCGTTAACGCTCAAATGGCTACATTCAAGCAAGTTGGAAAACTCTCTTACAGAAACCCAGACAAGGCAGCACGAGTTGCTTGGCTATGGAATCAAATCAACACCAACTCTTACGAAGATGAAAAAGGACAGCGCGTATTTGTCTACAGAGTTCCAAAGGACTTCTATGACGACAAGGGAGTTAGTAAGTATGCTCCAGAGTCCTTGAAAAATTCCCTTGAAAGCAGAGGAGAACTAAAGTGGTCAACCCCTGGATTCAATCTTTTGCTAGCAGGTCTAAGAATCCCTGCAGTAGAAACCTTGCCTGGAGTCGATGAGGGACTAAATGACAAGGTTGGAAGATGGGCGCAAACTGCTGCCAGCGTTGTTGGTATCGGGCCATTTGTACAGATAGCCGCAAACGAACTTATTGACAATGATCCGTCAATGAATCAAACAGCGCGTGAGTTCTTGGATGTTTTTGCTTCTCCATTCCCAACGAACAATCCGCTTGATCCTTTACTTTCGGCTTCGGTTAAAAGAATAATAAGTTTAGTTTCCGTAATTCCTGGAGTCCCAGGAACCAATAACGACTGGGAGCGCACTAAGCTCCTTATGTTCCAGAACCACATTGACCGCCAGAACACTGGCCAGGAACAACTTTACGGAACAACCCAAAAAGAGAACTACGAAGAACTGTGGAAGATGGCAGGGCAAGAAGCCACTTGGAATACATTCGTAAGACTTGGTGCTAACTTGCTTCTACCATTTATTCCTTCCTACGAAGGTCCAATGACAGATGCAACTAACCTTTATCGTGCATACCAGACTAAGTACGGAATCACCGCATACGATGAATGGATTAACGATTATCCAGACTTGGCCTACATAGCAGTTTCTAGGTCTAAGAATCCTTCAGGTTCCTCTCAGTCTACTGACGCTGTTCGACTTAGAAAAGAACACAATGACGCGATTGAGAAGGCTATCAAATCCGTAGGTCTTCCTAGAGAATCTTCTCTGGCATTTGTTCAGATGGTTACAAATAAAGATGTTGGCGCTGAAATTCTTAGAGATCCTAGAGCCGGTTTCTGGCAACGCAAAATAGGCGACAGAGAACAACTTAGCGCTGAAGATGGATGGGAAAACTCCAAGATCCGCGAAGGATGGGCTTGGTACATGAATCAAAGAGAAGAATACGACAATGCTCGGATAGAAGTTGGTGGAGTATCAAAGTATAGCGATGCAGCCGAAGAAGCCAATAACAACATGGCAAGGCGCATCCAAAAATACAAACTTGAGAATGAAGAATGGTATGAAAATTATTCAGTTGCTCAGAGTAAGGATGCAACGGTAGGTTTCGTGCGAGCAATAGAGGTAATGCTTTCAGACGAAAAGTTTAGAAACTCCTTATCCCCTGATTCCTTCTGGTTTGACCTTGAGGAAATAATCGTGATTCGCCAAGAACTTGTCGATGAAATGATCTTGGCTGAAAAGCGTACTCCAGGAACTGAAAACCTAATGATTATGGAAGAAAGAGTTGCTCCTTACTTAAGAAACCCAACAACAAAGTACTATTGGGAGAAGTTCCTAAATAACGACAACTTCCTAAACGCAGAAACGGAAAAATAAAATGGCCGCAGAAGAAGATCCTTTTGACTTTACGCAGATAAGAATTCCCTCCTACACAGGAACTAGAATTCCTGGTGGCAGAGGGCAAGAATCTGGAATCATAAGTTATGCCCCAGACACAGTAAAAAATGCTAGAGCGCTTTTTCAGAATGGGTACAACACAGGGAACAGAACTGCCATTTTCTTGGTGAATGAAATGACCAGATCTGGTTTAGTTCGCCCTGGTGCTTCCTTTACTGAATTAAATTCAGCTTACGAAGCTGCGCTAAAACTTACCGCTTCAATGTCAGCCCCTGGAGCGGGATACAAAAACAAAATTTCTGTAGTGGATGCGATTCGACTTTTAGGAGCTGGAACAGATCAAGGCGGAGGTCCTTCTGGTCCTGGTGGAACTTACAAAGACTTCATTAAGTACAGCAAGAAGCAGATAAATACCCTAGCGACTAGCACTTATGACCAAATTCTTGGACGGCCTCCTACCGAAGCCGAAATTAGAAATTTTGGTAAGGCTATTGCTGCTGGCGCTAGATCTGCTCCTCAAGTTAGGAAGGTTTCTTCCACAGGCAGAGTCACTGTTACCCAGAAGGGATTTGACGAGGGAGCCTTCATTGCAGGATACATGGCAGACAAGATTCCTGATGCCGGAAGCGACCTAGACGGCATTGCTGGAAACATTCAAGATCTAATTGATTCGTACACAGAAAACTACGGGGTTGCCCCAACTAAGTCCTTCATTAACAACGCGATTAAAAATGTTGTTAGATTGGGTGGAACTGGTGGCGCTCAAGAAGCGATCTCGAACCTAGAGCAACAACTCAAGGAACAGGCTCAGGTTCTTTATCCAGCGCTTAAAGACAAGATCAATGCTGGAATTACCGTTCGAGCCATTGCTGATCCGTACATCTCAAGAACCGCTAAATTGCTAGAAAAGTCAGAACTTAACGTTGGTCTAAAAGACAAGTACGTCAGCGCTGCTTTATCTCGTAAAAACGATAAGGGAGAATACGAGTTAATGTCTACAGACGATCACGCTCGTAGCATCCGATCTAGCAGTGAATGGCTCGATACCAAGAACGCCAAAGAAACATTCTTGAGTGCAGCTGATTCAATTCTTCAAACATTCGGATTCATAGGAAGATAACATGGCTATTACAGTTGCTCAAAGAAATGCTTTAGAACTACTAAAAGAACGCTTTGCGGCTTACGGTCTGGGAAGTGACGAGTTTGTTGCGGCTATCCGCCAGTCTATTTTGGACAATACAGATGCCGAAGGAAACATAGCGCAGGCTACCGCCGCTGCTGCGGTTCGGGCTACCCCTGCCTACCAAGCAAGATTCTCTGGAAACCTTGCCAGACGAACTGCTATTCAGGCAGACATAGCAGCAGGAAGAACTCCAGCGCTTTCTGAACTATCTGAAGCCTCTTACATACAGGCAGAAGATAACTACAAGGAAGTCTTACGCAAGCAGGGAGTTCCAGAGTCTTTTTACAACAACACCGCTTATTTGGGTAAGTTGATTGGAAACGACCTAAGCGTAGACGAGGTAAACTCAAGAGCTTCTCTAGCAAAACAAGCAGCCCAGCAGGTAAACCCTGAAATTAGGCAACAACTTCAGGCTTTATACGGTGTTTCAGAAAATCAGATTGCCGGATTCTTCTTAGACCCTGAATTGGGACAGCAAAACATTAACGCTGTTGCTGCTGGTAACGCCGCTATTGTCTCAGCCGCTGCAAAGAGAAGTGGACTTTCCCTATCTAAGGGCCAGTCAGAACTGCTTGCTCAAACTATTTCTCCAGAAAACCAACTAGCAATAGACGCAGGTAACTTATTTAGCCAAGCTTCCCTTACCGCTGGGTTAACCGCTGAAGGCGTGTCTGGCGAAAGGTCTTCCGTTACCGCTGAGGACGTAATCCTTGGCGCTACTGGAAACGTAGAAGTCCAGGCTAAGTTAGAAAGAGAAAAGCAAAAGCGCCAAGCGGAGTACCAAGCAGCCTCTGGAATGGCTGAAACCGCCAAGGGCGTGGTTGGCTTGCAACGGGCTAATCTCTAATCCATAATTAACTCATCATCTCCTTCGTTGATAAATGGGGACACAGGCATCCGAGCGCTTGTGTCCCCTTATCTTTGTGCTAGGATTTTATTGAAGGTCCGTAGAGACGTACTAAAGGCGACCACACCGCCCAGTTAGACCTTCAAGCGTGTGTAGGTGGTTTAGCCCCAACTGGCCGGTTGGTGTCGTCCACGCAGCCAAGCTGCAAACTAAATTATTGGCCCCGCCGTAATGGTTATCCGCTATTACGCGAAACGGAAATGGATACACAATGACAACCGAAAACTACACAGACGAAGACTTTTCTGACGAACAAGAAGCTCAGGCCGAAGGTTCCGAGGAGCGCAATGACCGTAAATGGGTTAGAGACCTAGAGAAGCGCGCTAAGGGTGCTGACAGCGCTAAGGCAGAAGCCGAAGCAGCTCGACGCGAACTAGCAATGCTTAAGGCTGGAATCGACCTAGATACACCACAAGGAAAGCTATTTGCGAAAGCATACGATGGCGAACCTACACTGGAATCGGTCAAGAAGGCTGCCGAAGAATATGGAGTTATTCAAGCAATGAACGCTATTCCTGCAGAGGAACTAGATGCAATAGACCGCGTATCACGCGCGGGCGCTGTACCTACTTCTACCCCAATGGACGATCCGTTCGCAGCGCTTAATAACGCCGAAACGCCAGATCAAATTATCGAACTTCTAAAGAAGAACGGTATTGCGATTGAAAACGAGCAACCTGGTCAGTGGAGATCTCTCGTCTAACTAACGTCCTTGGAGGGACATTAAAATGACAATTACCGCCACTAACACCGCAGGTTTAGACCTGCTTCTAGCCGGTTACGAGAAGTTGGCTTACTTCTCACTACGCCCAGAACTATTCTTCGACAGCGTATGTGAAGTTGGCACAACCAACCTAACCAACCCAGGTGCAGTCGTTAACTTCACCATCTTCAATGAACTTGCTCCTGCAACTTCAGCGCTAGGTGAGACAACCGACGTAACACCAGTAACAATCGACGACGCTCAGGTATCTGTAACTTTGAACGAATACGGCAACGCTGTACAGACTTCTGCTAAGTTACGCGCACTTTCATTCCTAGCAGTTAACCCAGTTGTAGCTAACGTACTTGGCTTCAACGCTGGTATCTCAATCGACAGCATTGCTCGCAACGCTGCTCAGGCTGGTACCAACGTTCGCTACTCAGGTGGCGACGGAGACCGCAACGATGTTGACGTAGCAGATACCCTAGTTGGTAACGATGTACGCCGCGCAGTTGCAGAACTTCGTTCCGCTAACGTTGCAACATACAACGGCCTTTACAAGGGCATCATCCACCCAGACGTAAGCTACGATTTCCGAGGCGCTACAGGTGGAACTAACTGGTCAGATCCTGCTGTTTACAGCGATCCATCCGGTATCTACAACGGTGTAATCGGTTCATTCCAGGGCGTACAGTTCATGGAATCACCACGCGCACCATTGTTCGCTAACGCTGGAGACGGCCTAAACGGAACCGGAACTATCGACGTTTACGGAACACTTATCATGGGTCGTCAGGCTCTTGCTAAGGCAACTTCAACTGGTGGTGGCTACTCAGCTAGCCCAGTAATGGTTGACGTTCCTGTAACCGATGCACTTCGTCGTTTCGAAGGCATGGGCTGGAAGCACCTAGTCGGCTATGGCGTATTCCGCCAGGCTGCACTTCGTCGCATCGAGTCAGCATCCTCAATCGGCGCTAACGCCTAGTTGAGAACGGGGGGAGGGTTTCGGCTCTCCCCCCACACTCTTATCCAAAAGATTTAGAAAAGAGAAAATAACGTGGCTAAAAAGAAACCTGCTACTGAAGAAGAAATGATTGCAGAACTTCAGAAGCAAATTGATGCTTACAACAAGAAGATCGGTAAGCCAGGAACCATGTCTCCTGCCAAACCAGGTGGCGAAAGACAACCAAAGCCAGGCGACACAATTATGCGACCAACACCTGTTAAGCCAGGTACAGGTGGAGAGAAGCCACTTCCAGTAAAGCCAGGTAAGCCAACGCGCCCAGGTGATTCGATCATGAAGCCACAACCTGTTAAGCCAGGTGACTCAATTAAAAAGCCACTTCCAGTAAAGCCAGGTAAGGGATCAGACAAGGTTTACCGTCCAGAGCGCGATGGTGGGCCGAAGAAACTAAAAGGAACAAGGTAAATAACATGGCTATGAAACCAAAACCAGGAGCAAAGGCAAAGCCACGACCAAAGGTTGGTCCTGCAGCATCTAAGCCAAAAGTTAAAGTTACTAAGTCACGCGGAAGTAATACCGCTAAACAAATCGGTGACCAAAACCAGCGTGAAGCCTACAACTCAATCAGAGATACTCCTGACTCTAAAAGCAAGGGCGCATCTTTCTCAACTTCTTCTCGTTCAAAGGTTTCAAAAGAAGAAGTAAAGTCAAACAAAAAATGGGAATCTAAAAAAGGCAATATGAATGGCATGGTTTATAGTCCAGCCAGTGTATCTGCTGCAAGTCGCAAGTCACAGCGTTCTGGTGGTAAAGGAAAATAATCATGGCAGCAAAACCAACTAAGAAAGTTATGTCTAAACCTGTTGCTAAAAAAACTAGCGTTAAGCCTAAGGCTAGTGCGACTTCAAAGCCAACCGTTCGTGGTGGACCTGGTGCTGCTGGAAAAAATGTATCCAAGCAAACACGTAACCCTACAAGTTCTGATAAGCAATATAATTCTTACAAGAAGGAACTTGAAAATGCTCGTGCAACATACGATGGTCTAAGGCGTGCTCAAATGGCAGACCCAATCGGAAGAGCATTGACAGGTGGATTTGGAAAGTACGATAAAAAGTTCAAAGAACTAGATAAAGTTTTTACCAAACTTAACAGTAAAGACCAGTACTGGACAGACTCTGGGTACAAATCCCAAATGGGAAATAAGAAACAAAAGAAGAAGTAATTATGGCAGTTAAGAAGGACCCACGTTTAGCACGTGCAGGTGTTTCTGGCTATAACAAGCCAAAGCGTACACCTGGACATCCGACTAAGTCACACGTAGTTGTGGCTAAAGATGGTACACAGGTCAAGACTATTCGCTTTGGACAACAAGGTGTGACGGGTGATAGACAACCTACCGCACGACAGGCTTCGTTTAAAGCCCGTCACGCCAAAAACATCGCTAAGGGCAAGATGAGCGCAGCTTACTGGGCTAATAAGGAGAAATGGTGAAGAAGCAAGTATGGGATAAGCCAAATCCTAAAAAGAAGTCCAAGGCGCTAACGCCTAAGCAGAAGTCCAGCGCCAAGGCTCGCGCTAAAAAGGCTGGTCGCCCATACCCAAATCTTATTGACAACATGGCAGCGGCTCGAAAGAAGAAAAAGTAATGCCTACCTTTGAACCACCCATCGGTGCTTACAACCCACCGGTCTACCCTTGGGCTAAGGAAGAAGCGCCATTTCGGTATTACCGAGGCACTCCCAAAGGCAAGAACCTTTACGTCAAAGCTGACGGAACTGTGGTTGAGAACCACGATCCAGGTAACGCTGTGACTATTTACCTTGGTGGACACGTCTATGACATAACCGCTGGGGAAGCTGCCATTTTGGAAGCTGCAGGCTATACGGTTGGTACATGACAATTCATCAACAACAAGTGCATCCAGAGTTTGTTGCGGGGTGCTTTATGTGCAAGGTTTCCTCAGTACAACTTAATGCTGGCGCTGTAAATAGCAACCCTAAGTTCCAAGAGGTTGAGGCTCGCGAAAAGCGCTGGGATAAGGACATGCCGGCCTATAAGCGCCTCAGAGACCAGGGTTACCAGCCAAGGGGTATCGACGGTGCTGCAGCGCTAGAACGGGACGCTACGACCCGTTTTGAGATCGAGAGCGGTACTGCGTACAGAGGACAAGGTAAAATGGTTGAAGACGCGGTAAACTTTGTAGAGGACTTAACAGGAAAATCGGTGCTAGAGCCTGTTGTTGCACCAAAGGCTCAGGAGGCTAAAGTATGACCAACGCACAAGACTGGATTGAGGGAACTCGATTCCGGCTCATGTCTGGGCATCAAGAACAGTTAAACCGCCTAGCTAGTGGCTACACCGCTGGATCTGGAACTATGTCTTTTGACTTTGACATTGCCGGTATCCGCCAAGGAACCGTTATTAGCGTAGGAACTTCCACTTTCTACGTATGGGAAGTAAGCACAACTCTTAAAACCGCTACCGTACAGGCTAGTTGGGATGGGACTACAGACCAGGATTGGCCTACAGGAAC
>Ga0222712_10003634_pt1 | contig 16637 bp, 13 predicted proteins | sample C33_657DmetaG_FD_165043 | JGI IMG/M metagenome (GOLD analysis project Ga0222712, IMG submission 165043) | Estuarine water microbial communities from San Francisco Bay, California, United States - C33_657D | ecosystem: Environmental > Aquatic > Marine > Unclassified | place: USA: California...
GGATCGTTGAATTGGCCACGCTGATAATGTTCATTATCTTTACGCAATTCTAAAATCATTGTGTAACTATCGTTTGCTGCCATACCTCTAGTTGTAACAGCAATATCACCTTTGCAACCCGATGTGCCTTTTGCATTGTTTGGAATTGTTACCCAGTTGCCAGCAGAATCATATTCTCCGTTACCATTCATTACAAATATAGGCATTGGTGTTGCTGCGTTCCAATAAAGTGTTACATCACCACCAGATGCACAGTCATACCATAAACGATATACAGATAATCCGTAAAAATCTAATGCACCTGTATTTGCACTAGAAGAAAGCAAATTTGCTTTTGATGTATCCATTGCACCATAAAGTGTGTTTGCTTGAATACGAACAGCATTGGCCTCTTGGCCAGAACCATCAAAAGAACCAGTTAATTTAATAACTGTATGCTCTGTGGTATCTTTTATCACTTGATATGTAAATGAATTTGACATTTGTAATCCCTGTTATTCTGCGGTTTGTTCTTCTTCTTCAGGCTTAACAATCAAGTTCAATGCAACTTCTTGTTTTTTAGCCTCAATGTGTGCAGCGATTTTATCCTGAATACCAGCATACAAAGCATCACGCATAGCGGTGCCATTATCTTGTGCTGCGTAATCTATAATTGCTCTTGCGTTTTCCATAATTTTCTCCCAATTAAATTATTTATAATATACGTTTCAATTTACTAAACACTTCTTCTTTTTTAGGTGTTGCTTTGGCTGCCTTAACATCTAATTCGTGTTGGTGTTGTGCGTTTGCTTGGTCAATTTCAGATTGGTTTTGTGACTGTTGTGCTTGTGCATCTGTCTGTACTGATGCTGCCATCTGTTGAGAAGCAATATCATTTGTTACACCAACAGGTAAACCAAGACCCATTTCTTTTTCGGATTCCATTTCGGATTCCATTTCTTTAATCTCGTCATCAGTCAAACGCAACACATTGCGTTGAATCCATGCTTGTGAGAAATAACGACCAGTATATGGGTCAACAGAAGCCAACAAAGTCAAACGATTAGTCATCAGTTCGGCTTCTTTTAATTCTTCAAAGTTATTATCTTGGATAAAATTATAATGAATGTGTTGTTTGAAGTCATCAAATTCTTCAGCAGTACAGATACCTTTAAGTACACACTGAACACGCAATGCTTGATTGAATGTATCTGAAAATTTGTTACGCAATCTGGAAACAAACTTAGAGAACTTCAACTCGTCACGGGTAATTTCAGTAGTTCTGCCTAAAGAGAAAGATTGATTTGGTTCTAAACGAGAAACTGGTACACTCAATGCACCATACAATTTCTTTTGAAAGTACTTAACATCTTCCAACTCACCAAGGTTTTGACCACCTGGTAGTGTAGTAATCTCTGTGCCTTTACCACCTTCTCTACGAGGTAACCAAAAGTCTTCCATCATTGATAGGAACTTACGGTCATCACGGACTTCACCAGTGTTAGCATCATAGACAAGTTTGTTTTTATACTTGACCATAATGTCACGGAGGTATTGTTCTGCTTTTAATTTTGGTAAGTTACCAACATCAATATAGAAAATACGGCGTTCAGGTGCTCTAGATATACGATAGATAACTGTTGCATCTTCAATCATACGCAACTGATTCAAAGGCTTAATTGCTTTGTGTAAGTATGATAGTACAACGGCACGGCGTGCGTCCATCAAACCAGAAACAACTGATATGATAGAGTCAGTAGTGATACGAACACCAACTGGACCATAGTTAGAAGAAGAACCTGATACTACCTTGTCGTTGTAGAGGTAGTATTCATTGACTGTGTTAACCAAATCAACACCAGTTCTTTCATCTTTTTGTTTTTTAATCTCACGCACTTTACGCAGTTTGCGTGGATCAATGTATCGCAATTCTTTAATACCAGCAGTTGGGTTTGTTTTGTCTATAATCATGTGGTAGTACAAACGACCATCAATATAGTATCTACGGAAAATATCTTGTGCCATATTTCCATAATTCAATAGACTCAAAACATTTTGAAATTCTGCTTTGATTGCTTTTTTAATTTTTTCTGGTTGTTCCAGATTATCTAAGACGATTTCTGTAATTTTACCGTCATCGTCTTGTACGATTGCTTCATTAACAATATCATCTATTGCAGATTCAATTTCAGGTTGCATAGCCATTTCACGGTATCGAGAGATAAGTTCTACCTCGTTCTTTGCAGTACCGTCTAAATCAACATATGTTCCATAATATGCAGCAGATTGTATTGTTAATGCGCCGTCATCAGAAGTTGGAGGCGAAAAAGATTGCTGAACGGATTTCTCCTGTTCAGTCTCATCACGGGATATAGTAAATCCGAAAAGCGAAAATTTATTTGTATTTGCCATATTTGTTTTTCATTTCAAAGTCAATAAAACATAAAGGAGGGCCGAAGCCCTCCACATAAAAAATCAAGTAGTTGTGTTTGTTTCCCAGAATTGGTAGGCAAATGTAACTGAAAATTCTTCAATTGCATCGTTAGAACCCCAATCTAAATCAATTGGTGCCAAATCAATAGGGAACATACCAACAAACTTATATTTCTTTAAACTTTCACCAGTCTTACCGTATTGTGTAACTTCAGCATCAACTGAATAGTTTGATGGACGAGCTGCACCGGTACTACGAATATTTGAATTGTGACTGTTGATAGAATTCATCCAATTTTCTAGTGCATTTCTAATAACGAAATCTTCGTCATTGATAATTTGCAATGTCCAATCGGCAAATGTTCTATTACCAGCAAACTTCATTTCACGACCAAAGTAATAAACTGGCACAGTTCCAATAGTTGAACCTGGCAATTGTGCAGTTTTAGCCATGAATGTTACTTTTTGTCCAGCTGCTGTTCCGTTTTGCACAATAGATGGAAAAATTAAAGAAACAGAGAATAGGTTAGGACGGGCTCCGTCTCCAACCATATTTGCTCTAAATTCTGTTACATTAAATGCCATTATTTTCTCCTGTTATAGTTTTATTTATTAAGCTGCACCAACGACAGTCACGAAGTCAACGCCGGTAGCAACAGCAACAAAGTTCAACTGAATGAAGTTAACAGAACGGGCAGGTTTAATATAGATATCACCAACAAATTGGTTACCATCAATAACTTGCTGTGTATTGTTTGTGTTATCACAAACAACTTTAAAGTCTGTTATACCACGGCGACCTTGAATATCACGCAAGAACGGTGTTACAAGTGCCACAAATTGTGCTCTTGTGAATTCATCATTCAATTCAAACAATGAGAACTTAGCAGCCTGTTCAATTGCTTTCTCTAGTGTGATAAACAATCTGCGAACATTGATACGGTCAAATGCAGAAGGTTTGTTAACCAATGTTTTGTCACCGAATAGAACAATACCTTGACCAGGGAATGATACAACAGAATTTACACCAGCTGCATACAATGAATCTCTATCTGTTTTAGATGGATTCCATGCAAGTTTGATTGCATTTTTAATTTGGCCACGATTGAAACCTGCTGGTGAGAACCATGGGTCACGCACAGTATCTGTTGTAACACATAGACCAGCAATATCAGCATTCAATGGTACCCAACGATATGCATTGTTGTACTTGTCAAATTGATATTTCCAACCAGAGTCGGCAACAACATAATCACTAGAACGAGCTAGTGTTGCTAACCAGTTTGTGATATTGTCTGATTCTGAACCTGCTTGATTAACAACATCAGATTGACGAGGAGAAATGAATGCCACACAATCTTTACGAACATTAACGATATTGTCAATTACATATTGTTGAACTGTAGCGTTTGCATCACCAGTTATCACTAATGAAATGTCGGTAGAATCTTTATTATTGAATAGGTCCCAACAATCTGTCAAGTCACCATTTGTTGGGCTTGAATCTACAGCATCACTCAAAGAAACAGTGATGTTTGATCCTGGTCTTCCAAACTCAACACCAGCTGCAAGTGAACCCCAAGTATCAGATGTATCTGCATAAGAAATTGGGTCTACTGCATAGATGTACTTTGAGTTATTGAAAATAACTTGTTTGTAGTAATTTGATGTTCCATTGATTTGTGCGTCAGCTGCAGCAGAAACGAAAGCGAAAGTTTCTAGAACAGTACCAGCAGAACCAGTAAACAAACCACCACGGTCAATAACTACAATATGCATTTCATCGTTTGAACCGTCAGCACTTGAAACATAATCAGAAGTACCAGGAGCACTTGTGAAATATCCTTTGTAACTCCAGCTAGAAAAATAAGATGGGTTTGCACAAACAGAAACATCAAGAGAGTTGCCTAAAGTGCCTGGATATCTTGCAATAAACGAACCATAATCATTTCCGTTATCACCATTTAAATATGTGTAACTGAAATCATCTTCATTTTTAACCAATACTGCAGCTAAATGACCTGCGTTCAGAGCAGCAGAACCTACAGCACGAGCAATTTGTAAGTTGTTTGCATATGCTAAAAAGTTGGATGCTGTAAGAAAAGATACCGCTGTAGTGTTATCTGGTTTGCCAAATGTTGATGATAAAGATAGTTCGTTGTCAATAGTTTTAATTTTTGCGGCTGGACCCCATTTAAATGTTCCAGCAAAAGCACCAGCGGTAGTTTGTAGTGAAGGTACAACTGTGGTTGCATCTACTTCTGTTACAGTTACGCCTGGAGAGATTTGAAACGCCATTTTATTCTCCTTGAATTATTATGTGTTCTTGTGGTAAAAGATACCATAAAAGATATTTATGAAACAACGGATTTACAACCTATTTTGTAGGTCACGAATGAATTTAGAATATGTTTCACTACCGTCTGCGACTTCCCATAAGTCACCACCCATCATTTCAAACTCATGTTCCAGTCCATCTTCAATGATAGGTGCTGGTAACATATCATCGTCCACCTGATTCATGGACTCTAATTGAATTTGTTTGCGAATATCGTGGTTGACAATTTCTTTAAAGTATTGTTGAGTTGATACCCATCCAAAAATAACTAATGACATTACCAGGTCATCATTTGCACCTAAAGCCGCAGCAAAAGAGTTCTTTTGTTGTTCAAAGGTGGTCAATTCTGAATAGGTATCAAAGTCATTAATCGTTAATTTGTCACCCTCAATCAAAGTCTTAAGGTTGGAACAACCAATGGCCTTAACTTGTGGAGACATTTTCAAACCCATTTGAATGCCACGGGCAAAACCGGCACTCAATTGTTGTGGTTTCTTATTGCCTGTAAATACTTTCCATAAGTTTTCATACTCAAAATCTGTGTGTAAAGAGTCTGCAACCTGTGGGTTATTGTTAATTTCTACCAAAACATATGCATCATTGTAGTATCTGGCTGCATTGTAGATGACGGTAGGGAATAGAATGGGTGTGATTGACGAACTGGCATATGTGGCAACCTGTTTATACGGTGTCTGTGAGATATCAATAACTTGGAATGCCGAACTGTCTAAGTTTTTACCTTCAGATACATCAACACAAATACAATACAAGTGGTCTCGTTTAGAATCATTGACGCCTTCTTTGACCGGATGTTCATAGATTCTCAACAAATCATGTTGGGCAATTGGGTCTCGGTATGCAATAGTCTGCAACTTGTAACCAGATACCAATGTATTTGATGAACCCAAGAATTCAGTTTCAAATTCTTGTCTGAATTGTCGTTCAGATGTGTTGCGGATCGTTTCTTCTTTCCAGGCCTCATCACGACCTGGTACCATAGACCAGTGAATTTCAAATGTCTTATAGTTATTCTTCTTATTGATTGCATCCATCCACAACTTGTAGAATAGATTCATACCGTTAGGTGTAGATACAATAATAATCTTGGATGTTTTACCGGATGAAATAACGGGGTAAACAGAGTTGAAGAATTCTTCGGCGATGTTATTTGGAACGAACGCAAATTCATCCAAAAATACTAGGTTGAAAGAACCTCCACGAACCGCAGAACTTGATGTAGATGCTGCAACAATCTTAGAACCATTTTCTAGTTCAACATTACCTTTGTTCCATACCACAATACCCTGTTGCAACCACATAGGCAAGTTTTCATATGCTAGTTGGTATTTACCAAGAATGTCACGAGCAAGTGAACCTTTGTTGGCCAGTACCGCCACATTTTGTGTATCTGTAAACAATGTCAACCAAAGAAGATATGCAACTGAGGTGGTAGTTTTACCAACCTGACGAGGACATTTCGTGATTGAAAAACGATTATTGTGGTAGGTGCGGATCATTTCTTTTTGAAATGGCCACATCTTAAACTTCATTAGACCTACATCAACGTTGACAATCGTTACATAGTTTTCTGCAAAGTATACAGGATCTTTTGCACACTTTCTATATTCTTCAATCGTTTCTTTGGTCCACTCTACCTTGACACCAACCTTTTTAAGTAAAGGGTTGTCCCTGTATGAGTCTTTGTTATCTAAAACATAATCATCATCATCAATCATTCGTTACCTTTTAGAAACTTACTTAACTCAGCCGTAGAACCAACAAAAATGGCTTTGTCAATCTTGGTATCGCCTTCACCTTTTTTCTTACCATCCATATCTCGTATAGTTTTTTGGATGTTTAAAAGTTCTTTGTTGGCATCTACCATGTTCTTTAGTAAAGTACCATAGACCTCAAAGGCTCTTGGATGTTGACCTGCCTTGGCAATTTGTAGAATTTCATCCATTGCTTCTTTGCCTTGGTCAATAATCTCTTGCAAGTTTTCTTTTGACTGTTGGTATGCATCAGTCAAATCTTGTTTCATATCTGGATCATTATAATTTACTGTAACAACCTCTGAAGATTTTTTTGATTTTTCTTCAGGCACAATTGGTGTCACATCAAATATTTTTTCCATATTTTTATCAAAAGTATTCATAGTTTAAATTGTTGATTAGACAATACGATTATTTGCTGTGTTAGCCATTTGAAAAGCACTTTGTGCCAAAACATAGGCTGCATTAGCCTTGTCAAATGCTGCTTGCATTGAGATTGTTAGAGCAGCAATTGCGGGTGTATGTGACGCAGCTGTTGAATATAATTCTGTAAAATTGTTATTCGTTTTACCAAAAGCAACTCTAATGGTATCTCCTGATCCATCGTTTGCTCTTGTTCCAACATTGATTGTTTGTTTAGCCATTTGGTGTCTCGATAATTGTTGTGATTAATTTGTCGGTATTGTCTACTGTAATATCTGCATCAGCAGTTTCTATATTATCAGAAGCATCAATATTTGAATTAACATTAATTTCCACAAATTTATGTGGTTGCACATTGTATGATGTGAACCTATAACTGGTAAGTGTATTTACACCGTATATAGGCATAGTAGAAATAAAGTCACCATTGATTTCAGTCAATTTTAATTTATTGTCTGACCAACCAATTACTCTGGCCATTGCTGTTGATGATTTAAATGAATATCCTTGATATACCATTTCACCAATACGATAGTTTCCGGCACCTGAAGTTGCATCAATTGAAAATTCAATCACATCTTCTGATGTAATTTTATTATAAATGTTTGTAATTGAATGTGTAATTACATTGACATCCGTTTTCTTACCAAAAATATAACCTTTGACAGTAAAATTTAAAGTCCAAATAACCATACGGGTATCTTTGTCTCTGTTACCTTCATATTGAATGTCTTGATTACAACTGTTCAATATGATTGGTACTTCTTTAATTACACCCATTTCAGGAACCATATTGATTTTAACTGTATAATCTGGTGTGAAGTAAGGTAAAATATGTTCGATGATTTGTGTACCATCTTCAATGTTACGAACATACAGATACAAATTGAAATCAAAATTATATGGTACAGGATTGTATTGTGCTGTTATACCATTATTTGTTTGTGCAAAGTTTTTTATGTTTGTATTTTGTTTTCTTGTGGCATCATAAGAAAGACCCATCATTTCAAATGATAACCTAGGTAAAGTTATTTGAGTTTTCTTATCTAATGTCAAATCTTCTTCAAGGCGCATGACATATGATTCTTTGGCCGCATATGCAATAGGTACCAAAACTCTATGAGATTCTGTGTTGTCTTGATTGTAACGAACTAAATTGATGTTATCAAATAGGTTACCAAATGCTACAACTAATTTTCTAATTGAACGATTGTAATATGGTGTAGACATTATAGGTTTCCAAATGGATTAGTTTCACTAAAATCTATGATTGTATTAGATTGATTATCTATGTAATTGTTATCATAAACTTCATTTCTTACATTATCTACCAGTGGATCATACAGACGCAATGTTCTTTGTGTGCCTGATTGTTGTCCAATGACAGAAATATTATCAGTAAATTCACCAGAAATATTCATAACTGTTAATGTATTCGCTACTTCATTCCAACTTTGAACCACAGCGACAGCAAAAGCATTACCGTATGTATTATCCATGGATTGAAAAACGATTTCTTTTTCTGTGTAGTCACCTGAACCACCATTAAACAATAAATCAATACTGTATGCAGACTGTGTGGCCACATCATCAATTTCATATACACCAGTGTCGATAACTTCTTGTGAATATTTGAATTTCTCAAGTTCCAATTCATAGAAGAATGGAATCTTACGACCTAACATGAAGAAATCTTTAGTATGATTTGTGAATTTAATTTCAAACAATTCACCAGTACCATTTAAGAAAGGTACATAAATCAAATCACCTTCTCTTGGTCTCTCAAAATTATTTTGTGGTACTCGTTGAGAGAATGAACGCTTAGATATAATAATGGTGATATTGTTTTTGATTTCTAAACCAAACTTAGAGAAAAACTCTCTTTCACCACCATATTCTAGTGCATTTGATAAGTAGAACTCAACTGGAAATGCTGCACCAAATCGTTTAATTGGATCTTCACCATAAAGAATGTCTCGGTCTTCTTCATTCTCAATTGGGCAATAGTATGCATCAAAGCCCATAATTTTAATGGACTCTGTGATGAGGTCTTCTACAACTCTCTGTTCAGCCAAAGAGTTATAGTTATTGAAGTAGACTGAGGTTGCCATATTAGTTCATCATAAATTCTAATGGTGCGCCGTACTTGTCACCAATTTCGGCATGTAGTGCATCTATTTCTGCTTTTGCTTCATCATAGATTTTGTCACCGTTTAATGTTACACCACCAGGTAATTGTATGCCATTAAACTTTTTAAGGTTATTACCCCAAGAACGCTTGATTAAAGCAGTGGCATATTCTTTTAACCAACGGTCATTCCATGCTTGTGTATATACATCTGGATCAATTGTGGCATAACATTCAGCAACTACAACTGTACCAATTGGTGCCTGAGATTGTCCCCAAGACCAATCTATGTGTAGTCTTTGCATATGTCTTTGGTACCTAATAGGAACTTCACCAGTGAATAGTTGTTCCAACATGCGTAGATGTTGTAGTGTCATGGTGTAGTTGATGTAGGATGCAGAGGTGAAGTCATACAACTCATTTAGACGAAGTTGGTATCTCAAGTCGAACATAGTAATAGTTGCTTGAGAATCATACAACGGAAATATTCTGGTAACACCAGTAATCTCTAAACGATTGTTGGCTTCATCTAATGTGTTTGAAAAATCTATATAACGATTATCAATATCTGTTTGGTCTACACGCTTAACATAATAGATTTTTTGCAAACCATCAAAGTGATAATCTTGCCAGTATTGTAATGCATCATCAATACGGTCTTCTACCTGGTCATCATCAACGTTGATTTCGATGACTGGAAATCCTAATCTACGCAGACAGTATTCTTTGAATTTTTCTCTTGATGTTATTGTGGCCATGTTTTCCCCCTATAGGGTATTTATTATACTTCTGGTTCCACAGGTTCCACATATTCATCCCAAGAAAGTGTTTCTTCATTCCAAACCCATGCACCTTTTTCGGGGTAAGGTGCTGGTGGTATCAAATTATAATTAACTGTATCTACTGTCCATGATGGGTAAGGATTTGATGCAGATAATTCATCTAACATTTGTTGCCTTTTTTCGTCAGAAATTTTATTAATTGTCCATACATCATAACAAATACCATCAATAATTTTATATTCTGGACCTTCAACAGCTTCGTCCCATTTAGGTACAGGTGCATCAACTCTAATAAATTTGCAAAAATTTTCAGGTAAATTATTAAAATCCATTTCTGGATAAACTAATTCTAAATTAGTTTGTTGTATTGGATGATTTATTGGTTCACCATTTTCTAGTTGTATATACAAATTCATATTATTCCTCCTTATACATCCACAGTTGGACCTGGATAAACTACTCTACCCCAAGTAATTCTAACTGCGCCGCTTCCACCAGAACTTCTGCCGGCAGAAAACGATCCTGCACCTGCACCGCCACCACCATAGTTGCCACCAGCACCAGTGCCACCTTTTAATTGTCCATCTGTTCCACCACTGCCGCCATATCCTTGGTTAGAAACGGTTGGACCTGCGGTGTTTGTGAAGTTTAAAATATTTGGATCTAGACCCCAACCATATATACCAACTCCTCCACCGCCAGCACCCATTAAAAGTGCAGCACTTCCATTTGCACCACTAGCAGCTGATCCAGGAAATGTTGAAGCTGCACCTGTTTGTGGATAAGCTCCGTTAGCAGCTGAACCAGCTGCGGCACCGGCTGCACCGTTGCCACCATAACCAGCGGCGCCACCGCCACCAGCACCAAATGCGGTCGTTGATGTATTGTTATTTCCACCTGTGCCGCCATTATAACTTGCACCACCAAGTGCAAAAGCTGGGTCTGAGGTATATGTTCCAGTACCTGCGCTACCACCTGTACCTGCACCCGTACCTGCTGCAGCAGGTGCACCACCACCAGTTGCGGTTGCCATGACTACTGTGCTAGAAAATGTAACTGGACTCTCAAGTGAGCCGACAGTTTGTGATACACTCACTGTATATGTTCCTAGTTTTCCTCTTTCGCCTGTTACGAATCCTGTTATTGTAAAATTGGTTGCACCAGTGCCAGAATATGTTGCATTGGTTTGTAAGACTGTTGATGAAATTAATTCTGTTACATACAATGATGTTCCAGAAATGAAACCTTTGAATGAAATGTTTCTTGTGATTGAACTTGTTCCACCAGCAGTTGAAGTGTTAAATGCGGTTGATGTTCCACCAGCACCAGCAACAACTGTGTATGTTTCTCCTGGTGTACATCTAAATGATCCATAAGTTAAACCGCCACCGCCGCCACCGCCTTTACCTACAGTTGATGATCCTTGATTGCCTGCACCACCACCTCCAACCATAACAAATGAAAATTGTGTTACGCCTACTGGAACTACCCATGAATATGTTCCAGGAGTTGTGTAAACTTGTTGTGATGTTGCTACTGCTGTACCTGTTGAATCAACATTACCGGCATTGTTGGGAAAACTTCTACCATTTCCCCAAATAATTCTTACACAACCTCTGGCGCCAAAACCACCGGCTGTTCCTGGGTTTGATGTGAGACCGCCACCACCACCACCGCCAAATAAACCACCATGAACTCCATTTCCACCAGCGGCCCATTGCGTAGCGGTGCGAACAGTTATTGATGTTATACCCGAACTTGGATTACCAAGGGAACCACCAACACCAGAAGTTTTGGATCCTGTTACACCTGTTCCATTTGAACCTTTACCCCAAGGTCCAGTTCCGCCGCCACCACCGCCAAAATCGTTTGAGATACCACCAGTTCCACCACTACCACCACCAGTGGTTGATGACGCACTGGTACCGGTATTATTTACACCCGATGATCCAAAGCTGCCTGTTCCTGTTGAGTACCCTGCAGCACCACCACCACCTGAACAACGTTCACTTGCGGTTGCAGAAGTTGTTGTAGAAGGTCCACCATACTCAAGACCGTAATCGGAGGTTACTGTTGGTAATGTATCTGCGGATTTACCAGAAGCTGCACTAACACCGGTTACACCGCCACCGCCGCCACCAGCACTCATTAGTGTTGTTGCACCTCTTGCAATTATTGAGTTACCACCGCCGCCACCTGTCGTGGCACCTTGAGCACCACCGCCACCACCACCAACAGTCACAGTTAATGCTTCTCCTGGAGTTACAGGTATTTTATTGGCCCAAAGTAAATTTCCTCCTGAACCACCTGTTGCTGGCGTTACGCCCGATGCAGCACCACCACCGCCACCACCTATACAAACAGCAGAAATTTCATAAACACCATTTGGAACTATCCAAGTGAAAGTTCCTGAACTATGTGTCCACTCTGCTTGTCCTGGTTCGGCAACAAAATTCACTGCATTATTAATAAACATAACACCTGACATATTAATCCGTATAATAAAGAGTTATCTTTAGACCTTTTGCACCCGTGCCAGCACCAAGAATATCAACCCTAATTTCCGCATCATCAGCAATAGAAGTGGTTGCTAATGTTGTTGGTGTTACAGCAGTTGTACTGGTTTTTTCTGTTGCATCTATTGTTAATTTATTTGAACCGAGTATTGTTGTTCCTGCCACTTTAATATCAACGTTAACTATACCAGATGTTGATGCAACATTCAGTGATGCTCTAGGTATAGATGTTAATGTCATTGCAGAAGGTGCTCTGAATGTTGCTCTAGCAGAACTGACTGTAATATTTGATGTGTCGTCTGTTACTGCAAAAATTATAATTTCAGAATTTGCTTTTGCAAACGCAGCATTTGCTTGTGTTCTTGCCACTGTATCCGTACCACTACCTCCAGAATTTGCTTGAGCAAATGCTGCATTGGCATATAAGGATGCACCTGCTGCATTATTTGTTGCTGTAGCAGCATCAGTCGTTGCCGTGTTAGCCTGAATAAAGGCACCGTTGGCATACAAAGAAGCACCAGCTGCATTATTGGTTGCAGTATTGGCTTGTATAAATGCCGCATTAGCGTATACAGCAGAACCACCTCCACCTGTATTTGCTTGAGTAAATGCTGCATTGGCATATAGAGATGCACCAGATGCATTATTAGTGGCGGTGTTTGCTTGTATGAAGGCCGCATTAGCATATACATCAGCTGCGCCACTTCCACCACCGCCAGTATTTGCTTGAGCAAATGCTGCATTGGCATATAAGGCTGCACTATTCGCTTGGCCAAAAGATGCCGGCACCAAAGATGAAAAATCTTTAGTTGAATCTAATCGTGCTGGTGTTACTTGTGTTGGCATTAATAATTAACCTTTTTCAAATATTTATGTGGTTATCTTAATTGTAAATTATTTGACAAGACTGTGGTGTTACTTGTATACCTTGCATAACCTTTTGTAATTCTAATATCACTCAAATAACCAGTTATGTGTGTTGAACCACTACTATCTTTACCTATGGAAACAAGGTTTGTTGTACCAAAATCATTTGCGTCTGTATAAGTACTACCAACTTGTTGTCCATTTATAAACATTTTAGTTGATCCTGATTGTCTAGACACAGCAATATGTTGCCATGTATTTAATGTCATTGCTGGTCCTGTTATTCCTGCTGCGTTTGGTGGAGATACATAATAAGTTATGGCAGTTCCACTATAATAAACCAAAATTCGTTTTGTACCAGGTGTTGCAATATCTATCCAGTCTTGTCGAGCATTGACTGTTGGATAAGCCCAAAATTCAACAGTAAAGTCACCAGTACCAATTCCATAATTTGGTGATGTTGGTATTACAATATAATCACCACTTCCATCAAAATAATAACTTTGTCCAACACCTGAATATGGAGACTTTGAATAAGTAACCATTACATTTCCAAAAGTTTCCATGCCACTTGTTCTTGTCAAATCAATAATACCACCACTTGTTCCAGATAAAAGTAAAGTAGAATTTGCTGTGTTTGCTGAACTTGTTAATGAACCGAATGGTCCTATTGTTTGAGATGTTTGTGGAGAATTAGTTGGTACAAAATTAGATGTGTATAAACCAACACCATTATGTACTCTAACATCACTTAAATAACCTGTTAATAAATTTCCTGCCGAATAACCACCACCAGTAAAAACTGATCCTGAAGTTGAAAAGTTATTTGTATCGGCGTATGTCGAACCTGCTTGCACACCATTTATAAACATTTTGGTGTTTCCAGAATTTCTTGATAAAGCAACATGCACCCAGTTATTTAAAAATGTTCCTGTTCCATTAATTCGACCGGCACCCGCAACATAATATTGAAGATTTGTAGCAGTGCTGAAATATAAAACAGGATGTGTAGATGATGCACCCGTTCTATTATCAAAAATAGTACCTGTTGTTCCACCTGTCATATAAACCCAAGCTTCAATAGTAAAATCATCTGTACCAAATATAAAATTGCTAGTAGGTGTTACTGACAAATAATCACCAGTACCATCAAAATACATACTACCACCAAATGTTGTTGTACTGTAATTTTGTGTCCCAGTCGCAGTAGGTGTGAATGGTGAAATTAATATTGGTTTTGTATCTGCAACTGGAGTGATTGTAAAGTTATTGACACTGTTATCAATCATTGTTGAACTTTGACAAGTCAAAACTTTTGTATTTGTTACACTCGTTAATGGGCTGGTAGGCACTGTAATAGGTGTTGAATTATATAATGATGTACCTTTTATAAAACGCACATTACTTATATAACCATTAAATATAGAATTAGTATCAGATGCACTTCCACCAATATTTAAAGTGTTTGATGTTGTAGTTAAAGATGCACTAGAAGTGAATGTATGAACTTGAGTTCCATTCAAGAATACTCTAAATGTTGAACCACTTCTAGTATAAGCTAAATGATACCAAGTATTGATTGATATTGTACCTAATGCTACTTGGTTTGCTAAGTTCCAGGATGAATTGTCTGAACTTGCATATAATTTTAAAGCTCCACTACTTTCTATCCAGAACAAATATGGTACAACACTAGCAAGCCTGTGAGATATAATATATTGTGAACCAGAACCACTTGTACCAGTGAGAATCATTGTGTTGAACCATAGTTCTAATGTAAAATCTGATGTGCCTAATGCACCATGGTCATTTGAACTTGGAATAGTTAAATAATCTCCAGTACCATCAAAATATGTTGAATAATAATTTGGTAATGTTATTGTACTGAATGGTGAATATTTTTGAATTTTGGGTGTACCACTGAATGTCATTACACCTCGTATTTGACTACTATCAACAAAATTACTGGTTTGACAGGTTAATAAATTGGTGTTTGCAACATTTGTCAGAGGTGATGTTGGTGGTGGGAAATAATCAGCACCAGTGTATAGTGCAGTACCTTTTATAAATCGAACATTACTCAAATAACCAGTGAACCTCCAAAGAGTTGTACTCAAACTTCCTAATACCAAAGTAGCAGATGCAAATGAAGCGGAAGATGTAGCACTAGTGCCTGAGACACCATTGATATAAACTCTCACTGTTGTGCCGGATCTTGTTGCTGCAAGATGATACCAAGTTCCTATAACTGGTGTAAGAGCTGCAAAAGCAATAGCACCTGGCGAGGTACCACCATAGAAAGTTATACCATTTCCATCATATCTTAAAGCCCAACCACCATATGTGCTTACTAAACCTTGGTTAACAGTCGTACTTGAGAAATTTGCCCAACATTCTATTGTAAAATCTCCAGTACCGATATCTAATGCGGTATTAGTTGGAATACTGATATATGAAGCACCATCAAAATAATAACTCCAATTGTTTCCGTACGGACTAAAAGTACCAGAATTAACATTACCTGTTCTTGTAACAGTATTATTTAAACTAGAATTGTCATAAAAATAATTATTGTTAATTGTACCATTGTTTTGCAGTGTTAAAAGTTGTGTGTTTGCAACAGCAGTTAATGGTGTTGTTGGTGGTGTAAAAGCACCAGTATACAGTGCTGTTCCTTTTAATATTCTAAAGTTGGAAATATAACCAGAAAAATAACCGCTGTTGGAGGTATCACTTTCACCAATATACAATGTGTTGGTGCTTGTTATATTATCACTTCTTGTTCCAGTGTATGCAACTTGACCATTGACATACATAACAAATTCGTTTGTTCCTGTTCCGGATCTAACAACAGCAAAATGATTCCATGTGCCTAAATTTACGGCTATGGTGGAAACACCAGCATTCAAACCAGCTATGTACCAAGTTAAATAACCGGTCGTACTCATTCTTAAAGACCAGCTAGAGTTGATTGAAGCAATTAATTGACCACCAGCAAAAGAAGTGCTGTATGCCCAAAATTCAATAGTGAAGTTTCCTGTGCCAAATGCAAACGGGCTTCCTGTTCCTGGGAATGTTATATAATCTGTTGTGCCATTGAAAGAACCACTGCCATAACTACTATCAATATTGTAATTCCACGGGTTTGAAAGTGAAACACTAGCATTACCTGCACCAGTTAATGTAAACCCATTTGATGAATTATCAATAAATTTATTACTCTGACATGTCAATAAGAAAGTATTTCCATCAGATGATAGTGGTGAACTTGGTATTGAAGGTGTAGAACCATATCTTACATTTGTTGATATGCGTAAGTTTGACAAATATCCTAATAAAGGATTTGCTCCATATCCAATAAGTGTGGCATTCGTAGCATCATTAGTTGCAGGTGTCCAT
>Ga0222712_10003635_pt1 | contig 16636 bp, 12 predicted proteins | sample C33_657DmetaG_FD_165043 | JGI IMG/M metagenome (GOLD analysis project Ga0222712, IMG submission 165043) | Estuarine water microbial communities from San Francisco Bay, California, United States - C33_657D | ecosystem: Environmental > Aquatic > Marine > Unclassified | place: USA: California...
GACGAGTGCCTTTGCCCTTCCGATCGCCGATCCCCAATCAGTCAATCCCCCGCGATCGCCCCTACGCGGCGGGAAACCACACACGTTTGCCCCCCCAAGACACGAATTCTCGGATATTTCTCCTCCATCGCGCTCGACTTGACGACGCGCACGATTCTCGAATCACGACTCAGCGCTACGCACTCGTCCGAGGTCCCGTCCGTGGACGACGTCGACGAGACGTCGCGAGCGAACGGGCGCGCGAACGAATCGTCGCCGTCGCCGTCGCGCGCGCACGTGGACGGCGTGTCGACGACGAGTCGATGACTCATGCCGAGTCCCGTTTCGGTCGTCCGCACGCGCGTCGACGTCGGCGCGCGTCGGGCACGCGCGCGCGACACGTCGCGACATCACGTCGCATCGCGTCGACGAACGCGCACGCGAGCGCGCGAACGCGAACGCACGGAAAACGCACGGAACGCGCGTTGAGAAAAAAACATAAGACCATGCTCGACGCGCGCGCGAATGCGAACGCGAGCGCGGACGCGCGCGAGACGCTCGCGAGCGACGGGAGGCGAACGACGACGCGCGTGCGGAACGCATCGTCGACGGTCGTCGTCGTCGACGGCGCGAGCGACGCGGGGATGAGCGAGGGAAAAGGTCGAGGGAAACGCACGCGCGCGCGTGGAATGCGACGGGAAATTTTCTCGTCGAATTCGTCGGGGGACAACAGCGCGAAGGGCGAGGCGCGCGACGCCGAGATGCGACGGACGAGCGTCGGTCAACGCCGAGAGCGACGCGGTCGGCACGCATCCGGAGGTCGTGACGTTTCGCTCGTCGCGCGCGCGCGCGACGTCGCGAGCGAGGCGACGGACGTTGATGAACATGCGTTGATATTGAGCGCGAGCGTTGGAGCGCGCGGGCGATCGAAGCGCGCGCGCGCGCGAGCGGTGGTGCGGAATGACGATGGTGGGCACGTCTCGGAGGGCGCGCGACGCGCGACGCGACGGGCGAGCGCGAAGCGAGGAAAGGATTCGGGTGAGAGCAGTCAGGATGACGTTTCGGACGACGCAGTGGTGAGACATTGGATGACGTTAGATGATGCATGCGACGGCGGCGCTGGATGGGATGAAGGTCACGCGTGCGATTGGGAGATGAAGACGGCGGAGCGCGCGCGAGACGGACGCTCGCGCGACGAGACTTTGGCGCTCGCGGATGTCGTTAAAGGGGAGTCTCACGGCAACGTTCCGACGTTTGATGAGGTACGTTAGTTTGGGTGTATATTTTCGTCCGCTCGCGCTCGCGTGTGTCGATGATTCGGCGATGGGCTGATTGTTTTGAGCGTTCGCTCGCGTGTTTCCGGTACATTCCGCGCCAGGTGCCGTGATTCTAACGATTCTAACCGCCTTTGCTCTTTTCGCGTTCATACAGGCTTTATTCGCCTTACATTCGCTTCCATCGCTTCCGCTTGATATCACAGCGGCATTTGATGCTCAGGAGTGTTACGATGCCGATGAAACCGTGCCGTTTATCTCGCCCGAATGGATCGAGCGCCCTCTCGTCGTCGCTAGCGCTGGAAGCGACGCGGAGGACGACGACAAGTTTGATGCTTTCGCCAACACGGCCCCATTTTTGGAAAACGACGCAGATTGGATGCCCGCACCTATGTCACCTGTGCGCTTTATTCGCGAGCCCGAACACATCGAACGCCAGCGTCGCGCTCGTGAACTCGCGTGGGAAGCGGCGGAGTTTGCTGAGCGTGAGCGGCGCGAGGCGACGGTGAAGACCGCGCTCGCGTCGCCGGGGATGACGAATATTTTTGGAACAAAAATGAAGGAAGCGGCTAAATCGGCATACACAAATGAGTCGGCGCACGATTCTTTCGTGACCGCCGCTGATGGGCGCGTGTTTAAAATTGCTAGCGCTTTGATAGATGACGACGACGATACGTTTTGCGGTGGGAACGGCGCCAAGGCGTCCACCGTACGATTGGAAGATAGTGCCATCGCTTCGGATGCCGAGGAATCCGAAGGCGATCATGCCGCGGTTCAAAGCATGCGGAAGCGAAAGCGCATCGGCACTGAAAAGTCGAGCGGGAGACGCCCTAGAAAACTCTCCAAGTCCGACAAGAATGACAAGGAAAACAAGGAAAATAAGATTCGTGCGACGGACATTTTCATATCCGTGAACGGCAAGCGACAGCGGCGCGGATGCTTGCATTGTGGGACAATTAAAACCCCGCAGTGGCGCATGGGCCCCGAAGGCAAGAAAACCCTTTGCAATGCTTGTGGAGTTAGACACATGAAAGGTATTTTGGATTGAATTTTTTAATTTGGCGCGAGGAGGCATTATTAGCAATTTTGGTTTTGAAGAAGCGGACTATAGCCAGGAGAGAAAGACAAATCAAAGAATTTACTACGGCTGGTTATTGAAATACTAAAGTTTAGCAACATTATTACATTCCACGTTCAGCCATGTAGCGTTCGATGGTGTCGACGATGACCTGAGTTTGCGACTCGATTTCGAGATTAACGTCGTCGCCGACGCCCTTATTCCCGAGCACCGTCACTCGCAACGTCTCGGGGATCAACCACACGTTGAACTCTCCTTTCACCTTATCCACCTTACCCACGGTCAAACTACATCCATCGACAGCGATAAACCCTTTCGGGAGCACGTACTTAATCAACTCGGCGTCGCTCAGCGCGAACACCACCTCGCGGTTATACTCCGTGTCCACCACCTCGCGTATCGTCGCCGTGCACGACACGTGCCCGGAAACCGTATGCCCACCAATTTCATCCCCAACTCTCGCCGAACGCTCGTAATTCACCTCGCTCCCCGCGCGCAGCTTCCCTAAATTCGTCGCGCGCAACGTCTCGACAATCAAATCAAACCTCGCTTCATCCTTTTCGTGTTCCACGACGGTCAAACACGTCCCATTAATCGCGATCGAGGCGCCAATCTTCAACTCTCTCAATGCGTTCGTCGGGAACTCTAAGGCGAGCGTCGCGAACGCGTCACTTTTCGGCGTCAACGCGCGCACGCGCGCCTTCCCTTGCACCAACCCGGTGAACAGCGATTCTGTCGTTCGCGTTCGCCCGCGTCGACGACGACGTCGAACGCGTTCGAGCGCGGCGACGGTCGAGCGCGACGTCGATAGTCGCGATGTCGACATCGACATCGACATCGACGTCGACGTCGACATCGACGTCGACGCGAACGCCATCGCTCGCGCGCGCGCGTGTGCGGCGGTCGTCCATACTGCGCGCGCGCGCGAACGAACGCCTCGTGATGGTCTCAACACGGCTTACAATACGTCCAAAAGTCCCATAGACGACGCACGCGAACGAGTTTGGACGCGCGTCGTGTGACGATCGATGGAGGGACTCTCGACTCTTCGCGACTCGTCACGCAGCCACAACGTGTGATTCGAAAAACACCACGGCGTGCGGACGTGCTCAAGTAACGTGGTGGCTCCACTGACGATGCGTACTGAAGCTCGAAGAAACGTAAAAGAGCGCGCCCCACGAGGTTACCACCGAAGGTTTCAGTATTCGAACAACGTGATCGCTCCTCTATGAGACTACTTCAAGGAATTGGACAAAACCTTGGGGAATAGGAACATGTATTCCCTATCGCGTACTCCTGTTCTCACAGTCAACGCCCATCATTCGTGGCGTCGACGCCGCGCGTCGCGCGTCGACGACGTCGTCATGCGTCGATCGCGCGCGCGCGTCGGCATACGGTCGCGTTTCGACGCACGACGCTTTCGACGCGCACTTGGCGACACACCCCGTACGTCTCGCGCGCGTTCATTCGATTTTCTACGTCGCGTTCGCGCGCGAGTTCGTCGCGCGATCGCGCGCGCGACGCGGTCGATGGCGATGGCGAGGGCGGCGCGCGATCGCGCGCGTCGTTGAACGAGGGATTCACGCGAGGCGAATGGAAGCATCGCGCGCGCGCGCGCGGAGATTGTTCGCGCGATTACGTGTGAAAATATTCGCGAGCGCTCGCGGCGAGGACGTGCGAACGGGAGATGGAGAGACGGAACGATGATGGATTAGTTCGCGGCGGCGCGATCGGACGGGGGTTTGGGGTGACGACGGCGCGCGACGGATGGTTGATGGGGACTGACGAAACTCGCGGAGCGCGCGCGAACGTAGACCTCGAACATGTCTGGAGAAGGAGGATTCGACGACGCGAATTATGATCGCGGCATGGAAGAACTCATGAAGGATGACAAGGACGGGGAGTTCAAGATCACCGAGTGGACGGAGGTTCACGAATCGTTCGACACGATGAACTTGCACGAAAACTTGTTGCGCGGTATCTACGCGTACGGTTTCGAAAAGCCATCCGCGATTCAACAACGCGGTATCGTGCCGTTCTCCAAGGGGTTTGACGTGATTCAACAAGCGCAATCCGGTACCGGTAAGACGGCTACGTTTTGTGCTGGTATCTTGCAAAGCTTGGATTATTCTCACCAAGAGTGCCAAGCTCTCGTCTTGGCGCCGACTCGCGAGTTGGCGCAACAAATTGAAAAGGTTATGCGCGCGCTGGGTGACTACCTTCAAGTCAAGTGCCACGCGTGCGTCGGTGGTACCTCTGTGCGCGAAGACACCCGCATCCTTCAAGCTGGTGTCCACGTCATCGTCGGTACCCCGGGTCGTGTGTACGATATGCTTCGCCGGCGCGCGTTGAAGAGCGATTCCATCAAGATTTTCGCTCTCGACGAAGCTGATGAAATGCTTTCCCGCGGTTTCAAGGATCAAATCTACGACATCTTCACTTTGCTGCCGCCGAAGATCCAAGTAGGCGTTTTCTCTGCCACCTTGCCGCCAGAGGCGCTTGAAATTACGCGCAAGTTTATGACCAATCCGGTGCGCATTTTGGTCAAGCGCGATGAACTTACCCTTGAAGGTATCAAGCAGTTCTACGTCAACGTCGACAAGGAACAGTGGAAGTTGGACACTTTGTGCGACTTGTACGAAACGCTCGCGATCACGCAATCTGTCATTTTCGCGAATACCCGCCGCAAGGTTGACTGGCTCACGGACAACATGCGCGCCCGCGATTTCACCGTATCCGCCACGCACGGGGACATGGACCAAAACACTCGTGACGTTATTATGCGCGAGTTCCGCTCTGGTTCTTCCCGTGTGTTGATCACCACCGATTTGCTCGCTCGTGGTATCGATGTCCAGCAAGTGTCTTTGGTCATCAACTATGACCTGCCCACCCAGCCTGAAAACTACTTGCACCGCATCGGTCGTTCCGGTCGTTTCGGTCGTAAGGGTGTCTCCATCAACTTTGTCACCGCCGAAGATGAACGACTCCTCCAAGATATCCAACGTTTCTACCAAACGGTTATCGAGGAACTCCCGAGCAACGTTGCGGACCTTATCTAGGTCTGTGTGCACTCGATCACAGGCGCGCGAAGGGCAGTCGCTTAATCAGTCCGTCGCGTGGCTCCCTGAATCCCCATTAAAAAAATCCAGCCGGTTTCACCGTGGTTGGTCTCGCCGTGTACTCTAGAACCATCATTTAGCTCAGGTTCGCTGCATAGTTATACGAGTAATGAGAAAACAAAAGAAAATATTACAAGCGCGAGCGTCTCTATCCTTGAGTGTGCGAAAACATTTTCATTTCAACGTCGGCTAAGCGTCGAATCTCCGCCGCGCGACTATCAATACATCTCCAACGCGCCTCCGCGTTCACATGAAATCATCCTCCGCTTCCTGCACCGAGGCGTACTTCTTCGCCACCTCCTTATTCGATACCATCGCCTCCTCCTTCATAAAGTGCTTATAATCTCTCGCCTCACGCTCCTCCCGTCTTGCGCGCTCCTCCTCCAGCCTCGCGCTCTCCGCCACCCGATGCGCCTCCTTCTTCTCCTCCCTCACCGTTCTATCAAAAGCTTCGCGTTCGGCTGCTAAATCTGGAAACCGCTCCACTTTCGTCTTATTCAACCGATTCACTATATCATTCTCCCGTCGCTTCACTCGCGTCTTCTTCACCGCCTTCGGGTCCTTAAACCCAACCTGCCCGACCGCCATGTCCCCACGTTTCAATAAATTTCCCCAAGGCGTATAAATCACATCCACATCGTTCGCTTTATTCCCCGCTATCGAGTTCGCCTTGACCAACTGCGCGCAATCCTCCAACTCCTCCGACGACACGTCCTCCGCGCTTTGCCCCGGGGACAACCTCAAGTACACGTGCGCCGAGCTCATCTTATCCACGTGAAACCACTGCGTGATACAAGAAATCGCGCGCTCAGTCTTTCATCGTCGCCATCACCTCTACGTGCGCACGCCAATCACTCATCACTCATCACTCATCATTCATCATTCTCTCTCGTACTCGCTCGCTCGCGCGCGCGTTCACCCCTCCGTCCTCGTTCGCCGTCTCCAACGCACCACGTCGTGCGGTAACCCATATTTAATCAACTCTTCGTTTTCATTCTTGTCTTCGCCGACGTAAATCACGCGCGAACCGCGAGAGTCGTAGAACAGCACCATGGTCTGGGGCGTCGCGGCGCGGCTCGCTCGCGGCACACCGCGCCTCGCCAGTGTTCATGCCGTCACCGTCCACGTCGCCCGTTCGAGCGCCGCTCGGGGCGTTCATCCCTCGTCCTCGCTTTCGCGTTCGCGCGCGTCGAGCGGTGCGCGCCTCGGGGTCGGGCGTGGACGTCGTCGTCGTGGACGCCGCCGCGAGAGCGGGGCTCATCGTGTTCGTCGCTCGCGTCGGCGCTCTGGCCTTAGGGAAGGCGAAACAAGCGAACGACGTCGAGCGCGGGACGCGAGAGGCACGAGAGCGAGGGATCGATTGCGACGATTTATTCGTGAGCGAGGACGCGGACGATAGGTGGTACTTGATAGGGCCGTGGCGAGCGCCGAGACGGGGCGATCCCAAGTTCGGCGCCGGACGCATGAGCCAGGAGATTAATGGACGAGTGAGGTATCACGACGCCAAGATCGCGGCGAAGGCGAACGGGGTGAAGTACGAGGACATCGAAGAGCTCAAGGCGTTGTATCCGACGACGCCGAAGAAGTTTGTCGAGTTGCGACGACGGTTAAAGGAGGCGGGAGTGGAAGTCAAGTGAGCGCCGGCGGTGCTCGCCGAATGGGGAGAACTAAATTTTCACGACATCAGAGAACGGGGAGAACTATGTTTTCACGACGTCGGTGAGGAGCGAACGGAGAACCATCGGCGCTCCAGTGGCGGGAGTGACAGTGAAACCGACTGAAGGCGTCGCCGCGTCCGCGGCGTTCGAGGCGGTGAATTCAAATGCCTCGATCAAATGCGCCAAGGCGACGCGCATGGTGACTTGCGCCAAGTGCTGACCGACGCACGAGCGCGGGCCGTGGGCGAAGGGCATGTAACCGAGTCCTTTGCGCTTCAATCCGCGGTCGGCGGTCGATTTGTGCTCATCCTTCGTCGCTGGACTCTCGCCCGAGACTAAGTCGGCGTCGTCACTCGTGCTCTCTGCCGATGTCGAGCACTCGCTCGAAGAGCCGTCGAGCCAACGCTTGGGTTTGAACGCCTCGGCGTCGTCCCACACCTCGGGATCGCGGTGCACCGAACTCAACCATACGCCGACCGCGCAGCCGCGAGCTAGTTCCATCCCATCGCTCTTCACGTCCGACGTGAGCATGCGCACGACGAGCGGCGCAACGGGATGCAGTCGAAGAGTTTCGCGAATCACGGACTCCAAAGTCGGCGCGAACGCGGAAGTCGCCCACGTCGAGGTCGACGACGCCGACTTTCCGGAATTCACCCTACTCTTCGGCACCTTCACGTCCGCGCGCAGTCCCAGCGCCTCGACGACGACGACATTCCGCAAGCTCTCGCGAAGTTCAGTTTGTACATTCATATGCTCCACGAGTCGCAACAGTCCCCACGACAACGTCGCGCTCTGCGTATCGTGTCCAGCGAACAACAACGTCGTCGCCTCGTCGAGCAATCCTTTCGGAAACGTCTCGCCATCAACCGTAATCATCCGCTCGCGCCGGTGCGCATCGCCATCGCGCAATAATCCTAATGGCGAATCCTTCGCCGCCACGCGCAGTGCTAAGCTCGACATTACGCGCGTCGTTCTTATGTTCCGCGCCTCTAACCGCCCGACCGGCGTGGCGCCGTACAATACGTCGCTAAATATCCAAATGCTCCGCGCGCGCGCGGGGATCAAGTGCCTCAGCGTCGTCGCCGCGGCGAGATATTCATTTTCACACCTCACGCGATCGCGCCCGACGCGCGCGCACGCGTCGTCGAGAGACATTCCCGTGAGGTATCCAAACGTCACCCGCAGCGCCAGCCGTTGCAGCGTCGGCAGCATCGGCACCTCCAAACCCGTTCGCTTTCCCGCCCGCACGACGCTCCCGAGTTCATCTACCACTTTCACACACTCCACTACCGCGCGGTCGCGCAACGATGTCAGACCGACGACGGCGAACGCGCGCAGCGTCTCGGCTCGCTTCCGCTCCCAGTCCTCGCCTTCGGCGGTAAATATCCCAGTACCCGCGAACGCTTCGAACGCGTGATACAGCGGCGCTTTCGTCGTCGTTTGACGCAACGCGTCTCTCGCGAGCGCTGCTTCGCCGATGTGCACGAATGGACACGCGCCGACGACGGCGCCGAAAGCTCGTCTGCCGCCGCCGCCGTCGCGAGCCGCCGCTTCGGCAAATCGACTTTCGACGCGCGCCAACAGCGACCGCGCAGACTTTTGATACACTCTCCACAAAAGTTTTGGACGCCAACGCACGGCGGGGACATGGGCACGAAACAAGACGCGGTGGGCGCGATGGACTCGCGCGAGCGCCGCGCACAGGGCGAGGACGACGAGCGCGAGAGCGAGCGTCGCAACCTCGCGCGCGTCTACCGCGCGAAGGAGGGCGAAACCATCGAGAGAGACGCCGAGAAATGTGGGCATGACGCCGCGGCGCGACGCCGAGAACGAGGCGAGGCGTCGAAGAGTGTAGATTTGAGCCGCGCGCCGCGCGGGTTTCGCGTCGACGAGCGGCGAACGGTTCCGCGGCGAGCGCTGGAGCGAAAGGCGTCGACGTCAAGCGGAAAGGAATGGAGAATTAAAGATGTGGGAACAACTGGATTTGATACGACGCGTGGGACGATGGATCCGTTACAATGCGCCTTACTCGACCGGCGCGAGCGGCGTCGTATTACGTCTGACGCGACTCGGCTTTGCAATTGATTTAAGATTCATTCACCAAACTTTCCTTGATAATTTTTTCCGCTCGAGCGCAAAGCTCGTCAGCATTCGTAGATTGAATCGCCGGATGCACGATGACTTTGATCCCACCGTTATTCAGCGCGTATTCTTTCCCGCTCGCCATGGCGTCGTGCGCGCCGACGATGGTGACCGGGATCACGGGGACATTTTCCTTCGCCGCGACGCTAAACGCGCCCTTTTTGAACGGCGCCATCGATCCATCAACGCTTCGCGTGCCTTCGGGAAAGAAAAGTACCGATCCACCATCGACGAGTATGTCCCGGCACTTCTTCAACGTTTCCATCTGCGACCGACGCTCCATGCGTTTCAGCGGCACGTGTCCAGTCAGAAACATCGACCAACCGATGATCGGGATCAAAAAGTTACTCGTCTTTGAGATAAACTTAAACGGCCGTCTCAGGTGAAACAAGGAATAAATATCCATAAAGCTCGCATGATTCGCCACGTAAACCGCCGCGACATCGCTCGGGGGTAAATTCTCCCGTCCGCGAACGTCAACCTTGAAAAACAACGACGTCGACGTCGTCGCCCAGACGTCGTTACAGAAACTCAACCCTCGTCTTCGCGTGCGATCGAACGCGTAGACGAACGGAAAAATAACCACCATGACGCATATCAACGGGATCGCCAACGTGAACGACGTGGCAAAGAATGCGATCGCTCGAATTCTCGCCAAGACGTTCGCGTTCGCGTTCGCGTTCGCGTTCGCGCTCGCGCTCGCGTCGCCCGACCCCGACCCCGATGCGCTCGCACGAACCTCGATCGACGGCCTCGTCATTCTGTTCCTTTGCGTCTTTTGCGCGTCGATCGAGAGAATCGTTCGATGCGGAAAGCTCGCGTCTCGCGCGCGCGCGCTCTTCGCGCTCGCTCGCGCGCTCTTCGCGCTCGCTCGCTCGCGAGACCTCGCTTTCGATCGCGTCGTCGCGCGCGAGGACGCGTGAAATCCTCGCCCGAATGCGATCGCGCGAAACATCGCGTCAGGCAGCGAAAAAACCGCGCGCCGGTGTGAGAGGGACCTTTAACGAGCGCGCGCGCGCGAATGGAGACACTTCGCGACGCGCGAGCGCGAGCGCGCGAGGAGGGCCATGGCGAGCGATCGAGCGATGTCGCTCGGCGATCAGGTGGATGATGAACGAATGAAATGGCTCGATGGTGCGCGCGATTTCGCGCGCGGAAGCATCGGGCGCGAATGCGCGGTTGCGATGGGATATGCGCGCGCGCGGAGACGATTGATGATTGATGATTGATGATTGAAGAGCTGAGAATGATTGACGACACGCTTTCGCGCGAACGACGTTAGAAGGGAAATCGACGGTGAAGCAGTATGCGTTTCACATGAAACGTGCGGTGGTGCGTGATTTCGTTGAGCTTTCGTGGAGGGGTGAATCGACGCGCGATGATTGCGGAACGATCTCGCGACGACGCGACTGACGACGACGACACGTGACGCGCTTCATCGAAACGCACAGGATGAAGATAATTTACGCGAAGCGCTGAAGAACGCATCGCTCATGCTCGGGGAGCTGCGAACATCCTCTTTGGCCCCGCGCGAGTACTACGAATTGTACGTCGCGGCGAGCGACGAGTTGGCGTATTTGAGAAGTTTTTTTGGAGATAAATCGCGTCATGGACGGACGTGCATGGAGCTCTACGAGCTGGTGCAGCACGCGGGGAACATCTTACCGCGGTTGTACTTGCTCGTCACCGTGGGGGCGACGTACATCGAGCGAGAAGAGGGACGGGCGAGGGACGTGTTGATGGACTTGGTGGAGATGACGCGAGGGGTGCAACAACCGATTCATGGGTTGTTTTTGCGCGCGTATCTCGGGCAAATAAGCAAGCCTTTGTTGCCAGACAAAGGTTCAAGATACGAAGGTCAAGGAGGGGGCATTGACGACGCGGTAGAGTTTTTGTTGCAAAATTTCACCGAGATGAACAAGCTTTGGGTGCGGATGCAACACATCGGACCGGCGAGCGGGCGCTCGCGTCGCGAGGGCGAACGACAGGAGCTTCGAGATTTAGTCGGGAAGAACTTGCTCGCGATCTCGCAACTCGAAGGCGTGGATTTGACGCTCTATCGCGAGACGGTGTTGCCTCGGATATTAGAACAAGTGGTGAATTGCAAGGACGAGCTCGCGCAACCGTACTTGCTCGACGTGTTGATTCAAGTGTTCCCAGATGAGTACCATTTGGCGACGTTTACGGATGTCTTCGCTACGCTAACCATGCTGCGACCGAGTGTACGCGTGGGATCGATCTTGAACGCTCTTTTAGGGCGATTGTTAACTTATGCCGAAGAGACACCCAAAGCCAAAGTGGAGTTTGAAGCCGCCAACGTGTTTTCAAAATCATTCGAGTGTTGCCAATCTGTCATCGAGGCGCACGACGACGTACCGGCAAAGGAAATAATAGGTATGTACGCCGCGCTCATGAGCTTCGCCAAGAAGTTACAAATCGCCGATGCGAGTACGCTCGATGACATTCTCTTCGCCCTGGCGGAGTCGTTGCAGAGCAAAGTTCCCATCAACGACGCAGACGCGGTCAAGCAACTCGTGGTGCTGTTGACGGATCCTTTGGAGACGTGCGAAGTATCCAAGGTGTTATCGTTGAGATCTTTTCCAAAAGTCATGGCGTTGTTGGATGAAAGTTCAAAACGCGATATCGCGCTCGGCATCGTGCAAACCTTGGTGAAGAATAGAAGCACGCTCACGTCGGTGGAGCAAGTCAACATGTTGTACAAATTCATAGATTGCGTCGTCCGCGCTAGTGAGGACGAACGTACGGAGGGGAGTGGCGAAGATAAAGAAAGCGCGGCGCGCACGGCGGATGAGCAGAACATCGTGGCGCGCGTTGTGCACTTGTTTAAGGCGCCCGGGGATGACTACGAGATTCAGCTCGAAATGTTGAACCGCGCGTACGACGTTCTCCTCGCCGGCGGTCCGCGACGCATTCGGTACACCTTCCCGGCGTTGATTTTCGCGGGAATCGCGCTTGGGCGCGACATCGTGCTCGCCGAGCGCAAGATAGCTTCAAAAAGCGGCGATGGCGAGGAAACGTCTAAAGAGTTGGTGGAAGACTCTGAAGTGCCCGCAGACGCCAACGCCGAGGATGAGAAATCCGCCGCAATTTCATTCACTACGCCGATGGAGGTCAAATCGCCGGGGTTGAAAAAGTCTCTGCATTTTGTGCACCAATGCATCGCAGCGTTGAGCGATATCGCCGGTAGACACGAAAAAGCGCTGAAGCTGTATTTAGAAGCCGCACAGCTTGCGGCGGTGGCCAACTTGGAGTCCATCGCGTACGAGTTCTTTGAGCGCGCGTTTACTCTCTACGAAGAATCCATCACCGACACAAAGAAGCAAGTCAATTTGCTCTTCATCATCATAGGCACGCTTCACAAAGTCAACGTCTTCGGTCCCGAGAGTCGTGCATCCCTGGTACACAAAACCACCGGATATAGCGCGCGGCTGCTCAAGAAGCCAGACCAGTGCGTCGGCGCGTACACGTGCGCGCATTTGTTTTGGACTGACACCGTCAAGGATTCTGACTCGGTGGCGTCCTGTTTGAAGAAATCTGTGAAGATCGCCAACGCCGTGCGCGATACGTTCGGTGGCAACGTCACGAATCGCATCGAAGCTCTCGGGTTATACGTCGGCATCTTGAACAAATACCTGTACTTTTACGACAAATCTCCAGAGGGATGTTCGGCGGTCACCGTCGACCAGTTGCAGGCGCTCGTTGACACGATCAATTCCGAGCTCGTGAGCGTCACGGAGACTCGCATCGACGCAGTCATCGCGTTGCGTGAAGTCGAACAATCATATGCCAACACTTTAGCGCACATTCGCCAGCAAAAGCACAAGCACGAGGACGGCACCGCCGAGCGTTACGCCGCGCTCGTCGTGTGACGCTCACAGCGAAACGGAACCGTTGTAACACCAGCACATTGCCGCACTCTCGCGCGCGTCGCGCGTCGGTCGCGATGTCCCGCGCCCTCTGTACCACCTCACTCCCGTTTGCGCCCGCGCGCGGCCATCGCCGCTTTCCGCTTTCTTTGCGTTCGCTCCGTCACGCATCCGACGTCTCCGTCGCGCTCGCTGTCGAAGCCGGCGCGCGCGACGTCGTTCTCACCCTCGAGCTTCCTCGCGATGTTCCTCGAAGCGCGGTCGCGGTGAACATTTTCAAAACGCACATCCGAATTTCCCTTCAGGGATCGCTTGAATGCGCCCTCGAGGGTACATTTCCGCACGCCGTGGACGTGGACGGCTGCTATTGGGACAAATCCGCGTCGACGCTGCGCGTGACGCTCGAGAAAGCGAACCGCATGGATGATTGGAGCTTGGTCCTCGAGCGCGATCGACCACCGCCAGGGGACACGACGGTGACGACGAAGTGTTTTTTCGACGTGGCGATCAACGGTAAGGCGCGGGGGAGGATCGTTTTCGGGCTGTACGGCGCGCACGCGCCAAAGACGGTTGAGAATTTTAGAGCGCTGTGCTCGGGAGAGAAAGGGACAAGCGCGCGCAGTGGCAACGCGCTGACGTATAAGGGGAACTGTTTTCATCGCATCGTGAAAGGATTGATGATGCAGGGCGGGGATTTCACGATGCAGAATGGTAGAGGCGGCGAGAGCGTGTTCGGGGAGACGTTTGCGGATGAAGCGTTTGGAATTCCGCACGACGCGCCAGGGATTTTGACCATGGCTAATCGAGGACCGAACACGAACGAGTCCCAGTTCATCATCACAAAAGCCCCAATACCTAGCTTCGATGGTAAAAACGTCGCGTTCGGGCGCGTAATTGAGGGTATGGATGTCGTCGACGCGTGCGATGCGGTCGGCTCGTTGAGCGGCCAACCTTTCGGTCAGGTGGCGATAATTGATTGTGGGACGTTACCTTAGCGCGCGAAGAAGTAGATTATTATTACAGTACTCGAAGTAGTTGAGTTTGAAATCAATGTTTGACATTCTTGTATCGGCGAAGGAAATACGCGACGCGCACGCCGTCGATTAACGTCGTTCGGCGCGGCGTCTCCGACGGCGTCAATGCGTGAATCTCATTCCAACTGAATTTCAGCTCGACGCCGTCGCTCGGCTTGGCTTTCATCTCGATCTTCTTCGCGCGGTCGACTAAGATGTATTGCGTCAGGTCAGCGAACGAGACGACGTGAAATCCGCGCTCTCGCAAGATACTTTCATCGAAAAAGTACAAAAACATCGGCACCGTGAGCAGCGAATTCGCTCCCTCCAAATCGACGAGCGTCTTGGTCATCAAGACGACAAACAGCACGGCTAATACGGACAGCGCCGCGGAGAGAATGTCCACCAAATCGCCTTTTGTGAAGTTTGGGTCTAATCCGAGGTAATTCACGAACGCGTGGACGAACAAGAACGCGTAGGCGAGGTACATTGGCTTCTGTCGCGCCCACGCTTCGACGGTGTGCGTCTTGTCAAACGTGAGCACGACGCCGCGCGCGATGCACGTGAACCACACCACGCGCCGCATGCCGTACTGCGTTCAAAAGTCAGCGCATGCGATAATTTTATTTCTATCACACGCACCTCGATGCAGCACCATGCGATCAAGATGATGATGCTCAGTTCGATGCCGACGACCCACGGTCCTCGCATCTTTGGAATCATGCTCAATATCGGCGAGAACAACAAGAAGCAAAATATCAAAATGTCGACGAGGAGCATCAATCCGCTCACGCCATCTCGTTCGGCTTCAATCTTCGACAAATCCGGGTTCAAGTCGCAGAAACGTTCGACCGAAGTCGTCGCCTCCATCGCATTATGCCGCACGCGAGAGGGCGGCTTCTCGTTTGAATGTCGACGACGCCGATCGATCGAGCGAGCGACGGTACAGGCGCGTCACGCAGTCATGTGAGACGTAAGGGCACATGCGAAGTTATGCCTGAATTCGAAATTAGTGTTTCAAGTTCTTGAACGGTCGCAGGAAATGCGCGACGCGCACGCCGTCGATTAACGTCGTTCGGCGCGGCGTCTCCGACGGCGTTAATGCGTGAATCTCATTCCAACTGAATTTCAGCTCGACGCCGTCGCTCGGCTTGGCTTTCATCTCGATCTTCTTCGCGCGGTCGACTAAGATGTATTGCGTCAGGTCAGCGAACGAGACGACGTGAAATCCGCGCTCTCGCAAGATACTTTCATCGAAAAAGTACAAAAACATCGGCACCGTGAGCAGCGAATTCGCTCCCTCCAAATCGACGAGCGTCTTGGTCATCAAGACGACAAACAGCACGGCTAATACGGACAGCGCCGCGGAGAGAATGTCCACCAAATCGCCTTTTGTGAAGTTTGGGTCTAATCCGAGGTAATTCACGAACGCGTGGACGAACAAGAACGCGTAGGCGAGGTACATTGGCTTCTGTCGCGCCCACGCTTCGACGGTGTGCGTCTTGTCAAACGTGAGCACGACGCCGCGCGCGATGCACGTGAACCACACCACGCGCCGCATGCCGTACTGCGTTCAAAAGTCAGCGCATGCGATAATTTTATTTCTATCACACGCACCTCGATGCAGCACCATGCGATCAAGATGATGATGCTCAGTTCGATGCCGACGACCCACGGTCCTCGCATCTTTGGAATCATGCTCAATATCGGCGAGAACAACAAGAAGCAAAATATCAAAATGTCGACGAGGAGCATCAATCCGCTCACGCCATCTCGTTCGGCTTCAATCTTCGACAAATCCGGGTTCAAGTCGCAGAAACGTTCGACCGACGTTGGCTCCATGCCTCGTTATGACGTCAGACGACCGACGCTTCGCGTCCTCGCCCTCCGTCCCGCATTCCGCGACTCCGACCGCCCAATGTCTCGATCACCATTCCTCGCCTTCATCGCCGTGTGCGTGTGTGCGCTTCTCTTGACGTGCGACGCATCGTCCTCGAGCGATCGTCCTCGTCATTCCCATGGCGCTTCGAAACCGAAATCCGTGGTTTTAGCCGAGACGTTCGCTCGCGACGGCGCCCCGGCGCCGCGCCGCGCCGTCGCCATGCCCATGGCGCACGTCTCGCGCACTCTAGGCCTCGCGTTCGACGCGTTCGCATCACGAGTGATGCCCGTCGACGCCCCGAATGACCCATCGAGGACGCACACGAAGCCGTATGGGAATCCATCGACGGGGAAGTGCGAAGCGCGCGAGGAACGCGTGCAGATTCAAGGCGTCCCGGGGGAGTTTTGTTCGCCATCGTGCTCGATCGCGAGTCCGTGCCCCGAGGACACGTACGCCGGCGCCACCGCACGGGCAATGTGCGTGTTGCAAACCCCTGGGGCGAGCAAGGCGGATCGGTGCGCGCTGGTGTGCGATCCGCGAGATCGAGCGAACGGGAACGGCGGGTGTCCGCGAGCGGCGAGGTGTCGACCGATCGCGCAGGTTA
>Ga0222712_10003638_pt1 | contig 16627 bp, 9 predicted proteins | sample C33_657DmetaG_FD_165043 | JGI IMG/M metagenome (GOLD analysis project Ga0222712, IMG submission 165043) | Estuarine water microbial communities from San Francisco Bay, California, United States - C33_657D | ecosystem: Environmental > Aquatic > Marine > Unclassified | place: USA: California...
ATCGACCATGTCCGACCGACCGACCCATCGACCATGTCCGACCGACCGACCCATCGACCACGTCCGACCGACCGACCCATCGACCATGTCCGACCGACCGACCCATCGACCCGTGGTCCGACATCGCTCGCGACGCGTCGACGACGGGTCGTCGTCGAGGGACACGACGACGAGTGACGACTCGACGTCCGTCGATCGCACGCCCCCCGATCGACGGTCGCGTCGTCGACGACCCGACGACGCCTCTCGACGCCTCTCGACGCCTCTCGACGTCGCGAGCGACGACGACGCGAACGAACGAGGACGATCGATTGGATTTCATCGCGTAATCGTCCTCGGTGCGCGATCGTCGAGCGTCGCATCACGCGCCGTGCCGTGCCGTGCCGTGATTCGAGCCGAGCTGAGCCGAGCTGAGCTGAGCTGAGCTGCGCTGCGCTGAGCTCGAACGAAAGACCGACGATGACGCCTGCGACGACGACGCACTCGATGACGCGTGCGTATCGTCACTACCGACTCGTGACGACGGCGTTATCGTCGTCGCACGCGTCGTCACACGCGACGTCGATGGCGCGCGCGGCGACGGGGAAAGTGAACGCGAAGGCGTCGCGCGCGCTCTCGGTAGGGGGGGTCGCGCGTCTCGCTTCGTCGTCGCGACGACGAAGCGCGAGAGCTTTGACGCGAGAATCGTCGACGACGACGAACGTGCGAACGGCGAACGAGAGAGGAAAAGAGATGAAGACGATGGATGAGACGTTCGCGAAGAGAGAAGGGAAGAAACGGGTCGTGGTGTTAGGGAGCGGGTGGGGGGCGATTTCATTCGTGAAGACGTTACGACGAGAGGCGCCGTACGACGTCACGTTGGTGTCGCCGAGGAATTATTTCTTGTACACCCCGCTTTTGCCCGGGGCGGCGACGGGGGCGGTGGAAGATAGGTCGATCGTGGAGCCGATTCGACGCCCGATCGCGGAGAGAGGGATGAAGTATTTCGAGGCGAGCGCGGTGAAAGTGGACGCGGAGCGGAGGAGGGTGACGTGTCGAGGGTCGGATCATACGTTTCGAGGGGCGTATACGAAGGAACAGGCGCATAAGGCGCCTTGGAAGACGTTTGATTTGGAGTATGATTATTTAATCACCGCCGTGGGTGCGGTGCCGAATACGTTTGGCGTTCCCGGGGTAGAGGAGCACTGCATGTTTTTCAAGGAGATTCAGGACGCCGCGAGGTTTAGACGCGAGGTGAACGAGAGGTTCGAGTGCGCGACACTCCCTGGGGTGCCGCGCGAGCGCATAAAGGAGCTTTTGACGTTCGTCGTTATCGGTGCCGGGCCCACTGGGGTGGAGCTCGCGGCGGAACTGTACGACATGGTGTACCAAGACGTCGCCAAGACGTTTCCGAGTCGATTGTTGCAAGACGTGAATATTCAAATCGTCGACTTGCAAGAGAAGATCTTGTCGGCATACGACAGAAGAATTGCAGAGTATGCCACTGATTTTTTTAAGCGCGCGAACATCACGTGCTTGTTGGGGGCGATCGTCAAAGAAGTCAAGTCGGGCGTCATCGTCATTCAAGACAAGGAGACCGGCGTCGTCAAGGACGTGCCTTTTGGCCTCGCCGTGTGGTGCACTGGAATTAAGCTCAACCCGCTGTGTGTGAGTATCATCGAAAGCCTTCCCGAAGGTTCGCAAGGAAATAAGCGATCGTTGTTGTGCGACAAGAGTCTTCGTGTCAAGGGGAGCAACGGGTCAATTTTTGCCCTAGGCGACTGCGCGACTATCGAGCGCCCTCGTTCCCTCGCCAAAGCTGAGGAGCTCTATCGCGAGGCGGCGATATGCTCGCCGGATGGTGACTGTCAGATCGATCTCGGCGCCGACGGCGTGAAGAAGGCGCTGATGAACGGCGTAGAAGAGTTTCCACACTTGGAAGAAATTTCCAACCGCGTAGACGACGTCTTCAAAAAGTTCACCAACGGCGGCGACAGAATGTCGTTTCCGCAATTTCGCAGCATGTTAGAAGAGGTCGACAAGGGTCTTCGCGCTTTACCTGCCACAGCGCAAGTCGCCAAGCAACAGGGGCAGTACCTCGCGGATTTCTTTAGCGAATGCGCTGGCGACGAAGACAAGCTCAAGGCTGAAGACGCTCGATTCGATTACGTGCACAAGGGCTCGTTGGCGTACATCGGTAAGGACAACGCCGTGGCCGACATCCCCGGGTTCGCCATCATCAAAGGCATCGCCGCAGGCTTGATTTGGAAATCCTTTGAGACGATCTCTCAAGTATCCCCGCGGAACGTACTTCTCGTCGCCGCCGACATGGTTCGCACCAAGGTTTTCGGCCGCGACATCAGTCGAATCAATTAATGTATCTTCATTCCCCTCCCTCATCCCGTAGCCGTGACATTCTTCCCGATGCATCATAAGAAGAGCATTGTTGTACCGACCGATTATTTTATCATTCATCATTTTTTTAATCAGAATTTGCAGAAATTGTTTAAAAGTACTACGGCGGCCGGCCTCTATTGGCAGCGAGTCACGCTTTCTGGGATTTGGTGCCTCGTCGCGAGCGAGACGATTTAGCGGGACTCTTAGCTTCAGGTGTGGGAGGTGACGATTTACTTTCCACTTGAGGCGGAGCGACGTTTTCTTGACCGATGGGCTCTTCGGCACGAACTGTTTCAACCGTGCCCGCGTCAGCTCCGATATTCGCCGCGACCAACGCGGTGATGGCGACCGTCTCCTTGCCTTCGGCCCGCGCAGAGACGTTGTACGCTGCCGCCTTTTCAACGTGCGTTTCATTGATTTTCGTCTCGAACGCGTCGATGAACTGCTTAGCCTCGGGCTTGGCGCTTCGCTTTTGCTTGGCGCACATTGCGCCAAAGTGCGCGTGCACCTCGTGGTCATACAACGCGGCTTCGTATTGTTTCCAGCCTTCAGTGAACTTCTTGAACGCACGCTCGGAGAGCGTGAGCTGAGAGATACAAAACGCGATATCCCGCGCAGCCTTGGGCGTGTTCGATAACACCGCTTCTGGGAATCTCGCGCACATCTTCTCGCACATGGATTCCGCTTGACGATCCTTGTCGAGGTAACCGACGAGACGCGTCATGATGCGCTTGAATGCGTCGGGCGAAATACTATCATCCGCAGATAATCGAGACAACAAGTCTGTCAACAAGTTATACACCGGATTTCCGTGCTTGTGCGACAGTTCGTGGAAGAAGAGCTTGGCCACGCTCGCGACTCTCGGGTCGACGTCTTCCAAGCACCGAGCCATTTCGCTGATGTAGCCCTTCACCTTCATCATATCATTCAACACCAAGTGTGATAGCACCGTGATGGCGTGTTGTCGCACGCTCGCGTCGGCATCGTGCAGCGAGTTACCCCATTCCTTGATACCGTACAAGTGCTCCGTCCACGGCTCTACAGCGTTGGGGAATCGGAACGCGAGATCGCCGAGAGACACCATCAACGCCGCGCGCGTGCCCTTGTCAGATTCACTCTTGAGTCGCGTGAAGATGAGCTTGAGGTTATCTTCGCAAAACTTCGCGTCGAGCACCATGAAGCGCGTGAGCGCGGCTAGAGCGGCACCGCGCAAGAGCTCTGGTCCTTGAGTCACTGATGGGTGCGAGCACAGTTGTACGACGAACGGAGCGTAAAGGGCGACGAGGCCTCGAATCGCGCCTTGCTTTGTCGCCAAAAGTTGGCTTTCAGCCTTTTCGCGCGCCGCATCCAACAACAAGTCTTCAGCAACCGCACCTTGACCCATCGCCGCTGAGAGGTCCTCATCTCCTTTTTCGCCTTTTTCCTTCGCCTCTGTTGCCTTGCGATCCCGAGTGATGCGCGCTTGGCGCACCGCTCGCGCGAGCTGTTCAATGTGCACCAAATGTTTCAAAGACACTTCTCCGAGAACGAACAAGAAACGCGCCAAGATCGCGGTTGGAATTTTATCCATAGAGTTACCGTTGAACGTCGCTGCAGCGAATGCTTTGATGACTTCTGAGGCCGCTTGCTCGGGGTCAGGATGAAGCGAATAGAGCGCCGAAATCGCTTGCTCGGCGGATGGGAACCATGCACGCCCCGAGAGCGGCGCAACAGGATGTAAAACCTTGGCGAGCTCTACGAAGACCGGGTGAGAACGCTCGAGAGCGGCACCGTCTTTGCCACGAACGACCGTGAGCGCGAAGCATGCGGCGCGGCACAATATCGGAGACTTTTTCTCTCCCGCGAGGGACGCGTCAATAGCGGCACATACCGTGCCCAAGTGACCTCGAATGATTTCAGGAGTCGTGCGCGCACACATCGTGAGAACATTCAACGCCGCAGCTCTTCTGTTTTTCGAACACTCGTCGTTGGCGACATCGGACCAGAGGGTTTTGATCACCGCCCCGGTTGGAGGTAAACGCCCAGACAAGACGAGCGCCTTGAGAACATCCTCCAACGACGCAAGCTCACCGAGTGCTGCGGTAGCGGCGAGTTCGCTCAAGCCCGCGGCGGCAATCATCGGAGAATCAGCGTTTGACAAGTAAAGCACGTCAACGGCTTCGACCACGGCATCCTTGATCGCTTGGTCGCGAGAGAACACCAAACTGAGCAGTCGACGCACACCTTCGGTGGAGCCATCTACGTTGAATTGACGCATGCGGACAAGCAATCCGATCGACTCGGTGACATCCGTCGCAACGCCTGAAGTAAGCAGGTTGCACAGGATGCCCACCGTACCGGAAAGTTGCACGGTGAATCCAAGCGCAGTTTTAAGTGCAGCAACCATGGTACGCGCTGCTTCGATGCCGCCATTCAGCTGAATCGTCGCGTTGGCATCGCCTTCTGGCGCCTTGGGCGCTTCTTCAGCCGGCGCTTTATCACCACTTTCCACCTCGTCGCCATTTTCGTTTTCATCTGTTTCATTTTCCGATTCCTTGTCCGCTGACGCGAGAGGCGTCATCGCCGCGAGCTTGGCTTCGTAATCCTTCAAGGACTCAGCAAAAGCGGCGGACGGAAGCTGCGGCGCGAATGGATTAAATCCTAACAGCGACGCCACGAGACCCATCGCAGCCTTGCGCACGAGCGCGCCTTTGTCGTTCAATCGCCCAATCGCCAAGTCGGTGACGACGAGCCAGTGAGAAAGAGGAATCGCCTTGGCTTCCGCCATCGTCGCCCAAGTGTTCAAGACGCGCGCTCTGGTAAACGCACTCGTGTCGTGCACGCGCTCGACGAGCAAATCCAAGAACCCTTGCTTTGTGCGCAAAAGTGGTGCGGTGCTGTTGTCGTGATGATCGCTCACCGACACGACATCCTTCTGCGAGATGACGAGGTGACCCAATACGGAGACGATGGCTGAGCGAAGTGAGTACGCCTCGCCATCCAAGTGCGGCATCAACACCGAAATGTTCGTCATCGTTGTCTTAGGCATGCGCGCCGCGATTTCACCTAAAAATACGCCAACAGAACGCACGCCTACCGCGTCGGAGGCTTGCTGCATCTTGTAATCGTATGGATCTACGCGGCCGACTTCGCGGATGAGCGCCGCGGCGAGGTGCGCGTTTTCAAATCGATCCGCCGCCGCGCTCGCGAGCTCCGCGATCGGTCCCGGAAGATGCTCGAACTTGTTCAACAAATCAATCAGTGCTGTGGTGACTTGCTCGAGTTGCCCCCATTTCAGCGCGCACGATCCGAGCATTTCATACGCCGCTTGTTTCGTCACGCGGCTCTTCAACGCCGACTGATTCTCCAAGCACATCGTTGCCAAACGCACGAATATTCGCAGAAAATCCTCCTCCGGTTGTCGCGGGCGGAAGACTTGCCACAAATCAATATCCAGCGCCCCCGCCATGACGTGTACCACGCGTTCGCGCTGTTCATCCCACTTCCACTCCACGAGCTTTTGTTTCGCCGGCGCCTTCTTCTTCCCCTTGGCGCCCACCGTCGGCTTTTCCACCATCGCCGTCGCGCTGTCCTCCTTCGCCTCTTTCTCACACAGCTCGCACGCGTGAAAAATAAACGTCGCGTACGCTTTCAACGCCGATCGATACCCCGCCATGACCTCGGCGTTCTCCTCGCGTCCCGCTCCGGCGCCGGCGCCGGCGAGCGCCGTCGCCGACGCGCACAACACCGATAAATTCGAACACATCGCATCCATCAATCGCACGCGTTCCACCGGGGAGAGATCGATGAAATCTCTGTGTCGCACGTCATTCGTTTCAACCGAATTCGTCAGTCTCTCGCGTGTCATCCAAATCGCCCAGTCCCGCGCGCGAACGTCGACCGCCGCGAACAATTCATCCATCCATCCATCCATCCATCCATCCATCAATAATCAATCATCATCCATACACGCGCACCCATTCACCGCTTTCTTTCACGCACCGACACGCGATAAAACAATCACTCAAAACATCACCATCGCTCACGACGCATTCGGGTTCGCATTCGCACAGAGCGTGCGTCGCCCTGTCGCACGATGCGCTCGCATCGTCCGCGTCGTCATCGCCCGTCTCCACGCGCACCACGAGCGCGCCCTCGCGCGCGCGTTCGGCGAACGGTAAATCGTCGAAATTCTGTGGCACAAAAAATTCCATCTCTCCTCGCCAAGTCGTTCGAAGCGTTTCCTCCTCGCGCGCGGCGTCGACAGGCGTCGTCGTCTGTCGCGCGAATGCGATCGCGCGCGAACGAACGGCTCGCACCAACCGTCGTCCCCCTCGGTCGTCGCGCGATCGATCGACCAAAGTCGACTACGTACTAAATGTCCGACTCATTTGTTTTTCTTTGTTTTCGAATGTCCGTTACGATTTATTTTTATTTTTATTGTGCGATGAGCGATGTGTGGGAAAAATTTATTATGTGTCTCTGTCGTCGACGCCGACGCCGACGACGTCGTAGTGACGCCCATGGAACGCCCGTCGCGCGCGATGGACGGATGATCGCGATCGTCGTCGTCGTCGTCGTTGTTTTCATTCGCGGCGTCACGACCGCGTGTGACGATCAGACGCCCGCGCGCGTCGCCCGAAGACGTCGACGGTGGTCGACGATCGGGCGACGACGACGGGCGCGTCGTCGCGACGACGACGATGGGGAAAACACCCGCGACGACGACGACGATGAAGGCAAAGACAAAGACAAAGACAAAGACAAAGACAAAGACAAAGACAAAGACAAAGACAAAGAAACGAACGGGGGAAAAAGTGACCCCATCGAAGGACGGGGGGGAATCGGTGTTTGAGGTGAAATACGAATACGTCGGGCAAAAACGCGCGGCCCCGATGGAGGACGATGCGTTACGGAAGTTCTACGCCTCACTTCGAGCGCAGAACCGATCGTCGGTGATGGCGGAGACGTGGTTGATGGAGCACGGGTTGTTGGAGTCGGCGGAGGAACAAAAGGTCGCGTACGCGAGGTATTTGAAAGCGAAAAAACGAGGGAGTTCGACAAAGGCGACGACGAAGAAGGTTCCGAAACCAAAAGCGAAGACGGATGGGAAAATTGAGGCGAAGGACGCGAAGGCGAAGGAGGACGCGAACGTCGCGAAGGCGAAAGCGGCGGCGGCGAAGACGACGACGGCGGACGACGACGACGACGACGACACGGATGACGACGTGCCGCTCGCGAAACGCATGTGAATCGCGATATCACACGTTTTGCAAAAGCACTTTTCCGGTGTCAGACGGTTATGTAATACGAAATCTCGACGTTGTGTTCGCGTCGCGCGAGCGGCGCGCTTTTTATATCCGAGTCGGGTGTCAAAACGCGCCGCGCGACGTCGGTCAGCTGCGATTTGCGCGGTCGCTCGCGCGCGCGCTTCGCTCATGGTGCGCGAAGCGACGTATGAAGCCGTCTATCCAATCACCGCCAAGCAGTACTACGACGTGATGTTATGCTCGTCGTTTCAGCGACTCGTGCACGTCGAAGGCTTGCGCATGTCGCGCTGGGACAACGTCGACGTCCTGGGACCCGATCGAACGCTTTCGAGGACGATTTACTCCGAGCCAAACTTGCGAGTGCCAAAGTTCCTGGCGAAATTCGCGCGAAAGTCCCAGGCGTATCACGAGTATTCAGAGTTTGACCCGCGGGCGCTCTCTCGACGCACCAGAGTCGTTCCGGTGCTCGGCGCGCACGTCATGGATTTCATCGTCACCGAGCGCTACGTCGATCGCCCGGATTCGAAATCGTGTGTGGTGATCTCCAATGTGAGTATTCGCGTCAAAACGCGCTTGTTTCGAAATTTACTCGAGCGATGGATATTGGAACAAAGCGAGACCAAGGTTTCGCAGAGAGACGCGTACGTGCTTCGAGCGCTCGGCGAACGGGAGTATAAAGATATCGTCAGCACCGTGGATGACGATCCAGCGAGCGAGAACGTGGGTGAGATAAATATTAGAAAAGATAGTGCGAGGGAGAGATTTAGTTTCGCGATTGTGATCGTTGGGATATTAGGCGGCGTGGCGCTACTGGCGAAGCGGCCGATGCGATGACGCGTGCGCGGCGTTGGAATATTAGTTTTAGACTCGAGAAAGATCGTCGATGAGCACTAGTGTCTAAGCACTTTGAATCTAACTAAAAATTTTCTAGCGACGAAGCTCGGACTATCGCTCGTGGATTCGCGACATCCACGCCGAGTATTTGTGTTCGACAACATTTACCATCGGTTCGATTTTCGCCAGCGCGTTCGTCTCCGGTCCGACGACTTCGATCGCGCCGCATCGGCCGTAATGCTGCGCCACGCTCAACCCACTCAAACAGTAACACGTGTGATAATGATCTCTGCCCACGCCCGGCTTATCGCGCAAACCGCCCGCTCCGTTGTCGGATTGACAACAATCCAAAATCCATCCCTGTAGCGCGTTCCCGGCGAACGCCGCCGACGCGGACGAAGGATCAGGCGGGAACATCGTCGTCGCGCACAGCCCCATCGTGCGCGGCTCGAGAGAAATTTGAGACTTGATCATCTCGAACTTCGTCTTCCCGTACGAACACTCCGTGCTTTGCTCGATGAACTGCCGTAAAATTTCATCGCTCGCTCGATCCAAGATAGGAAAACATCCCCCTTGCCAGAACGAATAGCAACCATCCACGAGCTTGTTCGTTCGACCATTAAACCCACCCTCGACGTCACCTTGTCGATTCGCGAGCCAACGCTCGAGACTGACCAAATCTAACGCCCCGAGGTCTCCGGCGAACGCGCACGCCGCCAATCCGCAAAATGTGTACCCGCCGTGCGCCTCCCCGCGCGGCTCCCCACCGATCCCGCCTTCGTAACTCTGACACCTCGCCATGAATCCCCCAACACCACGCGTTAACGTGTCGTCCAGTACCCCGCACAAGTGCGCGGTGGCGAGGGCGGCGTAGCACCCTCTCGGGTCGATTTCTCCGCCGTCGTGCACGCGAAAGCCGCCGCTCGCTTCATCCTTCATATCGAGTATAAACTCATAAATCTCCGATCGATCGATCGCATCCATCGCGTGATCGCTTCCAATCGTCACGAGCGCGCACGTCGCCGCGTACGTCGTCGCGAGGTGCGCGATTTGTCCGGGACCGCCTCCGAAGCCGCGGCCGCGGCGTCCCGCGCCGGGCGTCCCGTAGCACATCTTCAGAAACTCCACGACATCGCGCGCTAACGCGGGATGGTCTCGAACTAAATCTACCCCGAGTAATGCTAAACCGTGGACGCACCAGTAGCACACCCAAGGACGCGAGGCGTCGAGGGTGGTGTGCGAGCTCGGGAGCGCGCCGAGGCCGCGAAGGAGGTAGTCGACGTGCGCGTCGCGAGCGAGCGCGTGCGGTGGTGGCGCGGCGGATGCGGACGAGGACGACTGTTCTAACGATGCTCGAAAGTGTTCGCGCGCGGTGGCTCGGAGGGAATCGATATCGTGTTGGGATTGCGTCATCGAGCGCCGCGCCGCGCAGTGCGGTGTCTGGACGAGCGTCGGCTCGGCCAACTCTGAACCCAAATGAACTCATAATGCACATGCATGCATATAAACAAAGAATATGCACAGAATACACAGTGGTGCGATGTTGCTAATTTCGCCATTTGAATCGCAGAGCTAGAGCTTTTCAAACGCTTGCTTAAAGTATTCCACGGAGACGAAGCGCACGATATTGAGCGGCACCTGCCGCGCCACCGTGGGCACCAATCCTTTATACACCGCCCCCACGCCCTCAGCGCGAACAGTTTTCGCCAAGCAATCAAAAGTCCCGGTATACGGCATCTGTCCCGTGCGCTCGTCCGCTTTCATGCTCATCAATCTCGATTTCGCGAGATCGATGGGATTGGACGTCAACGCCGCGACGACGCCCGCCGCGAACGACGCCCCCGTCTGCGCCGTCAATCCATCGCTCAAAGACGTGTGTTCTAATATGTAATGTTTCGCTTGGTCGTACACCGCCATCTGGCTCGCGGTGACGATCATCGCCCGATTCACCGTCGGCGCGCACCCGCGCCAGAGCGCAAAGACGCCCTCCTCTCGCCCCACGCGAAACAACGCATCGAATCCATTTCGATAATTCCTTCGCACCGCCGCGGGCATCCGTCCATCGGCTTGCATGCGAACCATGGCTAAATCCGCGGGGTTCCCAACCGCGGCGCCGATCGCTCCCGCCCCGATACCGCACGCCGTCATTTTCCAAAACGGTAACTTCCCGTCGCCGTCGCTCGACGAACGCGTCAGGTTCTTCAGCACGTCGTACGCCCCGAACTTCGTCCCTATGAAGCTCGCTTGACGCATTAAACTCGCGGATAGACCTTTATAAAGCCCAAACGCGCCTTCGTTGCGAAGGACGAACATGAATGTGGAAACCATCCCCGGCGCTCGACCGCCGCTCGCGACGTTCGCGCGCGACCCCATCGCGCGCAACGCCTCGTCCGCGCTCGCCCCGTGGAGCTGCATGCGGACTTTCACTAAATCGATCGGGTGCGTCACCGCGCCCGAGGCCATGGCGCCGAGAGAACCGCTGGCGAAACCTTTCCACGCCGCCGCGGGTCGCGGGGCGGCGGCGTCCGCGCTCATCTTATCCGAGCTTCACTTGTTCAGCGGATGAAAGCGTCGCGCGCGAACGCGCGAAGGAAGAGGTGAAAGGTTGTGAATCGCGACAGGCGCGACGGGCGCGCGCGTGCGCTCGACGCGGACGCCGAGCGCGCGCGAGTGACGTCGCGCTCGGAAAAGCGCGCGAGAGCGTCGACGGGAGAGCCGACGGAGGAGGCGCGGAAGGGAGTTTCGACGCCGAAACGCGCGCGAGGGCGAGGAAAGAGCGATTAAATAGTAATCGCACGGCGAATGCGTGAAGAATGGCTAGGTGAGAGGCTAGGACGATGCGATCGTCGCGCGGGCGTTTCGCCGAAGAGGCGCTCACGTGGGCGTCGCCAGAGGCGGACGTAAGAATGGCTTTTGCTCCGCGCCTCGAGCGTTCCAAAGCAGCCCTTGCTTGATGGCATCGAACCAATCGGCGTTTTCGCTCACGGCGCACACGACAGGGACGGGGAAACTGGCGACGCGGACGACGAGGGAATCGCCGCGTTGGAGTTCGGTTTGCTTTTGGCCGTCGAACGCGGCCCACGTGGTGTGCCTAGCATCCATCGGACATGACACAGCGACGACGACGGAATCGGGCAAAATGATCGGCCGAAACGACAGCGAGTGCGGGCAAATCGGCGTGACGCACAGCGCTGGAACGCCGGGATGAACCACTGAGCCGCCGGCGGCGAGGCTGTAGGCCGTTGATCCCGTCGGCGTGCTCAAAATGCACCCATCCGCGGCAATTTTCGTCACGTGACGCCCATCGACCGCGAGATCGAGTTCTATCATCACCGCTTTTGGTCCGCGGTCGATGAGGACTTCGTTCAAGCAGTACTCCCATTCACCGTGAGCGCCGTCCTTGGTGACGACTTTCGCCATGAGCCGCGACCGTACGGTGAGCGTGAAATCTCCTAAACACACATCCCTCAGCGTGCGCTCGAGCGTGTCCACTTTAATCGCGGTGAGAAATCCGAGGGATCCCATGCTAAACGGCACCACTGGGGGCATCGCTCGCGGAAAAAATTTCGAGGACCACAACAGGGTGCCGTCGCCACCGAAAATGACTACGAAATCGCAGACATCCTCCAACTTGAACTGCCCGTCGTTCGCGTCCCACGTCGCGCACTGGTGTGCCTTTGCAAACTCCTCCATGCTCGCGTACACCACCGGCTCGAGCCAGGACGTGACGCCTTTACTTTTCAAAATTCCAATCGCTCGTCGCGTCGCCGCGGTCGCGTTCGCGTCGTCAATCTTCTTCACCAAAAATGCATTCTTCGGCGCTTCGAGCCAAGAAAACTTGACGTGAGGCAACCCTTTTTGTTTCGTGCGTATCTTGCGATCGAGCGGTTCCACGACGTGCGCGCTCTCGTCGTTCACCAAGGCGAGCTCGAACGCCGCTTTCGCTTCGCCTCGCGTCTCTCGCTTCGACGCGAACGACTCCAACTCCCCTTCGGCGCTCCAAAACCGGCTTAAACGCCCGTTGAAACTTATATCACTCGCCTTCGCGCGCGCCTCCGCGACGGCGGCGCGCTCGACTCGCGCGAGATCCTCCGCGCTCCGACGGTCGTCGCGAACGACGAATTCGTGCGACTCCGTGCGAAACCCCGCGAGCGAAGGCGCTTGCGGGCGAGTGCCCATGGATGTCGCTTCGCAGTCGTTCGCCACGAATGCGTCGTTCGACGTTCGCGCGTCGTCGAGCTCGCGCGCGCCAGAGCTGGGGTCTTGGGCGCGCGCGCGCGCGGCGGCGAGCTCGCTTCGAAGGGCGGCGTTTTCGGCGCGGAGTCGCCGCGCGTCGTCGTCGCCTTCGATCGCCCCATCGCGCGCGCGTTCGGCGTCGAGCGCGATGGTTTGTAACACTTCGAGCGCGCGCGCGAGATCGGCGACGTCGCGTGAGGTGATCGGGGACATGTCGAGCGACGCGGCGGCGTGTGCGGCTCGCGAGCGGTTCGCGCTTCGCGAGCCGTTTCGCGCGCGCGGACACAAATCGCAACATAGCGCGTCATTCGCCCGCGAGAGCTCTAGTTTCAAATCACAACATATTTGTCATCATCGAACGTCGTCGTCTTCATCGAAGGCATTTCGACGACGGTCGAAATTAACTTTGACCGAGCGCGAGCCGCCCGTCGCGGCTCCGCCCGTCGCCGCGTTCTCCAACATCCCAATCAACGATTGTTCGCTCACTTTATGCACTCGACCGCTCGCATGGGCTCGAATGATGGAATCTTCCAGCGCGCGCGCCTTCTCTGGCTTCACGATCGCTATTCTATGCACTGCTCGCGCGTCCGTTCCGCCCGTTCGCTCGTCAGTCAACGCCGTCGCTCGCGTCGTCGTTCATCTTTCTTTCCCCCGTCTCTCTCTGTCTCTCTCTCGCTCGTTCGCTCGTTCGCTCTCCTACTTTCTCTCGTGCGCGCACTCATCGTTCGTCATCACTCTCATCGCTCGTCATCACTCACGTCGCTCTCTCGCCGCGGGCTCTAAGATCACCGCCAGCGCCTCCGCGCGCGCGCGCTCGCGCTCGTTCGCCCCATCATCCCTCGCCTCTGTCGCATCGATCGTCGTCGATTCCTCGCCCTAAACGCGCGAAAACAAAACGTATAAAATCACAATCGTCATTCCATTCCATTCCATTCCGGTCGTCCCCGTCGCTCGCGAATGTCGTCCACGAAAGCGTCATCCATGGTTGAGCGATATCGATCGCGATGAGATGAATCATCAATCAATCGACGCGCGATTCAACGCACACACGAATCCTCTCTCGCTTTTCACGAAGGACGCGAAAAAAATCGCATTCGCCTTCGCGCGCGACGCACCGCTCGCGCGCTCGCATCGCCCGTTCGACGATCCATGTCTCGCGCGCGCGACGAACTGGTCGGTCGCGCGCGACGTGCGTCGGCCTCGACCGCCGTCGACGCGCGTTCGCGCGATGTTGGTAGAATAGGAGTACACGATAGGGAATACGTGTTCCTATTCCCCAAGGTTTTGTCCCATGACTTTACGTACGTCGTCGCAGAGAGGAGCGAGATCGCGCGAACGTCGTGCGCGACCGCGCGCGTCGACGCATGACGTGATGCGCGATCCGACGTCAGCGCTGCCGCGGTGCGCGACGCTCCACGTTCTCGCGCGCGCGCGCGACGATCGACGCCATCGCGCGAAGCGTCGTTCGTTCGCGCGCGTCGTTCGGGCGACGCATCGGATCGACGCGCTATGGTGTCGATCGACGAGTCAGAACTCATCGTCGTGACCCAACGTGCGACCTCCCTGACCGACCGACCGACCGAGGGCGACGACGGCGGTTGGCGATATGAACCGTCACACAATTGCGCGCGCGTTCGCGTCGTCGACGCGAGATGACGCGAGATGACACCCGTTCGACCGTTCGACGTCGTTCGTTTAAGCGATCGTTCTCGCGCGTTTCTTTCGTCGTCATTCGCGCGACGAAAGAAACGCGCGATTGGGAAGAAAAAGCGTGCGCGGTGAACGATGGATTGAGTACGAATGAGCTGATGGATGGATTACGCGAACGCGAACGCGCGCGCGTTTGGTGGTACAGCCAGCGCGTTCGCGCATTCGCGCGCGTCGTCGTCGTCGACATCGGCGATGTTGGCGAAGACGGAAGACCACACGTCGGTGGCGAAGGCGCGAGCGCCGGGGGTGCGAAATCTCGGGTGGGATTCGACGCCGACGAACGCCGGGGCGACGCCGCGGGCGCCGTCGCGGGCGAGGACGAACTCGAGTTCCATGAATACCGGCGCCCCGATCGATGCGTGGGCGTCGTAGCGAACGTCGCGAATGACGTTATCGCTCGCGCGCACGCGCGAGCGAAACGCGGCGAGGACGACGCGGCATTGGCGCTCGAGCGCGGACGCGACGTCGACGCCGAGCGTCGCGGCGAGCTCATCCGCGACGTCCATCTCGCGCGCGTCGGCGTGAATTTCATCCCCAAGCGCGCTTCGATTGGTGACGTGCTGAGCGTCGTCGTCGACGTGCGCGTCGTCGACGTCGTACTTGATGGACGAAGCGCACGCCGCCGCGCGATTGGACACGTACGCGACGTCGCGAGAAGCGTCCTTCGCGGGCACGAACGCCGCGCGACATCGAATCGTGACTTTCTTACCTCGCTCGTCCGTAATCACATCGCGAACGTAGCGCTGCGCCACGGTTTCCCCTCGCGTGCGCCGCGCGGCTTCATCCCGCAGCGCGCGTTTGGCGCCTTCCAAATCGACGACTCGGCTCTTCGGCGCCCCGGCGTACTTTCTATGCGCGCCCTTCAGAATGTACAGCGCCTTCGACTTCGTCACTTTGCTTCCATCGCACTTTTCGTGCGTTTGCATTTCGTCCTCGCTCGCCAAGTCGATGGTTTCGTGCGTGTACATTTTGGGCACGGCCGCTTCGTCGGCGACGTCGAACGCTCGAATGGCTTCGTACGCCCTTGCCTTGCGCGTCAACACGTCGAACCATTGCGGAGCGATGCAGTACGCGTTGAACATCTCTAACGAGGCGTAGTGCGAGGTGATGAACCGTTCGCGCTCGCTGTCGACGTCGTCGTCGCGAGAGCTTTCAAACTCGCGCGCGCGCTCGACGGAGGCTCGCCAGAATTTGGCGTAACTCTCGACGGCTTCGTCGTCGCCGCCGTCGCTCGCCACCTTGGCGAGCGGATACAAACACATGATTCCCCCGCCCGCATTCATGCTTTGCGCGTATAAACTCGCGGGCTCGGCGGAGTATCCGTTCAAATGCAGCGCATACGCGAGCAAGAAGAGCGTCATCGGATGCTTGCCGGGCTTGGTCCATTTCCCTTCGGGGCCGCCGGCGCGCGCGGCGCGCAAGAGGGAAATCGCGTTGGACACCGCGCCGAACGTGGCGCACATCATCTTGGCGAGAGCGATCCAAGAATCCTCGTGGTCGAACACGGTGTTGATCCCGCGCACGTACGACTGCTCGGCGTCGGCGAACAAGCCGATGTCTTCGTGCATTTGGCCGGCGTACCCGTACGCGACGACGCACGCCGGAGTGCGCTCGTACGCGTTCTTCATGTGCTTCACCCCATCGGCGACGCGCCCGTGGGTGTAGTAAAACATCGCAAGTTGTATCCCAACCGAGAAATACTCGGGTTCGAGCGCGAGCGCGCGCTCGAGCCTCTCCGCGAACTTCTCGACGGCGCGTCGAGCGTCGTCCGCGCGCTCCGCCGGCGTCTCTCGCGCCTCTCGCAGCGCCTCCATCGCTTCCTCCACGAGCGCCTTCACTTTTGGATCTCTATCACGCGCTTCCGCATCGTCTTGCATTTTATACACCTGCGCATCTTTCTCCGCCTCGCTCGCGTTCGCTCGCCTCCGCGCCTCCGCGTCCTCCGCCAGCGCCGCTTCCACCTCGTCCAGCGACGTCAGCATCTCCTCCCTCATCGCCGCTCGCCCATCCTGCAAATCGTGAGGTCGTTTACATCCCCAAACGTCATCCCCCTCGTCTTCGCCGTCGTCCTTTCGCGCGATCGACGTCAATCGACTTCGCAACGCGCGCGCCTCGGCGAGCGCCGCCGACGCGTCGCGTTCGCGCTCGCGCGCGCGTTCCGCCTTTCGCTCGCGCGCGTACGACGATCGTTCGAACGCGTACATCGCGCGACGACGGTGGTG
>Ga0222712_10003639_pt1 | contig 16624 bp, 27 predicted proteins | sample C33_657DmetaG_FD_165043 | JGI IMG/M metagenome (GOLD analysis project Ga0222712, IMG submission 165043) | Estuarine water microbial communities from San Francisco Bay, California, United States - C33_657D | ecosystem: Environmental > Aquatic > Marine > Unclassified | place: USA: California...
AAGCACTTATCTCTTTGGCATCAGCAAGGTCCATCTCGGCCTGCCTGGCCTTGATCTTGTTCCAGACATCGATCTTGCCAGTCTGCATGAAGAGCATTTTTAGCTCTTCCTCAAATGCTCTGGCCTGTTCAAGGGCCATCTCGATCTGGAGGGCCGTTCCCATGTTCGAGCCTTTGCCAGACTGCTTGGCTTGAAGCATGGCCTTTGTGGCAGTTGACTTGGCATCGAAAAGTTTGCCAATCATGGGCGCAAGTGAGCCAAGGTCTTGGGCCACACCCGCAGCCTTCTTGACCATGCTGATGGCGCTTTGTATACCCGCCAGGGCCGTGATTGGATCGATCATTTTCGCTCTACCTTTTCCCACTTAATGCAGACAACCCTCCGATTGTAGACATCACCGGTCCATGTCCACCTGGTGCATCGATATTCGGCAGTGGCTGCTAATAGGACCAGAGCATAGATCATGGCCAAAACGCAATGATGACAAAAAAGCACCAAATGATGGTGGCCGTTAGCAAGGCCGCAGCAATGAGTGCCACGGCCCAGTCTTTCATAGCCCGAAAATCTTCTTGACGAATTCGGCAGCCACACCTGGTCCAAGCAAAACGGCCAAGATCGCTGCATAAAGCAGATATTCAATCTTGGTCATGCGTCTGTCGCCATCCTTTAAGGTGTTGGCAATGGCACTGTATCGCTCGGCACAGATTGCTTCATGCACCGCTAGGCGCTTATCGACATCGGCATCCATGATTAGGCATTAGCGTTACGAGCCGCTTCAGCCGCAGCCTGTGCCGCCTGATAAGCCGCAATAACTTCCGCAGTCCAAACTGTATTGCAGATTGCAACAACATTGGCGGGGATGCCTGTTAGGGCTTGACCGGGTGTGAGGCTTGAACGATGGTAGGTTTGGCTTATTTGATTGCCATCTTCCATGATGCGTGTAGCTTGACGATAAAGAACAATGCCGTTCTCTTGAACAACAATTTGGTCAACAGTTGTGGTTTTGGTAAGTGACATGATTTTCCTTTAAGTTAATGTCCGACTACATCAATCCAATGTAGTTATTAGACTTGATAGGTTGCAGAAAATGAAACAGACGTTGACGCATCTATATTAGATGCGTAACTATCGGTGCTTGTCCCAGCGGGATAAATATCTATAAAGTTTCCACCAGTAGGTATCCAACTATCAATAGCTATCACAGCTACCGCACCAGTAACTGTAAGAATAGCCCTAGAGTCAAACTGTGTTCCAGATCCCACAATAAAGGGAAGCCCACCGAGCCTAAGCCTGCCTAATGGAGAGGATACTGCACTTGTGTTTAACGTGCCATTTATCGTTACCGACCTACCTATTTTTACATAGCTGCACGTTGATGTTGACAATGTAATTGACCCGCTAGTTAGCGGCACTAGGCTTCCTGTCCAAGTACCTTCCTCATAGTCATCTAGCGTATTAGCGTTTGATGATGCAACTTGAGTTGCGGGGAATTTAATCTGTCCTGATGTTGCTGCGGAAATGTCAACTAGCCCTGTGACTGCTAGACCAGTTGAGGATATCTCAGCCTGTACGTCACCACTCGCACTTAGTTGGAGGGTATCCGTGGAATGTTTGTAAAGGATGCGTCCACGATATTGTGCGTTACCGGTAAGGCCATCAGCAAAAGCTATGCCCACTGTGTCGGAGGTCCCGCTGCGGATAGTTAATCCACCATCTGCGGTGGCGATCAGCGCCAGATCGTTGTAATAGGTGTAATCGCTTGGGACTGCACCAGTGACCCCAAGTGCCCCACTCGCATTCAGCGTAGTAAACGAACCAGCAGCAGGGGTCACATTACCAATAATGCCTTGAAATGATGTTCCCGTAGCTGCACCCAAAACTGGAGTCACCAATGTCGGAGAAGTCGATAAGACTACATTTCCAGAGCCTGTGCTTGTTCCTACGCCAGTGCCACCTTTTGTGACTTTAAGTAACGGGCCGGCATCAAACAATGCGTCAATGGTGTCCAAATCAGTATTTATTTTGCTTCCCCATGTGTCAGTGGATGCACCGACTTCTGGTTTGGTCAGTAATAGATTCGTTGTGGTTGTATCTGCCATTTTCTACCCCTATGCGGCTATTTGCCAAGATTCACTATTATCCGCAATTGCAGTCCAAGTTTCACTGCTATCTGCAATTGCATCCCATGTTTCTGATGTGTCTGTGATCGGTGTCCAAGTCTCTGAATTGTCAGAAATTGCATCCCAAGTTTCTGCCGTGTCAGACTCAGGGACCCATTTTAGATTGCCAGCAATCGTCATGGATGACTGGCAAGTGAAATCAATTGCACTCGTTTGTGTGCGAGTGCTATTGACTGTCATTTCAGACTGGGCTGCCATTAGCACTGACGCGCCTAATATCACCCTGGTGGCCACAGTCATTGTGGCAAAGTCTTCAATCAGGATTTGAACCAGTGGCACTCTGACCCCATTGACCGACATTGTGCTGGTATCGACTGAGGCAAATGCACCAATGGCCACCCTAGTGGCCGCAAAGCTGGCGCTAGAGCTTGCCGCAAAGGTCGATGCACCTATGGCATACCGCACCGCATTTGCGGCCATGGTGCTGGCGCTAGAGGCCGTGGCTTGTGCCACCGCCACTCTTTGTGCAGCAGCTGTCGCACTGCTAGATGCTGAAACCGAGAATGATGCCGTCTTGACCACAGTGGCCGAGACAGTCTCTGTGCTTGACGCTGAAACAGAAAACGCGCCTGTGCAGACGCGTTGACCATTGAATGCAGCCGTGCTGGTGGCCGCGAAAGTAACTGCCCCAAGGCTTACGCCATAGGAATAGTTTCCTTCTCCATACGGGCCAAGACCATAGGCTGCCATGTCATGTCAATGTGACATCAAGGTCGCCAGCTGGAATGCGCAGCACATCGCCATCATTGATGGTGCGTGCAGTTGTGAGCGCTGCCCAGGCTAATAGATTGCCGCCAGTGCTTGCATCAAAAATGCCGGCCCAGCCAATTGATCCCCAGTTTCCACCGCTGGCAGCTGCAAATTCGATGGCCGCTGCGTTTGTTGCGTTTGTGGGGCTTGTGCCAGAGATGGTCATCGTGCCGGTGGCCACTCGCGCATAGGCGTTGCCAGACACCTCAGTGCCGCCACCCGTGTCACTGGGTGCAGCCGTGAATAGGCCAACATACCAAGCCGTGGGGCGTGTGGCGCTGCCATTGGTCAGGAGCCAGGTTAAAACTAGGCTTTCTGTAAAGTCGGTAAAAGATGACATGGTCTAGTCCTTATCCAAAAGTCTTTGCACGGGTAAGCAATGCACCACCAGAAGATGCACCGCGGTCATCCGCAGTTTGTGAATCATTCAAGGCTCGCTCATAGAGCGTTGCCCATGTCTGGATTCTCGCATCATCTTGCAAGTATGGTGCAGCCTGCAATAGCGCTCCATACAGATAAATGTCGGGGTTTGCAGTCAAAAGCCAGTTGGTGGCCACACTGCTTGATAACTTTGTCAACTTAGCGTAATAGGTCAGCTCAGTTGTATATGTCGCGTCTGGTGTCGGGACAATTCGGAATTGGCCACCGACCACACCAAAGAATCTAGGCTTGCCACTTCCAGTGTATTCGGCTGCCTTGTTGTCCAAGGCATCAATGCTCAAAAATTCCAATGGGGTCTGGGGGTTTGTGCTTGTGAGCTTTAGGGATTTGGTCTCCAAAAAGTCACTTGGCACTGCGCCATATTCCGCATCAAAAGACGCATTGGCCCTGACGATCATCTGCCTGGTGCGCAGTGTGCGTTCCACTTGTGCCTCGGCCAGAGAGATAAAGTCAGGAATGACAGAAGTCAGGTCCGACCGGTTAAGCCAGTCACCAATGGATGTCTTCAGTTCTGTATATGTGCTAAGTGCCATCTTTCGCCTCTTTGTCCATTTCCTCTTTCACAACCCAAGTGTGAGGGTGGCCAAACTCAAAAGAGCCAATGTGGCCAATCTCTTGAGAAACGTCATGGTCAATGTAAACCTTGTAACCAAGCTCTTGAGCTTTCTTACAAAAGAACACATCCTCACCCATGTAGCCCCGTGTGGTCTGCCAAGGCATATCAAACCATGGCTCAGACATACCCTCAAACACCTCGCGCTTGATCAGCATTATGCCCGTTCCAATGCTTCCCACCTCTTCCAATCCAGTCGAATCTGGCATGGTGTAGACGGGGATTCGTTTGCCATCAGCGTCATAGTTCTGGGCCGTTGGTCCAGTTGGCATTCTGCGCCTGGCACAGTTGGCAGCCACAATGTGCTTGTCATGCTTTAAGAGTCTTTCCACCATATCTTGGGGAAATGTCATGTCTGAGTCAATGAAGAGAATGTGTGTGCATCCCTCTTTCATGGCATCCAAGCAAAGGTCAGCCCTTTGGTTTTGAATGATTGTGCCTTGCATCAATTTCAGACTAATAGCGTCTTCGGTGTTGAGTGTGTGATAAGCCACCATATTGACCATGCAGTAGCAATAGTTGGTGTGGACTTGGTCACGGGCAGGGGTGCAGACTGCAATGTAGTTCATACTTTCCCAGGTCTAGTTCTAAAAAATTGATTGTCGGAATCGTTGAGCCATTTTTTCATGTACTCCTGATCATCGATCTTGCCCTCGGCCTTCATCTTGTAATAAAGGGATTCGGGGATGGATGCCACCAAGTGCCACTCACCAGTCCAGTTGGCTTTTTCGTCTGTGGCGTTGTATAGAGCCTTATTGGCCTCCACCACCGCAGTCACATCTTGTTCTGTTTGGATCGTCACATCGCCAGTTTCAGCATTCTCATGCCAATAGCGTTTGATGCCTTGATCTTTGTTTTCGCTAAATAGTCTTTTGTGAATCATGTTAAAAAAAGGGCCAAGTTTCCCTGGCCCTTTTGGTTTATCTTCCGATTAAGAAGTGATCAAGTCAGCGGCCAAACCATGGGCATTTTCAGCCAATACTTTGTGACCCCATTCCACGATCAGCATACGCTTTTCAGCATCGCCAGTCTTGGCCAATTCAACTTGCTGGTAAGGGCGCAGCACAGTCATTTTGGCGTAATCAGGATCGATCACCCATGCATCGCGCTCACGCTGGAAGCGGTTGGCGATAACTTGGACATTGCCAAAGTCAGAGACATAAATGTCAACTGCACCGACCAATGTGGCAGGCTTTGCACCGCCATCAATGTTGAAACGGCTGGAAGCAATACCAGTGAAAGATGACACGCGCTGTTTGTTAACAGGACCGCACATCAAAATCTTAGGTGTTCCACCAGCTGTCCACACTTTCTGAATCACATTCTTGAGAATGGTTTCAGTAAATGTGCGCACTGTGCCATCTGTACGGGCGCTGTTTGGCAGCGTTGTGTAAGAGGGATCAGTGCCGTCAGTCTGCTTGTCGGTGTTTGTTTTCACAAACGCGCCCAAAGAGGCTGATGCACGGGCAGTTGTCGTGTTACCAGCAGCGGCCACAGCACCATTCAACATGGAAAACTCTTGGTCGCGTTTGATTTCAGAGCCGCGCTTGGCGATCTGATAAGCCAATTCACTGCGACGGCCAGCCTTGTTCACCACTTCTTCAGTAGCTGACAAGATGATTGTCTTGCGTGAAATCTGTGCGTAGTTTTGCAAACGCACAGTAGCAGTCACAGCGTCAAACGATGCAACATCATCGCCTTCAAGCTGTGCATTAGCAGCAGCACTGGCGAGTGTATCGGTCTGCCACTCAAACAAGCTGTTTGACACGTTTTCACGGCCAATATTGCTCATGTAAGGCGTTTCTTCCATCTATGTTGAACAAGGTTCGTTAGACCTTGCCTCCCTTGCGGGACTGCATATTTCTATGCAGATCAGACTATATCTTCACCCACTTTCGTGGGGCTAGGTGCTTCGGACCACTTGGTCCTACGATCTTTCGATCTAGTCGTTGAACCTTCCTCTTTCGAGGCTCGGCTGCTGATTGCCCTCGGCTGCCTATCCGTTAGGGGTTTCCAGCAATTCTCCTAGTATCAATTGCAAATTACTCTGCAACGGCCCTCAAGTTAAGGCGCAATATTTGTAATGATATTGCTCAAATCTTCACGAATACCCTTTGCAGAGTAGGTCGTGAACGTATTACTAACGATTGTCATAATTTTCTCACTTTAATAAAAGTTCAATTGCAGAAGTCGCATCATCAATGCGACCGGTTTTTGCAAGACGCTGCTTTGCTCGCATACCCTCAGTTGTTGTCGAAACCCGACCAGCTGCTCCAGGCTTGGCTGGTCGTGGGCCATTGTTCACCACAGGCTTAATGCCTTGGCGCTTACTTACCATCTGGTCAAACAGTGCCGCTTTGCGCAGCAGTAAAACCAGTCGGTGGTCGTAAACGCTCTTCAAGTCTTCATCGGTAAAGCCTGCTGCCTTCGCAGACTCAATCACCAGCGCCTTTTCGGCCTTTGCCTTCTTGGGGTCTTTCCAATCAGGTAAAGCTGCCAAGAGAGCTTCTTGCTGGCTGGCAAGTTGGGCTTCCATGGCGCGCTGTTGTTCATACTGGGCCACTTGAGAGAGTCGCTGCTGTTCGGACTGAATAGCACCTAGTTTCTCTTGTCGCTGTCGCATGACCTCGTTTTGCCTCACCCACTCAATCGGGTCTTCCTGATACAGGCGTTCCAGATCGATTTGAGGCTCTGAAGACTGAAGTTGGGCTTGCAATGCTCCCAACAATTGAGCGTATTGCTCACGCTCGGCTCGGACTGCATGGGTCTCTTGCTCGACTTGCTTTCGCACTTCGGCAATTTGCTGCGTTTTCCGAGTGTAGTCCTGAGTCCTGGAGTAGCCCTTCTGAAGCTCGTCTAGCGTGACAGAAACTTCCTTGCCGTCAACTTTGACAGTGAAAGTCTGTGGCTGTTCGCCCTCTTCGGTCTCTTCCTCTTCTTCGGACTGTTCCTCTGAAGATTCATCATCTGGCGCGTCTTCCACACCAGAGTCATCCTCCTCAGAGGCCGCTGCCTCAGAATCCTCTTCGGACTCTTCGGCTGGCTGCGTCTCGTCAAGTTCTGCTTGTCCCTGTTCGGGGGCCAACATTGCCGAGATAGCACTGGCCGCATCGGCCATATTCATTGCTGTTGTTTCTGCCATAGTAATTTCTTAAATTAGGTTTTTCTGTGATTTGACGATAGCGTTTTGGGCGATCTTGCCGTTGTCCATGATCTTGATCAACTCTTGCCGCAGGCCGTCAATGGCCTGCAACATACACCACGCTGTCTCGCGCTTCACAGACTCTTCGGGTTTCGATGATCGAAATGCCCAAAGTTGGTCATTCTCCAATTTCGCAATTGCCGTGTTGAGGGTTTCATCCTCTAGCAGCTGCTTGGCCTTTCGGCCCTTATTTACCTGGTCTTCGTTTGTCACTTACTGTGCCATTCCTTGAAAGGTTGATGGGGGCATCATCTCAGGCGCTGGTGGCTGCGGCTGGGACACAAACTGTGCCGCCTGCTGCTGGGCCAAAAGCGCCTGCTGACGCATTGCTTCACGATCAATATTCTGGGCCGCATCAATTTCGGCTGTACTGATCTGTGATTTGTACTTTAACTCAATTTCATACTTTTTGAGATACAAATCTTGGGCCATCTTGTCGCGGGTCAGATCGTCATCCATGATCATTTGCTGGCGCTTTAGCTCCAGCTCTGCCGCTTTCTTCTGGATATCTGCCTTGATCGACTCGGCCTGCACTTGGGCCAGCACCTCTTCTGGGCTTGGCTTGGGTGTGGGTGTGGGTGGCACATAGTCGGCAGGGATATTTTGAAAAAAGCTGGTCGAGTCTTTGAACCCAGATAGCTCTACGATTTTGCGTAGGGTATTACTGAATTGCTGTGGCGTAACCAAAGGATTGGTCGGGCCAAGCTGTTGCAAGATTTGCTCTTGCTTGGACATGATCATCATCAGCGCTTGCAGTTTCTCGTTTGTGTCGCCATTGCCCAAGGCAATATTGATGTTCGCATCCATGCTGGTGTCCCAGAATCTTGGATCGATCTGCACCCACTCATTGCGCATTCGCACCATGCGAGCTTTGTCCTGGTGCGTTGTGGCCAAAAACAAAATGCCCTTGAAGAGCTTCTTCATACCTTCAGCCAGAATGCGAGCAGTCAGCTCAATGCGACCTTGGCTGGCGCTGATCGTTGCGTTCACAGCTGCTTTGGTGCTTGACTGCAATGCGTCAGCGTTCAGACCCATGGCGGCCTTGCTCATGCCGGTGCGATCTTCCTTGATCTGGTCCATGTATTCCATCATCGGGAATGCGGCCTGACCCACAAATGGGGTTGTCAGGGGTTGGACCATGCCTGGCGCTCTCATGCGAATGATTGCACCCGTCTCATTGTTCAAGACATCATCGATGTTGACTTGGCCTTCGACCACTGCCGTGCGCGGGTGGATCGACTGGGCCAGACTGTCCAATGTGTTTCGGAGTATTTCCGACTTGATCTCTTGCAAGTCGCGGGTGATGTCAAAAATCGACATCGCCTCCAAGGGACTTGTGTGCGGCTCTGGGTCACAGGGAAAGTCAGCAAAGGGAATGTAGCTGGCCGGCAAATTACGCACCACCTTATAGCCACCACCCATGCAGCAGACTTTGCGCAGCTCGGCAATGCCGTCACCATCAAAGTCCACGCGGGAATAAGCCTCGATGTACAGCACTCTGCGCATCATCGGGTTGGCAGCGTCATTTGTACCAAATGTCGTGGACAGTGGCTGGCGCGCTAAATACTCGTCATTGCTGTCCAAGTCGGTCGTTGACAGATTCTCTTCAATTTCATCCTGGTCATAACCCATGGCCAGCAAGTCGGCCACAGTGGCCATCTGCCGGTGGGCAATGATGGTCGATTCGTCAAACGATCTGGCGCGTCTGTCCAAGAGTAGCTCTTCGGGTGGCACGGCCATGATCCTGATCCGGCCATCCTTTGTGATGCGCTTGATCTGCACATCATGGACCATGGCGGGTGGGGCCATAACCGGCTGGCCAGTCATCGGGTCCACTGTGCTGATCTGCATTTCGTCAATGCTTGGGTCAGGGTAAGACACCACAATCTTGACTTCTGCACCAGGCTCTTGCATGAGCATTTCTAGCGTCTGGTCGTCTAGGCCGGTGTACTCTTCAATTCGGACCTTCTCTTCGTCTTCCCACCAGAATTTGGCAATGCCGCATTTGCGCACCAGTGCGTCTTTGAAAATGGCATAACTGGTCAGAAACCCGTTGTTGTCGTTTTGGAATACATAGTTGGCATAGTCGGTCGCCTGCTGGGCCATCTTCACATCTTCTGGTCCACGGGGTGCAAACTCGACCACATTCTCAGAATTAAAGAAAACGCGCATCAGGCTTGGCAGCATGGCCGAGACAGTGTCCCGCACTTCCATGGCCACCACCTTGCTATTGCCTTCGACCTCATTGCCAAATAAGTCACCGCGATAGTATTCAGTGCCTTTGGCGCGTGTGGGTGACAGATCACTGTCAACATAGCTCACCGCATCGGTTAGGTCTTGCGTGACAATGGCTTGCAGCTCTGCATCATCCATTGGCTGTTTGGCTGCAATGTCGGTGGATAGGTTTTCAATATCGTTCATTTCAAGCCCCAAAAATATAGGTCGCGTGGTCTAAGGCACTGACCAAATTTGTATTGTTTGAAGAGAGGCTTGAAGTCATTGAAATCTTCCTCCCTCAAATTTCGGTAGTAATCGTTTGTAAATGGCGCGTCAGCCGGTGACGTTCTGGTCGTGCCATGTTCTGGTCTGCCTATTGTGGCACAGGAGAAAATAACTAAACCACCCTCCCGCACCAAGTCAATCATCTTTTGAAACGTCTTATCCCAGTGTTTGTCATGCTCAAAGCACTCGCATGAGATCACCACATCAAACATCCCGTCTGGGTATGGCAGCTCATGGCCGGTGCAAACAATGTCCACCCCTGGGCCTTCGCCCAAGTCGCAGCCAATGTATTTGTCAGGATTCTCAAAGAATTGCCTGACGCTGCCATTGATGTCCAAAGAGCCAACTTCCAAAACCTTGGTCTGGCTGAAGTATTCTGGGAATTGATCTTTGACACTCTGCACAAAATCAAGTTGTTGCTTGTGACTCATTCAAACCATGCCTTCGCATATTCGGGTCGATTCTCTTTGAGCCATGGCAGCGCATCCTCATGCAGCTGCTTGGCATTCATGCCAATGGTGTTTGAGCCAATGTGGTGGACATAGCTTGCACTCACATAGTGGCCATAGCCTTTTTGGATTAAATCCATACAATGCACATCATCGCTGTACCAATTCAGAGGGGGAAACTTTGCCTCCCCAAATGCGTCACTTGATATCCATGCAAATATTGGGCTGACCTCTTGGACCAATTTGATGTGGGCCTCAGAGGGGAATTTAAAGAAGCTCAATCGCTCACCAGGCTGGCAAATGCGCACATTCTGGCCAGACCTTGCCGCATCACTTCGAGCCGCCACCCACCCCGCTTTGTAGCTGTTCATGGTCCTGACAATGGCCACATCTTCCATCAGCACCTTGACGCTGGTAGGTGTCAGCACTACATCGTCATTGGCCACAATGCACGATGACCATTCTTTCATGGCCGCCTCAATGATCTCGTTGTAATCCTCGCCAAAATTCCTTGGCTGGCCATAAATCTTCAGATCGGCTTGGAAATTCTCAATCACCGACTCTGGGCCGCGCAGATAGACTGGACACTCTGGCGCGTATTGCCTGATGGATTCAAGCAGCACTGCCAGACCATGGCCTTTGACAGTGGCAATGACGATTGGACAAATCATTTCTTGGCCTTGTTTCTTGCAGATATTGCAGCCGCCTTTGCCTTGGCATCGGCCTTAGAGCTTGCACCCCATGCCTTGAGACTCAGCAGCAGTCTGGTCGGCTCGCCACCCTTCATCTCAGGACCAGGCATATTGCCCATGCGTGCCAAGAATGATGCGCGCCTTGGGTTATCGCCAGACTTGACTGGCGCTTTAAGGTCCATGCCTGCGGCCTTGGCACTGGCACGACCCTTGGCATTTAAGCCGCCAGACGGGCTTTTGCCCTCTTTACGTTGCCAAGCTGGGGTCTTCATTTCTTTTTCACTGGCTTGGCGGTTTTAGCCGCTGCCTTAAAGTCTGAAGCGCTTGGAGCGCCTTTTGCCCCAGGCTTTCGCATTTTCTCTTTGCTGCCAGCAGCAATTCTTTCGCGTTTAGCATGAATATTTGCATATAGCCCTTTCATTCCTCTTCTCCCTCTTCATAGTCTTCACCCTCTTCAACCTCTTGCTCGCCAGTGTTCGGGCCACCGACCACCCATGCATCGCACGTTCTGCTGGCTGCGCACTTGAAATCAAAGATTTCGCAGTAACCCAGATCGGCCAGCTTGATTGTTCCCCATGGGTCTGCTTCCATGCCAATGCCTTGGGCAATGCACTCTTTGATGTTGTCAGACACGTTGAATGCCGCGCAATTTCCGCATAGAGACTGCTTTGCGTCATCCATGCTCACATCCCACTGGTCAGCCTTCTTGCGCCAAAAAGCCTCGTTTGGCAGTTTGGGATTCTCAGGACCATAGGCCGCGCTGGTGATTGCCTTTGCGCGGTTTTTTAGGTTGAGGGTAATGTCTTGCGTGGGCAATGGGCAGTTTTCGCCACCCTCCATGTCCTCGCCCTCTTCTCGGTCCATGACCTGGCTCATGGTGCGTTGTAAAGTAGCCATTACTTTTTACCTTTGTTCTTTGCCGTGCGCTGACCGCGCATGGGCAGTTTTGCCTCAGACATTGCAATGGCAATGGCCTGCTTGGGATTCTTGACCACTGGGCCGCCTTTGCCACTGTGCAGCTTGCCAGAGCCAAACTCTTTCATTACTGAGCCGACCTTCTTTTGCGCTTTACTCATTGCCTTCATAGGTTTCCCCCATTGGTTTGTCAATACCCGAATTATGCAACCCGCGACAAGTTTCTGCGCAGGGGCTGAGACCACTTGCCGTTACCCGTTGACCCATACATCCCCATGATTGCGTCACTGGCAAATGTCAGGACAAAGGCATCGGCCTTGTCGGGACTTGGCAAACCGCGCCTCTTGATCTCGTCTTTCCCCTCAATGGCGATCTTGCCGTTGCTGGTAAATGAGTACCGCACTGTGGCCAGTTCAGCAATCAAGACCTCATCCTTTGGCATCTTGCAATCTCTGGCCTCAAGCCAGGCCCGTGCCTTGTACCAAAGCTCGGCTTTGAGATTTCTGTAAGTCCCACCCATGGCGGGTGATTCTGAGACATTGATCCCTCTGGCCGGCAGGCCCAGCTCCCGCAGCCGGTCCACCACCCCAGCGCCTAATCCAATCGAGTCGACCAGTATTTCCTTTGGCTGCTGGCTCGGTGGCAGCGCCTGATACTCGGCCACCACCGCGCCAGTCAGTTGCATCAAATCAAGATTCTTCCATGTCCGGATATTCTCAGTGACCGCATTCCCTTGGCGCTTGCAGAGGGCTGACCGGTCACTACCAAACCTTGCCACATCCAAGCCCCAGAGCATGGGCGCATAGTCACTGGGCGCGACATCCCGATTGACCGCGCTCTCCAGTAGGTCCATGGCAATCACAGTGTCATCGTCACCCTTGGGGAATTCACCGATCACCCTGATCCGGTAGACGTTACTTTCCTCGCCATAGCGCATGGCCATCTCTTTGACGTACTCATCCGAGACCCGTGGCGAGTCAGTGCAGGCCACTTGGAACGTGGTCCACTCATCAGCCAGGCGCGTGTGGGTGTCATAGAAAAACCCACTAGACCTGACCGGATTCCCCAGCAATAGCGTCACAGCATTGTGGCCAGACATACTTCCAGCCGCTGCCTCGAACACTTGCTCTGGCACACCAGAAGCCTCATCGGCCACCAGCATCACATTCTCTGAGTGAATTCCCTGCAAAGCCTCTGGCTGCTCTGCCCTTGATGTCCTAGCACTGATAAACATCTCAGTCGGTGCAGCGTTAAATTCAATCCTCTCTTGCTTGACAGTCAACAATCCCTGCAATGGCAAAGGCATCGCATTGATCCACCTCTTCAGCTCCGCAAACATCGCGTCATAAAGCTGACTGCTCGTTGGCGCGGTCACCACCACCTTGACTGGACTCCTGGTCATAAAGTACCAGAGCATGGCCCAGCTGCTGGCTGTACTTTTCCCCACCCCGTGGCCACTCCGAACACTTATCTTCCTATCACCCCGCGCTATTGCACCAAGAAACTTCACCTGCCATGGGTCAGGGTCAACCCCCAAAACCTCACGCACAAACAGCACGGGGTCAGGCTGATACCTCTGTACCCACTGACTGAAGACATTTTCTTTACTCATGGGTGGATGGTCTCATAGATGGCCCAAGCCTTGGGACTCATCGCCCATCTGTGCGCATCCAGCTCGTCAGTCCTGACCAGTATCAGCAAGTGGTACGTCATCGCCAGGTCAAACACCTCCTCTTCAATCGCCTCCATCATCCGAATCTTCAAATCCAGCAACATCACCGACAAGTGCAAAGCTGTCAACAAATCAGTCATTTGGTCATCCTCGCTTGCTTTAAGTTCTGGCCCGTCACCCTGTCGGTCCAGCACGATGCACACACCCACTTGGTCGCACTCATCTCAACCCCACCCTCTGGGGGCTTTTGGCGATTGCACTTGTTGCACAGCTGCAACTTGTGGCCATGCACGTTCCCATTCAATCTCACATGGTTATTTACAAAATTACTCTTCATTTTCTTGCCGGACAGTTTCTGCCCTGATTGCAGTTCCCATGACATGGTGGACATTTCCGGTCAATGAACTCCACATCATTGACCCATGTCCTTAATACCAGCCCACAGGCCGGACCAGCGTCTGGTACTTCTGGTGTCTCTTCTGGTTTCATTGAATACCTATAAACCAACCAAGCAATTATCAATACATTAAATATCAATATTGAATAAATAATAATCACTGTATTCTCTGCACTTTATTATGTGGGTGGGTTAACCACTTATCACCCAATATTCTTAATGCCTTAATATATTGACGCTGATTATGTCTATTGGTGCTAATAGGCACATAATCAACATTAAACAACTGCCTGACTTTAGTTAATAAAGTGATATTCATATTATCCCCACTATTTGGTTTATATCGACCCAAGTGTGCCAGACAATTGTGCCATCCAAGCTCATTAACTTGCAAAACACTTTTTTGTCTTGAGCCTCGTCAGTGTCTAAGACTATCCACTCTTGGCCTTTGAGGACCACTGTCGCTTGTTTCGTTTTCATACGTTAAGTTTGTTAGTTGGTGAAGTTGACATTTTTGCACAATTTGCGTTAGTTGTTACTTTTTTAAAAAAATTTTTTTGTAGGTGTTTAGTGCCGCCACAGTCGCCCCCGCCAAGCCGGCCAAGGGGGGGGTCGCGGCCACCGACCGCCAGCTGGCCACCACCGGCTTATCCCCAGATTTTGGCCAACCTTATCCACAGATTCCTGTGCATAACTGGTCATGTAATACTTTAATGCACTTAATTCTGTGGATAACGACTTATCCACTTAACATAATGGTCGTTGTATAAAGTGACTGAATGCTTCGGTATTCATTTACTCAGAATCGTCTACCGATACGATGCTGCGCTTGCGCAGGGCATCAAGGGCCATGCTTCCAAGGTCGATATTGACCAGGGGTTGCTGCTTGTCACCATACTCGTCTGGCGCTTGTTTAGAGGCCAGCCAGCGCCTTGTGTCCACTCTCAGCTTGGCCACTTGCGCCTCTTGAGGCGTGGCCGTGTCTGCGATTTCGAGGGTCTGCTCTGCTAAACTTCTCCCACCTCGCGTGCGTGCGCGTGCGAGAAGTTCTCCCCGCTTCGCATCTTTTTCGATCCATTTGTAGAAACCACCGATGCTGATGTCCAGAGACTTAATCACTGAATCGGTTGTTTTCCCTTGTGAGATATGGTCAAAGAGCATAGCCTCACCGCCAAAGGCGTGAATTTTCTTATTGATCCCTGACATCTCTTTGCGATCAATTGCAGCCTGGTCACGCAATGTGAGCTGGCGCTCAACAATGTTGTCGGCAAGTTCACTCAATGTGTTTGCACTCTTCTTTGGTTTTGCCATTCAGATAATCCTCGATTGTTTTGATTGCTTCGGCAGCTGATCTGGCGACCACTGACCGATACCCTTTTGCATTTAACTGCAAACCCACAGCGCTTTGCTTGGCTGAGACCACACCGGCCTTGGTCTTCATTTCCACAAATAGCGCATGAAACCCGTTTTTAGCCTCCAGAACGCAAAGATCAGGCATCCCTGCCAATACCCCTTCAGAATGCAACCTAACGCGCTCTAAAGGGCTTCTATCGCCTCCATTGGGTATTGCTGCAATGATGATGTCCGGATAGAACGCTCGAAAGTGCTGCACCACCTTGACTTGGTCAATGTGTTCAATGCTTTTTCTCTTGCGTTTTAAGTCAACCACCATGACTCGGATTCTACTGCCGAGGGTTTGGCTTGGAACAAGTGGCATCGGTGCTTGACATCGGTCGGAAAGGCTGCCAGTCCGGTTTGGCCGCACTGATGTTCGGACCATGTGACAGTTGCCCATCCACCTTTGACCTTTGCCTGGTCAAACATCCACTGCAATGGTTTGGCGTTGACCTTCCGGTGTCTTTCCATCTGTTCGGCTGGCATCGACTGGCGCTGCTCGACCATGCACGAATGCTTGCATTCATGGCAAAAAACCCTCTCATCCCACAAATGTGGATATCCTGTGGATAACTGCTCAACTTGTTGAACCATCTAAAACCTCCAAAAATCGTTAAAAGTAAGGCGGTATAGACAAAGGAAATCTACCGACTTACCGCTTTACTTTTCACCATCACAAAACTGACCAGATTGGCCTGTGGATAAGTGGGTCTATGACCCCCACTTATACCAACAGACCTGCCTTTATCTAATCCGGTGTACCTGTTTACTACCGCTTTACTACCGCTTTACCGCTTTACTTTAATTGAACCCATCCAGTGCCTGACTGGTCCTGACAGAAGCGCTGGAAAATGGCCGCGCCAACTGCCCGTCTTGAATAGCTTTGGTCAGCCATTGGCACGACTTGATAGATGTCAGCCCACTCCAGCTGGTGCATCGCTGCCATCTCTTTTGGCACTGATGGCCGGCCTGACCCTCTGCGCATGATGACCGCGCCTTTGGCGTTGATGATGGACTGGACAAAGTTGCAGGCCGCATCACACGCATCTTGGACTTGTTGCTGTTTCTTATCGTTCTGTCGGTCGTTGGCTGCCTGCCTTCGGTCTTCTTCCGATGACATGGCTGGCACGACTAGAAGAACCATTTGTTCCTGGATGTCGCCATCTTCATCCAGCACTGTGTCGGCAAAGACATCTGACTGAAACTTAATCTCTCTGAAGTTGGGCTGGTAACGGGTCTTGACCAGGCGCATATAACGGGTCTTAGTCTCATCTTCAAACAGAATGCCGGTGAGGGTTGCATCGCCTGTGAATGCAGAAGCTCCACGGGCTGTGGCATCTGAGTCTGACTTGGAGATGGTCTTGTTGGTATGGGTAATGATGCAGACTGGCGTGTCCAGCTGGATGTAGATGGTCT
>Ga0222712_10003640_pt1 | contig 16623 bp, 16 predicted proteins | sample C33_657DmetaG_FD_165043 | JGI IMG/M metagenome (GOLD analysis project Ga0222712, IMG submission 165043) | Estuarine water microbial communities from San Francisco Bay, California, United States - C33_657D | ecosystem: Environmental > Aquatic > Marine > Unclassified | place: USA: California...
ATCCCGCAGTACCGTACGGCGGAGACCGAGAAGTTCCCGCACGTGACCTTCTTCTTCAACGACTACCGCGAGGAAGCCTTCGCCGGCGAAGAGCGCGGCATGGCGCAGAGCCCCAAGGAAGTCTCGACCTACAACCAGAAGCCCGAGATGTCGGCCGCGCACGTCACCGAGATGGCCAAGGCCGCGATCCTCTCCGGCAAGTACGGCCTGATCGTCGTCAATTACGCCAACCCCGACATGGTCGGCCATACCGGCGACCTCGCCGCGGTCTGCAAGGCCTGCGAAGCCGTCGACACCGGCCTCGGCGTCCTCCTCGCCGCCATCGACCAGGCGGGCGGCAAGGCCCTCGTCACGGCCGACCACGGCAACGCCGACCAGATGTGGGAGCCGGAAGAGAACTGCGCCCACACGCGGCACACGCTGAGCCCCGTCGAGGTCGTCCTCTACGGCGCGGGCTGCAAGGGCCTCAAGACCCGCCCCACCGGCCGCCTGGCCGACGTCGCCCCGACCCTGCTCGCCCTCATGGGCCTGCCGAAGCCGGCGGAGATGACCGGCGAGTCACTGATCGCTGGCTGAGGCCTTCGGCCTGCAGCCAGGGGGCAAGAGTCTGGAGTATCGAGTATCGGGGTTTTCGTCCCCCATACTCAATACTCTATACTCGATACTCTCGGTTCAGGACTTCAAACCCGTCGCGAAGCTGATGCCGAGCGAGTCGGCGACGGCGCGGACGATTTCGACCTCGGCCGGCTCGGCGCGGCCGTCGTGCAGCATCGCGGTGCCGATGGCCCGGACGAACTTGCGACGGGCCGGCACGGGCTGGCCGATGATGACGCCGAGGGCGTCGTCGACCTTGGCGAGGTCGACCTGCGCGGCCGGCACCATGACCGGACTGAGCCCCGGCAGGCCGAGGACCTGGACGCCGAGCTCGTAGGCGCGCGCCTGGGCGGCGGCGTCTTCGCTCGAGGTCTGCACGACGGCGGACAGGACGAGCCCGCTGGCCGCGGCGAGGTCACCGGAGCGGGCGATGACCTGCTTGTCGCCGCCGAGATAACGTCGCATCGAGGCCTGGATCAGCAGCACGATCAAGCCGTCCTCAGCCTCGTAACCGGCGCGCTCCAAGGCGGTCTGGAAAGCGGCGGCCTGCGCGCCCGAGAGCTGGCGCAAGGCCGGCATCGAAAGGTCGAGCAAGGCCACGCGCGACCCCGCGGGCACGGCGCGCAGGAAGGGGTCGAGACGGCGGGCTTCGCGGACGACTTCGCCGCCCGCCAGCGCTTCGGCCTGGGCGAACTGGGCGGCACGCTGGGCCGGATCGCGCCGCAGGACCAGGCCGAGCACGACGGCCATCGCGCTCACGGGATCCTCGGAAGCCTCGCGTAGCACGGGCGGGATCGCCCCGCGGAAACCGACCGAATCCTGGATCTGCAGGTCCGTCGGTGCGGCCCGCGTCGACGACGGCAGAGGCGGCGGCGCCACGTCCGCACGCCCGCTGAGTCCGGCCACAGGCTCCTCCGCGACGACGACGGGCCGGACCTCCGGGATCACGCCGTCGAAGGACGGATCGACGCGGCGGATGCGCTCGTCGATGGGCGGATGCGAGGAGAAAAGGGCCTCGAAGAAACCCGGCGAACCGGCGAAGAACATATGCTGCGCCTCGAGCTCGGCCGGGGAAACCTCGCGGGCGGCGCCGGAGAATCCGGCCACCTTCCGCAGGGCGGAAGAAAGCCCGAGGGGGTTGCGCGTGAACTGGACCGCGGAAGCGTCGGCGAGGTATTCGCGCTGCCGCGAGACCGACGCCTGGATGACGCGGGCGAAGAAGACGCCGCCCAGGCCGACGAGCACCACGACGAGCCCGGCGATGGCGAGAGGCCACGCGTTGTTCTTACGGCCCGAACCGGAATTGAGGCCGATGCGGATGATGATGTAGCCGAGCTGCGCCAAGGCGGTGAGTCCGGCCACGGCGCCGATGATGCGCAGGTTGAGCTTCATGTCCCCGTTGCCGATGTGGCTGAACTCGTGGGCGATCACGCCTTGGAGCTCATCGCGCGTCAGGTGAAGCAGCGCCCCGCGCGTCACGCCGACCGCGGCGTCCTGGGGCGAGTTGCCCGCCGCGAAGGCGTTGATGGTCTCATCGCCGTCGATGACGTAGCACAGCGGCACGGGGAGCCCGGAAGCCAGGGCCATCTCCTGGACGACGTTGAGGTAGCGCTTCTCCTCAGGACGGGTGGCGCCGGCCTGGACCAGGCGGCCGCCGAGCCGCTCGGCGATGGCCCCGCCGCCGCTGGAAAGCTCGGCGATGCGCACCAGGCTGCCGCCGATGATCACCACCAGCGCGGTCCCGGCGGTGGCGAAGAAGAGCTTCGGCTGGAACCAGTCCGGGGAAGGCATCCGGGTGAGCTTGGCCTGTCCGAGCACGGCCAGCACGTAGAGCGAGCCGGCAAGCACGACGATCGCCAGCACCAGCAAGCTGACGAGCTTGGTCGTGCGACCGCGGGCCTCATCCTGGGCCCGGAAGAAATTCATCGTGCCGGCCATGCGCCGATGGACGCCTTAGAACGAGACCTTCGGAGCGGCCTTCTCGGCCGGGTCTTCGATCTTGAAGAATTCGGCGGCGGTGAAGCCGAAGGCGTTCGCGATGAAGATCTGCGGGAAGACCTCGCGGCCGTTGTTGTAGAACAGGACGGCGTCGTTGAAGGCCTGGCGGGAGAAGGCGATGCGGTTCTCGGTCGAAGTGAGCTCCTCCATGAGGCTGCGCATGGTGGCGTCGGCCTTGAGCTGGGGATACTGTTCGGAGACGACCATGAGGCGGCCGAGGGCGCCGCTGAGGCCGGCTTCGGCCTGGCTGAGCTCGCGCATGGCGGCCGGATCGTTCGGGTTTCCGGCGAAACGGACGTTGGCCTGGGTGGCCTTGGCGCGGGCTTCCACCACCGCGGTGAGGGTGCCGCTCTCGTGGGCCATGTAGCCCTTGGCGGTCTCGACGAGGTTCGGGACGAGGTCGTAGCGGCGCTTGAGCTGGACGTCCACCTGGGCGAAGGCGTTCTTGCAGGCGTTCCGCAGGCCGACGAGCGAGTTGTAGATGCCGACGCCCCAGATGGCGGCGATGACGAGGGCGCCGACGATGACGAGGAGGATGACGAGGAGGACGGTGACGGCAGGGCTCATGATTACGATGACCATACCCGGCCGGCGGAAGCCTGCAAGTCGGCTCGGACAGGCGGCATGATAATTTTACGCGTCCATTGGAACGCCCCTGCCCCGACGGGCCCGCCTTCAGGCCGTCTTTTCCAGACGGGCGCAGACCTCGTCGATCAGGAAGGCCGGGGTCGATGCTCCGGCGGTCACGCCGACGGTCCCGAAACGGGCCAAGGCCGCGAAGTCGAGTTCGGCCGCCGTCTCGACGTGGAAACACGGCAGCCCTTGGATTTCGACGAGCTTGGCGAGTTTGACGGTGTTCGCGGAGTGGCGGCCGCCGATCACGACGATCGCCTGGCAGCCCTGCTGCTGAAGTTCGCGGATATCGGCCTGCCGGTCCTTGGTCGCGCCGCAGATGGTGTCGAAGATCAACGCGCCCGGGAAGCGGGCCTTGAGGGCCGTCGCCAGCTGGGCGAACTCGTCGGTGAACATCGTCGACTGCGAGACCATGCAGACCTGGCCGCCGAGATCAGGGAGCGCGGCGATGTCGGCGGACGAAGTGATGACGTGGCCCCTGCCCTCGGCGTAGCCGAGGAGTCCGATGACCTCCGGGTGCTGAGGGTCGCCGAAGATGACGGTGGCGAAGCCCTTGCGGGCGTGCATCCGCACCTTGCCGGCGATGATGCCGACATCGGGACAGGTGGCGTCCCGGAATTCCATGCCCAGGGACTTAAGGTAATCTCGGCGTTCCGGCGAGATCCCGTGCGCGCGGACGACCATCACGGCCCCGGCGGAGTCCGAGGCGGAGACGTCCAGCTTCGACTCGCTACGGTAATCCCCGACCTCGCGGATGCCTTCGCCGGTGAGGACTTCCATCATCTGGCGGTTATGGATGAGCGGCCCGTCGGTGTAGACCGGGTGACGCCCCTTCTGCGCATACTCGCGGGCGATATCGATGGCGCGCTCGACGCCCCAACAGAATCCCGCGGATTTGGCTCGGATGACCTTCACGGCTCCAAGGTGCGGGCAAGCCCGCCCGATTCAAGCAAAGTCCGGCCTTACCTGGCCGGGAAGCCTCAGGACTTCGGGGCCTCCAGCGTACGGACCCGCCGGTGCTTCAGGGGGAAGCGCAGGATGACCGTCGTGCCGACGTCGGGCGTGCTCTGGATGTCGACGGTGCCGCCATGGGCGCGGAGGATGCGGAGCAGGATCATCATGCCGATGCCGCCGCCGGAATCCTTGGTCGTGTAATACGCGTCGAAGACCCGGGTCAGCTTGTCCGCCGGGATGCCTACGCCGGTGTCCCGGATGGAAAGGATGACCCACTCGTCGTCGGAGCCCAGCTTGACGTGGATCTCGCCGCCGCGGTCCATCGCCTCGAGGGCGTTCTTCATCACGTTGAAGAGCGCCTGCTTGATCTGGTTGCGGTCGGCGAGGATGAAGGGGAGCTCTCCGGGGACGTCGAGCGAGACGCGCACGCCGAGCTGCTCCATCTGCTCGCGCAGCAAAGCCGTGGCTTCGGCGACCACGGCGATGAGGTCGGTGTCGGCGAGGAGCGGAGGCGTCTGGCGGACGGCCCCGAGGAAATCACGGACGATCCCGTCGAGGCGTTTGATCTCCCCTTGGCAGACTTCGGCGGCCTTGCGCACCTTCTCGGCCGCAGGCGAATCCCCCAGCTTGGCGGCTTCGCGCTGAAGCAGTTGCAGGTGGATGCCGATCGCGTTGAGCGGATTGCCGACCTCATGGGCGACCCCGGCGGCCAGGGAGACGATGGAATCGATACGTTCGCTCTCGACGCGGTCTTCGGCCTGGACGCGCTCCTTCGTGACGTCGCTGAGCACGGCCACGCGGCGGCTGCGCTCGCCGCCGAGCTGGTCGCCGACCCGCGCCAGATGCAACGTGAGGAGACGCGGCTCCGGGTAGCGCACCTCGAGCTCGCGCGTCAGGGCGCCGACCGTCTCGGGCATCTCCAGGGCCTGCGCGATATCCGGCGAAACCCGGCGCAGTTCGGCGCCGGTGACGGCCGAGGGACTGACGCCGAGCAGCCGCACCGCCGAAGCGTTGGCGTAATCGATCGCGCCGTCGGCCGACAGCACCAGCACCCCTTCGCGCAGGGTATCCAGCACCGTCTCCATCAGGTCGCGCTCGCGTTCGAGGCGGCGGGCGAGGATCGCGAGGTTCTGCGCGTCGAGGTCGTCGATGCGTCCCAGGACGCGGTCGAGGGGGCTGAAACGACGGCGGGCCATGGTCAGGCGTGGCGGGCCGCGACGAGACGGGCGATGACGGCGATGAGCCCGCGGGCGATCTCCGCCTTGGGCGCCGGGCCGAGGACTTCGCGGAAGCCGTCGCGCCCGAGCAGGATGAGCCGGTTGTCGTCGGCCCCGAAGGCCCCCGCGGGACCCGCGACCGAATTGGCGGCGATGAGGTCGAGCCCTTTGCGCTCGAGCTTGTCCAAGGCGTTGGCTTCGACGTTCTCCGTCTCGGCGGCGAAACCCACGAGGAACTGGTCGGTACGCCGTTCCTCGGCCAAGGCCGTGACGATGTCGGGCACCGGCTCGAGTTCGATGGTCAGGCCCTGCCCGTCCTTCTTCAGTTTCTGCGGCTCGGTCGTCCTCGGGCGCCAGTCGCTGACCGCGGCGGTCATGATGAGCACGTCGCAAGGCCCGAACAAGGCGTCGGCCTGGCGATGCATCTCCGCGGCGGTGACGACCGGGTAGACCATCACGCCCGCCGGCTCGGCGAGGGCGACGGGACCGGACACCAGGTCGACCGTCCAGCCGGCCTGCTGCGCCGCCGCGGCCAAGGCGAAGCCCATCTTGCCCGTCGAAGGGTTGCTGATGAAGCGGACCGGATCGAAGAACTCACGGGTCGGGCCGGCGGTGATGAGGCAGCGGAGGGACAAGGGGCGGGAAAGATGGCGGATGACGGATGGCAGATGACCGATGAGGCCGATGGCTGCCAAGAGACGTTACCTTGGCGGAGGAAGGGGGCGGAAACAATAGAGAAGGGGTAGGGATAGGGGTGGGGGTAGGAAAGACATAGAGAATAATCATTCCCGGGTGGCAGGTGGCGGCCCCAGGTGACGGGTGGCGGGCGATGATCTCGACGCCTGCACCCGAACCCGAAGACCCGCACCTGATACCCGCTGGCCGAGACCTGAAAATGCGCTCCCGCCACCGGCCACCCGCGACCGAGACCCGCCACCTGAAACGACTGCCTCTCCCTATACTCGATACTCCATACTCGATACTCGCAACCTCCCCTTCCTCCCACTCACATTCCCGGCATGGAAATCTTTCTGGCCACGGGCAACGCGCACAAAGCGGAGGAATTCGGGCGGATGTTCGCCAAGGCCCGGCTCGACGTCCGCGTGCGCTCGGCCAAGGACCTCGGCGGCATGCCGTATGTCGAAGAGATCTCCGGCACCTTCAACGGCAACTGCCGCCTCAAGGCCGAAGCCCTGCGCGCCATCGCGCCGCGTAAGGCCTGGGTGCTCGCCGATGACAGCGGCCTGTGCTGCGACGCCCTCCAAGGCGGCCCCGGGGTGGACTCGGCGATCTACGCCGGCGTCGGCGCGACCGACGCGCAGAACCGCGCGAAGCTCCTCGAAGCGATGAAGAAGGCCCCGCCCCACAAGCGCGGCGCGCGTTTCGAATGCCATCTCATCCTGCTCGGGCCAAACCAGGAAGTCGGCAAGTTCGTCGGCCAGTGCTGGGGCAAGATCCTCGAGGCGGAAGTCGGCACCGGCGGGTTCGGCTACGATTCGCTGTTCGTCCCGGCCAACGAGGAGCGCACCTTCGGCGAGCTCAGCCCCGCGAAGAAAGATGCCATCAGCCACCGCGCCAAGGCCTTCGCGCTCATGGGCGGCTGGCTGCGGGAGAATGGGGTAGCGTAAGACAAAACACTTAAATCAAAGGGAGACCGGAAACCGGATATCTGGCTGGGGAGCCATTTTCAGGTCTCGGGTCTCGGCCCTCTGGTATCGGGTTCGGCAGTTCAGGCACAGGTACAGGTCCCGGGCCTGACACCCGAACCTGAATACCTGAACCGGATACCCGACGGCTGAGACCTGGGACCCGAGAACGTTGTATCTTTGTATTTCCCAACCGCTAACCGCCACCCGCCAACCGCTACTACCTTTTAGAAGAACACCGCTTCGGACAAGGCCTCGGGCGCGCCCATGAAGGCGACGCGCTGCGTGAGCTTGGCGTGGTCGCGGCTGCGGGTGAACGCGAGGGTGGCGTGCGAGCAGCCTTCGGAATGCTCCCAGGAGAAGCGGGCGCCGTCGGCGAAGACCCACTCGGCGTCGAGGCAGTCGCCCGCGGGCGGCCTGGCGGAAAGCGCGAAGGTGACGTCGAGATGCGAGCGCGTGAGGCCGGCGCAGTGGGTGAGGCACGAACGCATCCACTCGAGGATGCCGTAGGCTTCGCCCCGCATGCCCTCGCGGTGGGAGACCGTGACCGAGCGCAGTCCGCGCACGAGTTCGGCCGGGGCGTGGGCGGCGAGGTATTGGCCGAGGGCCTGACGGACCGGCAGGCAGCGGGCGACGGAGAGGTCGCGCACGGCCTTGGGCTTGGGGAACGGCAGCGCGAAGAACGCGTCGCCGACGAGCGAGCGATCGGCGACCACGCGGCGGCAGCGGGCGGTCCAGTTCAGCCAAGGCTTGAACTCCTCGACGGTGACGCCGTGGGCCCAGAGGTTGACCGGAAGGTCGCCCTCGAGCCAGGTCGAGACGAGCGATTCGAGTTCCGGGGTCGGCGCGCCGTGGGCGAGCATGAGGGCCTCGCAGCAGCGCTTGCCGCGGCGGGACGGGTCGAAGAAGCAGAGGACGTTGACCTTGGCCTCGAGCGGGGCGGCGGCCTCGGCGGCGGGACGCGCGGCGAGGACCACGAGGCGGCACGGGTAACGTTGCGCGAAGCGGATGGCCTCGTCGAAACGGGCCTGCGCGTCCGCGGGCGAGACGCCCGCGCCGAACATCAGCACGAGGTTCATCTGCGAGGCGCGCGCGGCGTCCTCGCCCTCGTCGGCCCAGGCCTTGTCGAGCGACGGCAGGACGGCGGAGATCTTGGCCGGGAAGCCCGGCAGCGCGTCGATCAGGGGATGGGCCATGGTCAGCGGCCGGCGTTGCGCCAGGCGTGTCCGTGCGCGGCCAGGAGGGCGTCGCCGCCCGCGGGGCCCCAGGAACCGGCGGCGTAGGTCTCGACGCCTTCGCGGCCCTGCTTCTGCCAGCTCTGGAGGAGCGGCGTGAACAGGCGCCAGGAGGCCTCGGTCTCGTCGCCGCGGATGAAGAGCGTGCGGTCGCCGACGATGCCGTCGAGGATCAGGCGTTCGTAGGCCTCGGGGGTGTTGGAACCGTAGGTCGTGGCGTAGCGGAAACTCAGGCGCACCGGCTGCGTGCGCGGCTCGAGGCCGGGCACCTTGGAATTGAGGACGAGCGTGGTACCCTCGTCGGGCTGGATCTGGATCACCAGCCGGTTCGGAGCGAGGTCGTAACGCGCGTCGCCGGCGAAGAGACCGGACTCCGGCTGCTTGAACTGGATGGCGATCTCGGAGACGCGCCGGGCGAGGCGCTTGCCGGAACGCATGTAGAACGGCACGCCGGACCAGCGGCTGTTCTCGATGGAGAGACGCAGCGCGCAGAAGGTCTCCGTGGCGGAGTCCGCGGGGATGTCCTTCTCGGCGAGATAGCCGGGGACCTTCTCGCCGCCGGAGAGACCTTCGCCGTATTGAGCGCGGACGGCGTCGCCGCCGTCGCCGAGGCGAAGAGGCTGGATGGATTCGAGCAGCTTGACCTTCTCGTCGCGGATGTGCTCGGCCGAGAGGGAGCGGGGCTGGTCCATCGCCACGAGGGCGAGGAGCTGCATGGTGTGGTTCTGCAGCATGTCGCGGGTCGCGCCGCTGCCGTCGTAATAGCCGCCGCGGCCGCCGACGCCGAGTTCCTCGGCGACGGTGATCTGCACGTGGTCGACGTGGCGGCGGTTCCAGAGCGGCTCGAAGATGGGATTGGCGAAACGCAGCACGAGGAGGTCCTGCACCGTCTCCTTGCCGAGGTAGTGGTCGATGCGGTAGATCTGCGGTTCGCGGAAATTACGGGCGGCGACGGCGTTAAGGTGCACGGCCGAGGCGAGGTCCTTGCCGAACGGCTTCTCGATGATGACCTTGCTTTCGAGTTCGGTGCCGAGGCCGCGGGCGGCGAGGCCGGACTGTCCGAGGTTCTCGAGGATGGCCTCGAAGACCGAGGGAGGGGTCGAGACGTAGAACACGACCTGCAGCGGGCGTCCGGCGCGCTTCTCGGCGGCCTGGATCTGCTCCTTGAGGGCGGCGAAGGCCTTGGGGTCGTCGTAACCGCCGGCCTGGTAGGAGGTGTTGTCCTCGACCCGCTTCCAGATGTCGGGTCGGAACTCGCGGCGGGAGAATTTCTTGATGTCGGCCGCGGCCTGGGCGCGGAACTCGGCGTCGGGCACCGGCTTGCGGCCGAAACCGATGAGGTGGAATTCGGCCGGCAGGAGGCTGTCCACCGCCAGGTTGTAAAGGGCGGGGAGGAGCTTGCGGGCGGCCAGGTCGCCGGAAGCGCCGAAAATGACCACGCAGGTCGGCTGGGCGCCGCGGTGCTTGCTGAGGCCGGAGAGGAACGGATGACGGTCGGTGTCGGACATCGGAGTCTAGAAACGGCGGCGTCCGAAGAGGACTTCGCCACGGTGTTGAAGGAGGCGGACGGTGCCTTGGTTGCAAACCAGAACTTCCACGACGTCGAACCGCGTATGACATGCGCCCCCGATCTGGCGGATCCAAGCGCCGGCCGCCCGCCGCAAAGCCCTCTTTTTCCGTCGATTCACCGCCCAATACCCTTCCCCGCCCTCGTCGGCATGGCGGGTCTTGACTTCGACGAACACGAGCACCGCCCCCTCCAGGATCACGAGGTCCAATTCGTCACGGCCGTGGCGCCAGTTACGGGCGAGGCAGCGGCCGCCTTGCCGACGGTAGAACTCCTCGGCCTGGCGCTCCCCCCAGGCGCCGAAACCCGCGGGCGGACGGCGGGCGGCCCACCAGTCGCGCAAGGTCAGCCAAAGGTCGGACCAAGACATCCGTAAGGGGACCAAAAAGCGGGGTATCCCGCCAGCGCCGTCCGAGGGGTTCTTGACCTAGGTGAGGCTAGGTGACTTCCTGCATGCACTTACCCCGACCCCATGCGCTTCCTGACCTTGCTCGCCCTCGCCGCCGCCGCTGCCGTCGGCGCCGACCCCCTGCCGGAGGCCTTCCGCCAGAACGGTTGGTTCATCGGCGCCCAGGCCTACACCTTCAAGGAGTTCTCCTTCTTCGAAGCCGTCGCCAAGACCAAGGAAGCCGGCGGCAACCTCATCGAGATGTTCCCCGGACAGACGCTGAAGCCGGGATCGAAGGAGAAGATCCACCACACGATGTCGGAGGCCGTCATGAGCGAACTCAAGGCCGAGCTCGAGCGTCAGGGCGTGCGCGCGGTCAATTACGGCGTCGTCGCGGCCCGGAACCAGGAAGAAGTCCGCGCGATCATGGCCTTCGCCAAGAAGATGGGCCTCTACGCGGTCTGCACCGAATCCACCGAGCAGGTCGTCCATTGGGAGGCCGCGGCCAAGGAATTCGACGTCAAGGTCGCCTTCCACGAACACGGCGGCTCGATGGACAAGCCGAAGTACAAGGTCTGGCATCCCCTCTACATCCTCGGGGTCGTCGAGAGCCGCGACGCCCGCCTCGGCGCCTGCGCCGACCTCGGCCACTGGGCCACCTCGAACCTCAAGCCGGTCGACTGCCTGCGCATCCTCGAAGGCCGCATCATCAGCGTGCACTTCAAGGACAAGCAGAAGTTCGGCCCCTCCCCCGTGGTCGTCGCCGGCCAGGGCGTGATCGAAGCCGACGCCTGCCTCGCCGAACTGAAGCGGCAGAAATTCGACGGACATGTCTCCATCGAGCACGAGGCCGACTGGAAGGACAGCGTGCCCCAGGTGAAGCATAACATCGATTTCATCAAGGCCCGCGCGAAGTAAGGGCGCCGGTCCGACCGAGCATCAAGCCCCCGGACTAGGGGGCTTTTTTGTGGGCGGGTCAAAAGCAAGGTAGTGCAGATCTTTGTGTCGAGGCAGGGCTGACCGGCCCGGTCAGCCACGGTTGATCGGGCCGCGTAACCCCACCAGAAGCAGCCGCCTCTCGCTTTTGCACCAAGACATCATGTGGAGATCCCCCACCTCAGTCATAGAGGCTTCCACCAGTCGACCTTCCATGCCTATGGTGATGATTTGTGGCGTGCATTTCATCTACCTCGACGAAAGCGGCGACCCGGGCCTGATCAACTCTCCGACCAAACACTACATCCTGGCTGGCCTTTCCGTCAGTCATGCCGACTGGCACAAGGTCGACGAACGACTACGGGCCTTTCGTCGGTGGGCCGGGGATGTTCACGGACTTGACCCACGGCACGAAATCCATGCCGCGGAATTTCTCGGGGCGGCCAATATGCACTGCGGGCTAAGGCGGGAACAACGTCTGCTGGTGATCCGAAGGCTCATGGCAGTCCTTAGTGACAGCCCGGAACTTCGTTTTTTCGGCTGGATAGCGGATAAAGAATCTCCCGAACCGCTTCAGCGCGCCGGCAACAGATGCATCATGGACCTCAAAGATTGGCTTACCTCGGGCGACTTCAGCTCAAGCAATCATCTCTTCATCATCCATGACCAAATGCATCAGACGCCTGAAGCATGGCACGGGGACTTCCACGCTCATATCATCGGCAGACCTCTCAGCCAATCATCACGTGAATCGCGGCAGCTTCAGGTCGCCGACCTGACCGCCTATCTGTTAAAACAATCCCTCCAACCCAATCGTTTCCTCAAGGAACAAGGAGCCCACCACCTGATCCGGAGGCTGAACGAACTTACCCTCGGTTGGGTTAAGGTATGAAAAGCGAGGCCGCCTTGCGGCGGCCCCCTGGTGGTATCATACGGCGCCTCTGGAGGCGTTTTCGGATACGTTTGTTAAGTTAGTGACTCATAAAGGTTAGGTCAAGCAGGGGAACCACCCATGCCTTCCGGAGAGCATCCAGGGCTGCCACCCCCTCACCCTACCCCCACCCTTCGGCATCTAAACCTTCCCCTCCCCACCTCTCCCCCTTTAACCTCCACCTCGTCCATGTCGGAATCCCCCCGCGATCAAATCCTCCGCCTGCGCGCCGAAGTCCAGCGCCACGAGGAGCTCTACCGCCGGAAGCACGCGCCGGAGATCTCCGACTTCGAATTCGACCAGCTCGTCGACCGCCTGAACGACCTCGAGCGCGCGCACCCGGAATTCGCCGGGCCCGACCTCGGCATCGGCGACGACAAGTCCGAAGGCTTCCAGCAGGCCGACCACAAGGCGCCGATGCTGTCGCTCGACAACACCTACGACGAAGCCGACTTCCGGGCCTTCGGCGAACGGCTCGCCAAGGCGCTCGGCGGCGCCGGCCTCGAATTCATCGTCGAGCCCAAGGTCGACGGCGTCGCGGTGTCCCTCACCTACGAGAACGGCCGGTTCGTGCGCGCGGTCACGCGCGGCAACGGCAACCGCGGCGACGACGTGACGGCCAACGTCGGCCTGATCCGCGAGATCCCGCGCACGCTCGCCGGCGCGCCCGACCTCCTCGAGGTCCGCGGCGAGATCTACATGGAACTCGCCGAGTTCCAGCGCCTCAACCAGCTGCGCGAGGCCGAAGGCGAACCCCTCTACGCCAACCCCCGCAACCTCGCCGCCGGCACGGTCAAGCTCCTCGACGCCGAGGAGGCCCGCCGCCGCCGGCTCAGCATCGTCTGCTACGGTCTCGGCGCCTGCGAGCCCGCGTCGGCCTTCGCCTCGCTCAAGGCGTTCAAGACGAAGCTCCGGGACTGGGGCTTCCCCATCCGCGACGACCTCGACGTCCAGCACGGCGTCGACGCCGCCTGGAGGGCCATCGGACAGCTCGACGTCCTGCGCCGCGACCTGCCCTTCCCCACCGACGGCGCCGTCGTGAAGGTCAACCGCCTCGAAGACCAGCGCCGGGCCGGCGCGACGAGCAAGTTCCCCCACTGGGCCGTGGCGTTCAAATTCCCGCCCGACCAGGCCGAGACCACCCTGCGCGCGATCAGCATGCAGGTCGGCCGCACCGGCGTGATCACGCCGGTCGCCGAACTGGAGCCGGTCCTCCTCGCGGGTTCGACCGTCGCCCGCGCGACCCTGCACAACGCCGCCGAGATCGCCCGCAAGGACATCCGCGAAGGCGACACGGTGCGCATCCAGAAGGCCGGCGAGATCATCCCCCAGGTCCTCTCGGTCGTGCTCGCGCGACGCCCTTCCGACGCCCGGCCCTTCGACTTCGAAGGCCGGCTCAAGGAACTGGGCCTCGACGCCGTCCGCGTCGGCGACGAGGCGGCCTACAAGCTCCGCGCCCCTTCGCGCGAGATGAAGATCCGCCGCCTGATCCACTTCGCCTGCAAGCAGTGCCTCGACATCGACGGACTCGGCGAAGCGGTGGCCGAGCAGCTCGTGGACCTCGGTTATGTCGACGCCCCGGTGGACGCCCTGCGGATCACCGCGGCCGAATGGCGGATGCTCGACGGCTTCAAGGAGAAGTCCGTCGACAACATGCTGGCCGGGCTCGCGCAGGCGAAGCAGCGCGAGCTCTGGCGGGCCATCCACGCGCTCGGCATCCCGAACGTCGGCATGCAGACCGCCAAGGACCTCGCCCGTCACTTCAAGTCCATGGACGCGCTGGAAGCCGCGCGATCCGAAGACCTCCTCGTGACCAAGGTCGGCAAGAAAGGCGGCGTCTCTCATGAGTCCGTCATCTCCGGCGTCGGCGTCGAGGTCTCCGAGTCCATCCTCTCCTTCTTCAGCGACCCCAACCACCGCGACTGGGTCAAAGCCATGCGCGCCGCCGGCCTGAACCTCGTCGAAGCAGCGGCCGCCGGCTCGGTCGAAGGCGTCGCCGGCAAGACCTTCGTGCTGACCGGCACCCTGCCCACGCTCGGCCGCGACGAAGCGCGCGACCTCATCGAGAAGGCCGGGGGCAAGGTCTCGGGGAGCGTCAGCAAGAAGACCGATTACGTCGTCGCCGGCGAGGAGGCCGGCTCGAAGCTGACCAAGGCCCAGGAACTCGGCCTGGCGGTGATCGACGAGGCCGGCCTGCGCGGGCTGCTCGGCGGGTGACGGACCGGGCGGGACGGAGACGAAGGCGTTAGACAAAGCCGCGGACTTCCCTAAGTTGTCCGGCATGCGCACCTTGTTCCTCGTCGCGACGATGCTCGCCTCCTCCCTGCACGCCGCCGAGCCGGCGCAGCACCCTGACGCCGCCAGCCAATGGCAGAAGGCCTACCCGGCCGCGGCGAAGGGCATGAAGCGCATCGTGATCCATCTCGAGGCGAAGCCCGACGAGTTCGCCTGGAAGATCGAGCTCAGCGCGGGCCGCACGATCGAGACCGACGGCGTGAACCACGTCGGCGGCGGCGCCCGCATCGTGGAGAAGACGGTCGAAGGCTGGGGCTATAACTTCTTCGAAGTGAGCGCGGCCGGACCGATGTTCTCGACGAAGATCGGCGTGCCCGCCGACCAGCCCAAGGTGACCCGTTTCGTGACGATGGCCAAAACGGACCCGGTGCGCTACAACAGCAAGCTGCCCGTCATCATCTACGCCCCCGCGGACATGGAAGTCCGCTACCGCTTGTGGCAGGCCGAGCCTGCGACCCGCCAGGGCGAAGAGGGTTGAGCCGCCGGACCGACCCCATGAGCCAGACGCCCGGACTGCTCCCTGAACCGATGGCCGAGCTCGCCCGCACGGGCGACGACGCGCGGCTCGCCGAAGCCCTACGCGCCGGACTGGACGTCGACCTGCGCGACACCAAGGGCAACACGCTGCTGATGCTCGCCGCCTATCACGGGAAGACCGCCGTGGTCGCGATGCTGCTGAAGGCCGGCGCCCAGGTCGACCTCCGTAACGACAAGGGCCAGACGCCGCTGGGCGGCGTGGCCTTCAAGGGGCATGTCGAGATCGCCGCGCTGCTCCTCGACGCCGGGGCGGATCCCGTCGCGGACCAGGGCGGCTCCACCCCGGCCGACTTCGCGACCCTCGCCGGCAAGACCGAGATCCTGGCGCTCCTGCAGCGACGTCAGGACCAAGCCGCCCGCCCTACCCGCTGGTACAGCAAGCTGGCGGGGTGGTTGCGACGGAGTTGAGGCAGGGCTGACCGGCCCGGTCAGCCGCGACCTATCGAACAAGGAGAGCACGCGGTGCTGTCCCTGACTCCAGGCCGGGAAGCTACGCTCCGGTTACTTGCAGCAGCCCGGCTTGCCGGCGGAAAGATCGGCCAGACGAAGCGTCAGCTCTTTCCGCACGGACTCATCGCCGGCCTTGGTGAGCAGCAATTCGACGGCCTCGAGCTGATTGGCCTTCACGGAAGCATGGCGGGCCGCCGAGAAACGGCGGAGGGCCAGCAGGAACAATGAGACCTGGAGCGTGAACAGCGCGACGAAAGCGGTCAGCTGACCGATGAGACGCGGAGCCGGAGCGGCCTCGCCAGCGAGCGCCGGGCAGCCGGACTGGGCCGACTTGAAGGCGGCGAAGGCGACCAGCACGCTGCCCAGGAGGGAGGCCCGGGCGGACCAACGGGCGCACCGGGCGGTGCGACGATAGATCTGGGAGACTTCGGTCGGAGCGGAGCAGGACATGCCGGAAGCATGACGGGGACGACGCCCGGCGCAATCTCGCAGTCGGTCTCGGACCGGCCAATCCTTGACCTCTCCGGCGCGGGCGTGTCTATTCCGGCGTGGCCACGAAGCTCCTCCTGCTCGACTGCGACTCGACCCTCTCTTCCATCGAAGGCATCGATGAGCTCGGCCGTCTCCGCGGCCCCGAGGTCTTCAAGGCCGTCGAGGACATGACGAACGCGGCCATGGACGGCGGCACGCCGATGGAGGCCATCTTCGCCAAGCGCCTCGAGATCATCCAGCCGACCAAGACCGAGCTGGAAGCGATCGGCGCGAAGTATGTCGCCACCGTCGAGCCCACCGCCAAGGCCACCCTCGATCAGCTCCGCGCGGCCGGCTGGAAGGTCGTCATCGTCAGCGGCGGCTTCACCCAGGCCATCCTGCCCCTCGCCGCCCACCTCGGCATCGACCGCGTCGAAGCGGTCATCCTCCGCTTCCACGCCGACGGCTCCTACGCCGGCTTCGACGACTCCTGCCCCACCTGCCGGTCCAAGGGCAAGAACGTCGTCGCCCGCCGCCTGCGGGCCGAATTCCAAGCCGCGCACGTCGTCATGGTCGGCGACGGCGCGAGCGACCTCGAGGTCAAGGGCGACGCCGACAAGGTCGTCGGCTTCGGCCGCTACGCCCGACGACCCAAGGTGGTGGCGGGCGCCGACGCCTTCATCCACGCGCTGAGCGAGCTGCCCGGCGTCGTCTGAGCCGCGGAGCAATCAGGTTGCGGGCGGCCCGTCGGAGGCTAAGGTGAGGCATGCG
>Ga0222712_10003642_pt1 | contig 16615 bp, 14 predicted proteins | sample C33_657DmetaG_FD_165043 | JGI IMG/M metagenome (GOLD analysis project Ga0222712, IMG submission 165043) | Estuarine water microbial communities from San Francisco Bay, California, United States - C33_657D | ecosystem: Environmental > Aquatic > Marine > Unclassified | place: USA: California...
AAGGTGACATTTATCACCCATTGCAGATTGTCGGGTATTTTGATATTGTGTTTGACAAATGTCCCTTCTCAATGATTGAATAAATGGCTTAGTGCAAAAAATTGGAATCCTTAAATTGCTTAAAATTTGTTTCAATGTTGAAAAAACTATTAGTGCTGATTTTTGCAGCTTTTTTCTCTATCCAAGTATTTGCGCAGACAGAAGAGGATGGTGTAAAAGCAGTCATTACAAAGCTGTTCATTTCAATGAAAGCCTCCGATGAGCAAGCTGTCTTGTCTTGTTTTGCTGATCAGGCCATCATGCAATCCATCATCAAGGACAAGGAGGGCAAGAACTCCGTCAAATCTGATGGAGTGGCAGGTTTTGCTGCTTTCGTGGGCAAGCAACCCCAGGGCGCTGCCGATGAGCGCATTGTGGTTGAAACGGTCAAAATTGATGGAGATCTGGCGCTTGTCTGGACGCCCTATCAGTTTTTTTACAATGGAAAATTCAGTCACTGTGGGGTGAATGCATTCGGACTGATCAAGGTCAATGGTGCCTGGAAAATTCATTATTTGATTGATACCCGAAGGAAAGACAATTGCCAATGATGTTGATGGTCTTTTAAGCCTGGTAGACTGCTAGCAAATCAATCCTGCCAGTGCCTTCACCTTGTTCCAGACTCCGTCGTCTACGGGGATGCCCATCGCCCTGTTTTCTGCTCTTGCTGTGAGTGATCTTTCGCCGGGGTATAGTATCTCGCCGTCTTCAGTTACAGGAACAGATGTTCTCAGCTGGTTTACCGTCTCATTGAGCGCATGGTCGATCATTTCCTGGGTATTGATCTTCAATGGATCGATGGCGATGAAAACCTGGCAGCAACTGCCGCAACTGCCCAGGCCTTTTTTGTCAATCCCTGCTGTGGTCAGTCCTCCGGACAAGAGGCTGGAAATAATATCCAGCATGATGGCAAAGCCTGAACCTTTCCAGTATCCCATGGGCAAGATTCTCCGCGTTGTTTCAATGGCAGCGGGGTCATCTGTCAGGTTACCTTCCTGGTCAAACCCTCCAGGATAAGGCAATTGCTTGTTTGCAAGGCGGGTCACTTCAAGTTTTCCATAAGAATACTGAGACATGGCCATGTCCAGCACCAGGTGGCCTTCTTTTCTGGGGATGGCCATGATGAAGGGATTGTTGCCAATGCCAGAGGAAGTGGCACCCCAGGCGGGCATACAGGATTCAGTATTGGTCCAGCAAATGCCGATAAACCCTTTTTCTGCAGCCTGCCATCCGTATGCACCACCGCGCATCCAGTGCGTCGTATTGTTGAGGCTGACGAGCCCCAGCCCATTTGTTGATGCAATTTCCACGGCCCTGTCCATTGCAAAAATGGCATTTGTGATTCCAGGGCCAAGATGGCCGTTGTAGACCTCCATCGCACCAAGGCTGAGGTCAAGGCTTGGTGCTGCATGCACATCTACCCAGCCTTTGCCGATATAGTCAACAAATCGTTCAACACGGTTCAGCCCATGGGAATAAATGCCATCCATGCTGGACTCGGCATGTGTTCTTGCACAAATTTCTGCCTTGTCTTCCGGCATCCCGGCCAGGGTAAAAGCCAGCTTGATGGTGGCCTTCATTTCTTCAAAAGGTATCCTTGTCATGGTTTCACAATACTACGCAAAAAATCATGGATTCATTTCCGCTTATGGATCATGACCATTGTTATCCCATTGTTGATATTGGGTCATCTTTTTCGGAGGGACAGGTATTTATTATTGTAGTTGTTCATCTGCTTCATTTTACAATAAATACATTTTGCTGCAATGGAAACCAGAATTCATGACAAAACGGTTGAACAAAAAAGATCTTCCAGGGACTATAAATTGATGAAATCCGCTACCGGAATAAAGGGGTTTGATGACATTACTTTTGGTGGATTACCCCTCAATCGGCCAACCTTGCTGGTGGGTTCAATTGGGAGTGGTAAAACCTTCATGGCCATGGAGTACATCATCAATGGAATTGAAATGTTCAATGAGCCGGGCGTTTTCATGACTTTTGAAGAAAAGACAGATGAATTGCTGGACAATGTTTCTTCGCTGGGTTATGACATCAATCGGTTCATCGAGAACAACAGCATCTATCTGGAGCATCTGGAGATAGGTTCCAACATCAGCAAAGACGTTGGTACGTATAAAATTGATGGCTTGTTTGTTAGGCTTGAGCAGGCCATTGACAAGGTGAAAGCCAAAAGGGTCGTGCTGGATTCTTTGGATACCCTTTTTGCCAGTTTGGACAGGCATATTTTGCGTTCGGAGTTCAAAAGACTTTTTTCATGGTTGAAAGAAAAAAAGGTTACTGCCATTGTAACGGCAGAACTGGGCGATGTGTTTCTGACCCGAATGGGGCTTGAAGAACTGATTGCAGATTGCGTTATCGAACTGAGCAACCGGATTACCAATCAAATCAGCACCAGAAGATTGAGAATTTTGAAGTTCAGGGGTTCGCCACATGCATTGAATGAATATCCTTTTACCATTGACGAAAACAGGTTGACAGTTTTCCCTTTGATCAGCCAGGGACTACAGCAAAAATCAAGTGCCGAACGCATTTCTTCAGGTATCCAGAAGCTGGATGAAATGCTGGACAACAAAGGGTTTTACCTGGGGAGCAGTATTCTGGTTTCTGGTACCGCAGGCACTGGAAAGTCAAGCATGCTCGCATCCTTTGCCAATGGCATTTGCAATCAAAGCCAGACATGCCTGTTTTGTGCCTTTGAGGAAGCGCCCAACCAGATCATCAGGAACATGTCTTCGATAGGGCTGAACCTTCAGCCCCATGTTGCTTCAAACAAATTACAGTTTTATTTTGCCAGGCCCACCCTGCAAAACCTTGAATTGCATTTTATGGCCATCAAAGAAATCATCAAAATATTCAAACCCCATGTTGTTTTGCTTGATCCCATCACGAACCTGATGACCGAGGGCCCCAACAGTGATGTGAGAAGCATGCTCACCAGGTTCATTGATTATCTCAAGACCAAGCAAATCACCGTCATGTTTTCGGCGGCCATCACCATTGGTTCGATTTCGCAGAATCCAAGCGACGAGGGCATTTCATCAATGGTGGATACCTGGATCATGGTGGAAGACCTGGAGTTGGAGGGGGAGCGCAACAGGAGCATGTACGTCATGAAATCAAGAGGAATGAACCATTCCAAGGAAGTAAGGGAGTTTGTCATTTCTTCAAGCGGCATAAACCTCATTTCCATAACAAGGAACAATCAGGGAATTTTGATTGGATCCAAAAGGATAGCAGCAGAAAAAGAGCGCAAAGCAAACCCTGTAGCATGAACAAGGATTATATCAAAGAGCTGGATTTCATTCTTTTTTCATTGATCAGTGAATATGAAAACATCAATGAGGGCGTTAATTTTTATCAGGAGGAGGCTCCCAAAACAACAAAGGAAATGGTGACGGAAATGGTCATGGCAAAATATGGTTTGAAGGAATGGGAAATCAATGTGCTCTTTCATCATCTGCTGATTGACAAGTACATCATCAGCATTGATCCACTCACCGTTTCATTGGAAGGTATTGTGTTTGAAGGCAATGGCGGGTATGCGGAAAAAAGTGTGCAGGAGAAATTGGAGAATGCCCGTATCAAAAAAATTGAAAGCGATTTGAGAAAATATTCTTTTGGTCTTATGGTCTTTACAGGTGTTGTTGCCATTGGCACCCTGATTTCCGCCATTTATTTTATCATTGAAATATGGAAGCATTTTCTATAAGATGCTGCGTTTAAACATTCAGTCTTGACTTGAAATGCTGTCAATCCATTTGAAAATTTTACATTTCTTGTATCTTTGGTGCATCGGTAACCCGGTGCTTAAATTTGATAGAATGAGAAAATACCTGCTGATTGCTGTGATTGCATTGGCTTCATGCAATCAAAATAAACAAGCCACGCCTTTGGTCAGTGACATGGTGCAATGGATCGACCTTACCCATGCTTATGATTCCAACACATTGTACTGGCCCAACAATGTACTTTCCTTTAAACATACTACAGAAGCAGAAGGTGTAACACCAGGAGGCTATTATTATTCCTCATATTCGATTTGCACGCCAGAGCATGGGGGAACACATCTTGACGCTCCGATTCATTTTGCAGCCAATAAACTGACGGTTGATCAGTTGCCGTTGAGCAGCCTGACAGGAAATGCTGTGGTGATTGACGTGGCAGAAAAAGCACTGAAGAACCGGGATTACCTGATCAGTGTTGCTGATATTGAATCATGGGAGAAGGAAAATGGCAAAATGGATTCAAATACCATTGTGCTTTTCAGGACCGGGTATGGCCAATATTATCCCGATAGGCTGAAGTATTTCGGGACAGCAAAAAAAGGTCCGGAAGCCATACCTGAACTGCATTTTCCTGGTATTGCCCCCGAAACAACAGCCTGGCTGATCAAGGAGAGAAATGTCAAGGCGTTGGGCCTGGATACGCCCAGTATCGACTATGGCCAATCCAAGGATTTTAAAACCCATCAGCTCTTGCTGGGTGCCAATAAACCTGGCTTTGAAAATGTTGCCAACCTGGACAAACTTCCCGCAAAGGGGGTTTATGTTGTTGCGCTTCCCATGAAAATTGCCGGGGGCAGTGGTGGACCATTAAGGATCATTGCTGGTATCCAGTAAAGAGAGCTGGCTATTTTGGGGTATCGGCTGCCTTTAGTGCAATGATTCCCAGGATATCAGTTTCTCCGAAACCAAAGTTCACAAATCCGTTTTCATTGTAAGTAACTTTTATTCCTGGAATTTTAAATGATTGAATGAACTGTGGAATGTTGAAATTGGAAAGTCCGAATGATTTTGCAAGCGCACACCAGCTGACGCTCTCGTCATATTTTTCAAAACGGTATTCATCAGGAAGGGCGATGGCATCAAAGAGTTCGTTTGAAAAAAACTGTTTTAATCCTTTTTTCTCCTCATCCTTGAGTGAAAGGGTATTGATGTAAGCGTAAAGTGCTCCAAAATGTTCATAAGCGTTGATGCGCCGCTCTTCAAAATCATTGGTGAAGCAATCAACATTTGGCTCTATCAGCGACAGCAGGTCAGGATTGAATTTTGCAAAGCTACCCAACACATGAGCCCTTTTTTCTTTTGTTTGAACATGGTGCAATGCCAGTGATGCATTGATGATCAGCTTACGATTGTTTGTTGGTATCAACTGACTTATTGCATCAAAGTCAATCTCCTCAATGGCCTGGTTGATCGGATAGAATTGGAGGGTAAACTTCAAAGAATTTTTAAGGTCGTTGAGCAAAATATTGCTGAATTCCAGCGACTCTTTTTGTATTTCAATCCCAATCAGGGTAACCGTTTCAAGGCTTTTGCAAGCGTTGAGTGATTTCAAAATTCTCACCATTTGTACAGACCTGCCTATTCCAAGATCAATGATGCAGAGCTGTTGCTGATTTTTTGCGAGTTCAAGGATGCAGTTTTCAACAAGTTTTTGTGCTTCCAATACGAGTGGAAACCTGTTGGCCAGGATGTCGAACAGGCGGATTTGTGGGATTTCAAATTCTTTGAGATAGGTATTTTGAATCTGTTCCGGGGCTATTCCTTCTAATCGTGCACGCAAGGCCCTCCTCAAATGATTGGCAAGCTCTTCGTCGGGTTTCCAGGAAAACTGTTGGGTGCATTCTAAAATAACCGCTTCTGCTTTCACATCAATCTCATCAACTGGATTTGTCATGTAACGTATGATTTAAATATCAATCAATGGGTCATCCCTTTTTCAAAAAGGGGATTGCTGACGAAAACCTTGTCATCAAGCGTTAACAGAAATGCTTTCAGTTTGATCCGATCATCAGCGCTTATGCTGAAGAGATTGGTATTGTAATGGTCCAATACCTTGTCAATCGAACTAAACCGGCCGTCGTGCATGTAGGGCTTGGTAAAACCAAGGTTTCTCAGGCTGGGAACCTTGAACCGGTAGAGGTCGCTGGTTTTTTTTGTTGCAACATATCGTCCGGAATCCATCAGGTCATTTGGGAGCAGTTGTGTATTCCTGAAACTGTTGTCCGTAAAAAGCGGCTCACTGTGGCAGCCATTGCATTTTTGCAGAAATACATCATAGCCGGCCTTTTCAAGGTTTGAGAAACTGGATTGGTTCCTTCTCACACTGTCATATTTTGACTCATTGCTTACTGCCATCACCATAAACTGGGACAGGGCTTTCAACAGCTGAGTCTCTGTTGCAACAGCAGTTCCAAAAGCGTCCTTGAACATGCTCCTGTACATGCCTGAGCTGTTGATTTTTTTGAGGATATTGGGCATTGTTTCTCCCATCTCCATGGGGTTGGTAAATGGCTTAACTGCTTGCTGGTCCAGCTTCTCAACGCTGCCATCCCACATGAACGCATTGCTCCATGCCAGGTTCATGATGGGCGGAGCGTTTCTCCTTGTCAGGCTTCCATTCAGACCATGGCTGAGGCTGTGCTCATGGTGGGTAAAAGCGGATGACTGCATGTGGCAGGAAGCGCAGCTGGTGGAATTGTCGATCGACAATGTTGAATCATAAAACAGCGTTTTCCCCAATTCAAAACCCGATTTGCTGACGTGGTTGTTGCTGAAATCATAGGTAGTGGCCGGAAAATAATAAGGGGTCTTGAAACCAACAAACTGGTCAATGGCTTCCTTTGAGCAGGCAACTGCCAGCAATAAAAAAAATAAAATAGTGTATGGTTTGTAACGCATTTCCTCCATAAAATTAATCAATTGATACTTATCGATAGCTTAATTTTACCCTAAATCAATTCTCATGAAACTGATCACCGCTGTATTGCTGATGTCTGTTTTTGGTATTTCCTGTAGTGGGAACAAGGCGGATAAAATCTACATCAATGCCAAAATATGGACCGGCGACAGCAGCAATCCCTCCGCCTCGGTGATGGCCATCAAAGGAGATAAAATCGTTTATGTTGGCGACGATGCTTCCGCTTATGAAGCCAGTGAAGTGATTGACCTTCAGGGCAAACGCTTGCTTCCGGGATTCACAGACAACCATACCCATTTTCTTTCTGCAGGATACGGCCTTGCCAGTGTACAGTTGAAGGATGCCATGACCCGCCAGGCATTCATTGACAGGATCAAGGCATTTTGCAAAGCCCATCCAGACGCAAACTGGGTGATGGAGGGCAATTGGGACCATGAGAACTGGGGTGGTGAGTTGCCCAGCAGGGAGTGGATTGATTCTGTAACTGGGAACCATCCTCTTTTCATTTCAAGGTATGATGGGCACATGGCTTTTGCCAATTCAAAAGCCATGGAATTGGCTGGCATCAATGCTTCAACCGTCTCTCCAGACGGAGGGGTATTGGTCAGGAATGCAAAAGGTGAGGCTACCGGAATTTTCAAAGATGCTGCCATGGGCCTGATCAGCAAGGTCATCCCTGAGCCTACACCGGCGCAGTTGGACCAGTATTTTGATGCAGCGGCCAGGCATGCTGTTGAAAGGGGTGTTACCCATGTTAATGACATGAATTCTTATGGTGGATGGAATGATTTGGCCACCTACAGAAGGGCTGCGGGTAAAGACCGCATGATCCTCCGCATGTATTCCTTTGTTCCACTGGCCACCTGGGAAAAGCTCGACAGTTTTGTGCAAAAAAACGGTAGGGGCGATGACATGTTGAAATGGGGAGGCTTGAAAGGATATGTTGATGGCTCTCTGGGATCTACCACCGCATGGTTTCACCAACCCTACCTTGATGATCCCCATTCTCATGGGCTGAACATCACCGATACCAACCTGTTAAGGAAGTGGGTAACAGGAGCAGACAAGGCCGGATTGCATGTGGCTGTTCACGCCATCGGCGACAAGGCCAATGATTTTATCCTTTCTGTTTACGGGGAGGCAGCAAAGCTGAATGGCCCGCGGGACAGGCGTTTCAGGGTAGAGCATGCACAACATGTCAGCCAGCAGGCCATTGGAAATTTTGCACAGCAAGGCGTTGTTGCTTCTATGCATCCCTATCATTTGTATGATGATGGCATATGGGCTTACAAAAGGCTTGATACCAATCGGCTCAAAGGAACCTATGCTTTCAGGAGCATGATTGACAAGGGTGTTAACGTCAGTTTTGGATCTGACTGGCCGGTTGCGCCTGTCAATCCCATGTATGGCGTATTCTCTGCTGTTACAAGGATTACAGGTGATGGAAAAAATCCCGGCGGATGGTATCCTGCAGAAAAAATATCAGTTGAAGATGCCATCAGGGCATACACTGCAGGCAATGCTTATGGATCTTTTCTTGAAGGAAAAATTGGCATCCTGAAGGCAGGAGCCTATGCAGATTTTACAGTATTGGAAGAAGATATCTTTACCATCGACCCAACAAAAATCAAGGAACTCAAGGTGATCAGGACCGTGGTGAATGGGAAGGAGGTTTTTCTGCGCAGCAAATGATAAGAAATTAAAAACTGAATTTCCCTCTCAGGAATACAAGCTGACCAAAACTGGAAAATTTTCCCTCACTGGGCCCATACAAACTTTGCAGGAATAGATCCACATCCAGGTTGGTAATAAGGTTGATGGACAGGCTGGGGTAAAATACCACCATGTTGACAACTGGCGAATACAACAGTCCGATGCGTCCACTGACAATGGGTGATATTTCTTTGCTTACACCTGTGAGGATATTCCATCTTGTGGGCATCAGGTTGTCTGGCTTGTTTTGAAAACTGAGTGTTGACCAATGTTGAGGCGGGGATGCGATTCCTTTCTGATTGAACAGCAAAGCCCCTTGCAGGTACCATCCGTCTTTTGTGATGTAGTCAAACTCAGCACTCAGGTTCACTATTTTTTCATTTTTTTTCGCACTGCTGAAAAACTGCGCCTCCCCCTTGAACCCCGTTTCCCCAATGCTGCCCTGCCACCCAACACCGAGCGTCAATCTTTGTTCTTGTATGCCCGCAATCAATTGCCAGTCGTAGGTGGATCGGTTAAAATTGTATTTGATGGCGCCATTGGTGCGCTTCCAATCTTTGCCTTTGGTGGCCACAAATTCAATGGCACTAATTTCAGTTTTTTGGTAGTGAACCCTTAAGCCATCAACACCTGATCTTTCCTCATAATCAAAGTCGAACATGTTGTAGGCATTGAACACATCGTTGGGATTCCAGGCTTTGTTCATCCCCCAGTTGATCCTTTGTCTTCCTAACTTGATGCTCCAGAGGGTTGATCTGTATTCAACCCAACCCCTCTCCAGCTTGCTGTACAGGCTTGGTCCAGGATGGCCGTCCCAAAGCATGCGGTTCCTTATTTCTGCTGATGCATTGAAATGGTCTGATTGCCATTTTGCATTCAGGCGGTTGTGGATGAGGTTGGCATAGTGAAAGGGCATTCCCTTTACAGGCAATGTAAAACTGCTGAGGTCTTTGAGGTGTCCATTGAATGAAAAATGCTGTACGGCATTACTGTCTGGCGGGTCATCTGTTTTAATTTGTGCACCCGCTCCGAATAGAATATTGAGGAAACAGAGCAGTGAAACTATTCTCTTCTGCAAGCACACATCAATCATTTTGCGCAGACTTTTCATTTTTTTCATTGCTGGTCTGAAACAATTTGTCCATCTACCAACGTGATCACCCTTCTTGCCCTTTCAATCACCCGCTGGTCGTGTGTAGAAAAAATGAAGGTCATGTTTTCCTCTTTGTTCAATTTGGCCATCATGTCGAGCAGGTTGAAGGCGGATGCTGAATCCAGGTTGGCCGTTGGCTCATCCGCCAGTACAAATTGTGGTTTTGATGCCAGTGCCCTTACCACCGCAACGCGCTGTTGCTGACCGCCGGAGAGTTGTGCAGGCCGGATATTTTTTTTATCCATCAAGCCAACCTGGTTGAACAGCAAATCAATGCGTTCATCTCTTTTTGCTTTTTTTTCTTTTTGCAAGAGCATGATGAACTCTGCATTTTCCTTGGCCGTCAATACCGGAATCAGGTTGAAGGCCTGGAAAACAAAACCAATGTTGTGCAGCCTGAATTTCACCAATCCTTTCTGCCCAAGAGCTGTTATGTCTGTTCCGTTGACAATGATTTGGCCACTATCCGGATGGTCTAGTCCTCCAATCATGTTCAGCAATGTTGTTTTGCCTGATCCGGAGGGCCCTACCAATGCAACAAATTCGCCTTTGGAGATATGCATGTGTACATTCCTGATTGCCGTTACGGGGATGCCTTTGGGGTCATAGGTCTTGCTGATATTGTGTGCATCAATGACGGTTGTTTCCATGGTTGTTATTTTTGAAGAGCAGAAACCGGGTCCATGCGAAGGCTTTTGATGATGGGAAGTATCGATGAAACCAGGGCGGTACAAAATACAAGCAGGATGATGAATCCCATTTTGTCTGCAGGATAGGAAGGGTAGATCATCGTTTCAAAACCAAAACTTTCCATCATGTCTCTGCCCATTCCACTGAGGTCCATTCCTTTTTTTTCGTAGTAATTGGCAGCGATCCTGCCGATAAGCATGGCAATTGGGATTCCTGTGATGGTCAGAAAAAATGTCTCGGTCATGATCAGCAATAAAAGTTTGATCCTGTTCATTCCCAATGCCATCATCATGCCAATTTCATGGCGCCTTTCCAAAATAGACATCATCATGGTATTCATGATGCCGAATGACAAGGCAACAAGAATGATGATCAGGATGATATAGGAAAGGGTATCAACTGTTTCTGCCATCATGGAAGTTTCTGGAGACAGGGTTTTCCAGGATTCAATCGAAAGTCTTGGATAGGCATGCTGCAACTGAAGCAATTGCTCCTCCAACCATTCGTCTGTTTTTAGTTTGATGGCAATTTCATGCACCTGGGTTTTCAGTCCCAGCATTTCCTGCAAGTCTTTTCTGCTGACATATACATTGACCTCATCCAAAGGCGCATTGGCCGACTGATAAATGCCCTGTATCCTGAAGGCCGCAGCAACCAGGTTGTCTGCCGTATCTGTCATGGTGATGACAAGCTTTTCGCCCAGTGCCAGTTTGAGTTTTTTGGCAAGTTTTTTTCCTATCAAAATGCCTTTTGTCTGCCCTGCCCATTGCATTTTTCCTTCGCGCATTTTTTTGCTGAGCCCTGAGACCCTCGATTCTTCAACAGGGTCAATACCCATGATGCTCACCCCTGCACTGCCACTGGGGGTAGAAACCATTCCTGCTGTAATGGTGCGTGTTGTGTAGGCTTCAATGTTTTGATTGGCAGACAGCGAACGGGTGATATCCTCCTGATGGCTGATGAACAATGCAGGATCCAGGTCGGCGGTAAATCCAATCGCATGGATCTGCAGGTGTCCGGTTTCAGTATCAATCACAGTCCTGATCCGGCTTTTCATCATCCCCTTGTACAGGGCTAAAATGGCAATGCCCGCCAACAGTCCTGCCGTTACAGAGGCAATGATCACCAGGCTGCGCATTTTATTTCTCCAGATATTTCTCCATGCCAGTGTAATGATCATCTCTTCTTATTTTTTCATTGCCTTCAAGGCATTCATTTTGAAAATCACCCAAATGGGATACGCACCGAGGATGAGTCCAAGTAGAAATACAGTCAATCCCTGTTTCAGAAAAATAGCTGGGTTGCTTGATGTGGGAAACAATGGTTCAAATCCAAAACGCTTGTACACATCTGCAGTGCTTCCTGAAATCCGGAGGGGATTGAACTTCAGGTAGACTACTATGGGCAAACTCACCAGCAGTCCCGAAATGGCACCCATCATCACGGTCAACATGGACTCGGTGAGCAACAGGTATTGCAACCTTGGCTTGCTCATGCCCAGTGCCAGCAACATGCCATTTTCTATTTTTCTTTCTGCCATCATGATCAGCAGAGTGCTGAAAATGCCAATTCCAACCAAAAAATACAGAATGAGTTGCACGAATTGCATGTTGCCAGAATCTGCTTCAATGTGTTGTTTTATGTCTGGCATGATTGCTCCCCAAGGGAGTACCTCAAGTTGGTCCCCCGTCATGGCAGCGATGTTTTTTGAGGCCTGATCAGGATCGATGTTGTCGTGCAACAACACTGCCCAGCTGGTTGCCAAGGAGTCTGCAGCAAAAAGGGATTGCGATTGTTCCAAGCGCATCACCACCAGCCGTTCATTCAGTTTTGGAGAGCCCAGTGCTACAATTCCCTTGACCAGAAACTTTCCTGCCGCAGAGGCGCCATGGTAGCCCTGACCGATGATGATGACGGTATCGCCCACCTTCTTTTCCAGTTTGAGGGCCAGCCCCTCCGAAAGCAGCAATCCATTTTCATGGTGAGCAGGGTAGGCACCCTTGGTGATTTTTTCTTCCATGGCCGTGAATCCATGTTTTTCCTGTGCTTCAATACCAATGACCAAACAGCCTTTTGTTGTTTCGCCGGAAGAGATCAGTGCAAAAGATTCAAGCCTGGAAGTGATTCCATCAACCCCTGGCATGGCACTGATTTTTTTTCGCAAAAGGGAATCGGGTACAAATCCATTTTCGATGACCTGCTCATCCTGATAACCTTTCAGGTGAACCTGAACATGCCCGGTATAGCTGCTCACAATATTTTTGATGAGGTTGTTGAAAATGCCTTCCTTCAAGCTGGCTGCAAGCATGGAGATGATAGTAGCAAAAGACACGGCAGCCATGGTGATGGCTGTTCTGCTCTTGTTGCGCCAAAGGTTTTTCCATGCCAGCTGAAGGATCCACATGTTGTAAAAACATTTATTTGTTGGTGATGTAGCGCATCTTGTCTGATGTGAAAAAAGCATCATCAATGGGTCTGTTGAACGCTACCGATTCATACATCATGATGGTCTTTTGATTTTTCTTGTTGGCAGGGATCATTTCAAACCTTGTGGGGATCAGCCTTCCATCCATGGTTTTGATGTCAAAAGCATTCATGGTGTTGATGAGCTCGTTGCCCTCATCATAAAATCGGGCGTGCAGTTGAACCATTCTTTCCTTGTCGATGCAGACCACTAGTCTTCCCCATACTACTGCTGCTTCAGCCTTGGGCAACAGCGTGATGGAATAGCAGATCCTTTGATCGATAAGGGTGTCTTTGGAAAATGCATGGGTATAATCTGTTACCAGCGATGATTCTTTCACCAGGTCGTCATTGGTAAAATCAGTACCCATCCAGGACTGGCTCATCATGGAAGGAGGAAGCTTGATGGTTTTCTCGATCGAGGGCACCCAGTTCCACACCTCTTTTTTTCTCTTGAGAAAAACAATGCCCCTGTCCCGCACTGGTGCATTGACCAAAATCATCGAATACTCAGTCCCTTTCATCCAGGCCCTGACTTTCATTTCCCTGCTCCAGGTGGGCCTTACAGTACGGATGATCAGGTTGGCCTGAGAGGTTTCTCCCCTCATTTTGGATTCTGTTTGTTCAACAATCTCTTTGGCAGTTTGGCTAGAACCCAAGATCGGGAGTGCCAGAAAATAGAAAAAAATAAGTTGCTTCAAGGCTGGGATGTTAGGCCATGAAGGTCGTGCTACCGGCTTCCAATTTTTATGATTTCTATCATTGAAATGAAGATCCGCAAATGAAATGGGATGATACTGGTCAGCCTGCCCTATTGATTTTTGGTAAAACTGGAAATCGTTTTTCCGTCAAAGCGCCTGATCCCAGATTCAGTTCCATACCAAATGTTGCCTGTATCATCTGCCATGATACCAAAGACCTGAACTTCAGTTGCGATGGTGGCAAAGGCATTCCCGTCATACCTGCACAATTTCATTTTGTTTGAACTAGCTTCTGTTTGGCTGCTCCAAATGTTTCCTTTTTTATCTTGAATGACATTGGTGGTAAAATTGGAAGTCAGACTGGTCAATGACTTTCCGTCATACTTGCCAAGCCCATCCTGGCCTCCAATCCAGATATGGCCAGCCTTGTCTTCCAGTATGGCCCTGACGCCGGAAATGGGGAAATTGTTTTTGTTTTTAAAATTAACAAAGGATTCCCCATCATAAAGATTGACGCCAAATGCAGTACCTATCCACATGTTTCCAGCAACATCCTGTGTAATGGAAAAAACGGCATTGCTGCTCAGGCCATTTTCTGTTGTATAGTTGGTGAATGACTTTCCGTTGTAGCGGCTGATTCCATTGGTGGTTCCCATCCAGATGTTTCCTGCCTGGTCTTCGGTCATGCACATGATGGAATTGCCTGCCAGCCCATCTTTTGTTGTAAAATAGGCAAAGGATTTTCCATCATATTTGTAAACACCGCCGTTGATCAAGCCAAACCAGATATTTCCTTTTCTGTCTTCCAAGAGTGAAAAAACATGAAATTGCTTGAGGCCTTCCTTCAAGGTATGATTGGTGAAAATTTTTCCATCATATCGGATGATGCCCTGCCAGGTGGCAAGCCAGATGTTTCCCTTCCTGTCTTGTAAGATGTTGCGGGTAATGCTTTTAGGCCCTTCAACTGAAAAGGTGTCTTTGGTCAAAACGAATTCATCATCTTCCGCTAGCATGGTTTTTTGTTTTTCTGACACCAGATTGTTGCCTGATGCGTTCATAAGTGACTTTACATTTCCTCCGCTCAAATTGTTTTTTATTTTCAATACAGAACAGGTTTTCACTGCTCTGTCATCAAATGTCTTCAAAATCAAGTAGTGCCATTTTTTGCTGGGAAGGTCTAACGGGAAAATATCGCCCTTTTTGTGTGCTTTGACTTCCTTCCAGAATTCACTCACCATCATTTCCTCTCCATACCATCCCAGGTCTGCATTGGGATTTCCATCCATGGTATATGTTTTTGCCAGTGCATTGAAATCCTCTCCAGCCCTGTACCTTCTGACAATAATTGTTCTTGTGCTGTCTATTTGCTGCAGGTTCAATTTAACTCCATCCAGAAAAATATAGCTTGCCCTCTCTTTTAGGGAGGTTTTGCATTCAATCACCTTGTAGGTATACCCTTCAATGGTAATTGGTGCTTGAGGCTTGGCAGCAAGAATCTTTTTTGCAATGAGGCTGGAATCGGTAAATGAATTGATTTGGATGATTTCTCCACTGAGTGCTGGATGGGTCTTGATGAATGCTTTTGCTGCTGCCAGCGTATGGATGGTGTGGAGATCTTGTCCACTTGTCATCTTGCTTATCATGAAAGCCATGAACAGAAACATCAACCTCATGATGGTGAAATTAAATTTGATCTAATTGTTATTGGCTAAGGTATGATAGTTTCCTTTGTCGATTGAATGTAGTATTTGAATAGATACATTCTTGCAAATGGCGCAATAACCTGCTGGAAAATCCTTAATTTGGCACCTAACCCTTATGCTCAATCAGATGAGATTATTCCTGGCATTGCCTTTTCTATTGATAGCCTTTTTTTCTTTTTCACAAAGTCCAACAGGAACCATCAGTGGAACCATTGTTGATTCCATTTCTGGTGCGCCGCTTGCAGCTGCTACCGTTCAATACTTCAGGGAAGGAAAAGGGGCAAGCATTAATGGGATTGTAGCAGATGAAAAAGGAAAATTTTCATTCAGCGTACCCAAGGGTAATTATCAGCTTCGCATTGCTTATGCCGGTTACAAAGAGTACCAGTCGAAATGGATAGCCGTTGGCGATGGATCAGCATCCATCCAACTTGGCCTGATCAAACTTTCCCTGGGCAAAAATACGCTGGAGGAGATTGTGGTGCAGGCAGAAAAAAGTTCAATGCAGTTGTCATTGGACAAAAAAATATTCAATGTGGGCAAAGACCTGGCCAATGCCGGAGGATCTGCGATGAACATCCTCATGAACATTCCTTCTGTTTCTGTAGACCCCGAAGGAAATGTAAAGCTCAGGGGCAGCGACAATGTAAGGATCCTGATTGATGGCAAACCCTCAGGCCTGGTCAGCATCAAGGGTGGAAGTGGATTGCAAAATCTGCAGGCCAGCATGGTGGAGAAAGTTGAGCTCATCACCAATCCCTCTGCCCGATACGAAGCAGAAGGCATGTCTGGGATCATCAACATCGTACTGAAAAAAGACCGGAGGCAGGGTTTCAATGGTTCCTTTGAAGTCATCACAGGCAACCCATCCAACTTCGGACTGGCCACCAACCTCAACTACAGGAAAAAAAACATCAACTTCTTTGTCAACTATGGCATTGCTTACCGCTTGCAACCCAGCAAAGGGTCCTTGTTTCAGGAAACCTATGCCAAGGATACAACTTTTATCTTCAAGCAGAACGACAGGGTCAAGTTCAGGGGCTTCAACAACAACATCCGGGCAGGGCTGGATTATTTTTTCAACGAGAAGTCTGTGCTTACTGCTGCGTATCTGTATCGGAAAAGCCAGGGCAAACGTTTGCGCGACATTCGCTATGATGACTATGTCAACAACGAAAACAACCTGGTTGGATTTGTAAAAAGAACCCAAGATGAGGAAGAGGTAGAGCCCAATTCAGAAGTAACAGTTAACTATAAAAAAACTTTTCAGCAGAAGGGACATGAACTGACGGCGGAGGTGAAATACCTGGATTATTGGGAAAACTCTGATCAGGTATTCACACAACGCCATTTTAAACCTAATGCAACAGAGATCATTTCTAAAAATATCCTGCAAACATCGGTCAATGATGAATTTGAAAAACAAT
>Ga0222712_10003643_pt1 | contig 16615 bp, 19 predicted proteins | sample C33_657DmetaG_FD_165043 | JGI IMG/M metagenome (GOLD analysis project Ga0222712, IMG submission 165043) | Estuarine water microbial communities from San Francisco Bay, California, United States - C33_657D | ecosystem: Environmental > Aquatic > Marine > Unclassified | place: USA: California...
GTCAACCAGAAGCAGTGAATGATATTCGTTCTAACATGATCGTAATGGCTGCCTTCGTTGAGGCCGTAGCCTTATTTGCGGTGGTGGTTGCCCTATTGGGGAACGGATAATCTATCAAAAGATTTCCAAAAGCATTATAGGCCCTAGCACAGGGCGATGGGCCTATAATTTTTTAAACAAAGCGTTTTAGAAAAAGATTTTAAAAGAAAAGATTGTAGATAAAAGATTTTAAATCATTAAGATAAATTAAGGATTATGTTTTTAGAAATAAACCCATTAGTGTTGCCAGATATCGGATTGGTATTCTGGAATACTGTTGCCTTTCTTGGACTACTTGTTGTATTAGGCAAGTTTGCTTGGAAGCCTATGTTGAAAGCCATCTCTGATAGAGAGAAAGGCATCGAGGATTCTTTAGCCAAGGCAGACAAAATGAAAGCAGACTTATCTGCGATGCAAAATGAAAACGAAGCATTATTAGCGAAAGCAAGAGAAGAAAGAGCGACCCTTATCAAAGAAGCTAAAGAAGCTTCTGAGAAAATGATAGCTGAAGCAAAGGATAAAGCGAAGTCTGAATATGAAAGAATTGTGGCAGATGCACAAGTAGCTATTAACCAACAAAAAAATGCAGCCTTAACGGAAGTGAAAAACCAAGTGGGTAGCTTAGTGGTAGAAGTAGCAGAAAAAGTATTAAGACGCGAGCTAACTAATAAAGCAGAGCAAGAAACTTATATTAAGCAATTAGCAGACGGAGTTAAGTTAAACTAAATTTTAAAAAATGCCCAACGCACGTTTAGCAGGTAGATACGCAAAGAGCTTATTAGATTTGGCCACAGAACAAGGTCAATTAGAGGCCGTGTATGCGGACATGAAATATATTCAAGCGGCATGTAATGCAAGTAGCGAATTTGTAAACATGTTACGTAGCCCTATCATTAAAGCCGATCAAAAAAATAGTATCATTAATGAAGTACTAAAAAATAAAGTAGGTGTTTTGACCAATTCATTCACTGTTTTATTAGTGAAAAAAGGTAGAGAATTAGAATTACCAGAAATGGCCACAGCCTTTATTGAGCAGTACAATGAAATCAAAGGTATTCATCAAGTAACTTTAACGACTGCAGTAGCGGTAAGTGAAGAAATAAAAAAATCGATTGAGCAAAAAGTAAAATCGGCTGCCGATTTTAAAACCATTGAACTAACTACTAAAACTGACGAAAGTTTAATTGGCGGTTTTGTACTAGAGTTTAATAATAATTTAGTAGACGCAAGTATTGCTAGAGATTTAAAAGACATTAAAAAACAATTTTTGAACAACGAGTTCATTAGTAAAATATAAATAATCATACATAAAATAGACTGTTATGGCGGACATTAAACCAGATGAAATTTCGGCGATTCTTAGACAACAATTAAGCAACTTTAATGCTTCAGCAGATTTAGAAGAAGTTGGAACTGTATTACAAGTGGGTGATGGTATTGCCCGTGTATATGGTTTGAATGGTGTTAGAAGTGGTGAGTTAGTTGAATTTGAGAATGGCACTAAAGCTATTGCATTGAACCTAGAGGAAGACAATGTGGGTGTGGTATTGATGGGTGATAGCAAAGGCGTTAAAGAAGGTAATAAAGTAAAAAGAACTGGAGAGATTGCTTCTATTAAAGTAGGAGATGGTCTTACAGGTCGTGTTATTAATACATTAGGAGAACCTATCGATGGCAAGGGTCCTATTAAAGGTGACTTATATGAAATGCCATTGGAGCGTAAAGCACCAGGGGTAATTTTCCGTGAGCCAGTAAAAGAACCATTACAAACAGGTATCAAAGCCATTGATGCGATGATTCCTATTGGACGTGGACAACGTGAGTTAGTTATTGGTGACCGTCAAACAGGTAAAACTGCCATTTGTGTTGATACCATTATCAATCAAAAAGAATTTTACGATGCTGGTAAACCAGTGTACTGTATATATGTAGCCATTGGACAAAAAGCATCTACGATTGCAGGTGTTATGAAAACATTAGAAGACAATGGCGCGATGGCTTATACTATTATTGTAGCAGCTCCAGCAGCAGATCCTGCTCCACTTCAATTCTACGCTCCATTTGCGGGTGCAGCCATTGGAGAGTTCTTCCGTGATACAGGTCGTCCAGCATTAATTGTTTACGATGATTTATCTAAGCAAGCGGTGGCTTATCGTGAGGTTTCTTTATTATTACGTCGCCCTCCAGGACGTGAAGCCTATCCTGGTGATGTATTCTACTTGCATAGTCGTTTATTAGAGCGTGCTGCAAAAGTTATTGCCAATGATGAGGTAGCAAAAAACATGAACGATTTACCAGCTTCTATTAAGCATTTAGTAAAAGGTGGAGGATCTTTAACCGCCTTACCTATTATTGAAACACAGGCAGGTGACGTTTCTGCATACATTCCAACCAACGTAATTTCTATTACCGACGGACAAATCTTCTTAGAAGGTAACTTGTTTAACGCGGGTATTCGTCCAGCGATTAACGTAGGTATCTCTGTAAGTCGTGTGGGTGGTAATGCGCAAATTAAATCCATGAAAAAAGTATCTGGTACTTTGAAATTAGACCAGGCCTTATACCGTGAGTTGGAAGCCTTCTCTAAATTTGGCGGTGACTTAGATGCTGCTACTAAATCGGTAATTGATAAAGGTGCTAGAAACGTGGAAATCTTAAAGCAAGCGCAGTACACTCCTTTCTCTGTTGAAAAACAAGTAGCCATTATTTACTTAGGTACCAATGGTTTATTGAAAGAAGTAGCTGTGCGTAAGGTGAAAGAATTTGAAGCCCATTTCTTATTAGAGATGAGCAACAAATTACCTAATGTACTTGCTGAATTTAAGAAAGGTAATTTACCTGAAGATGGATTGAAGCAAATGGTTGAATTAGCCAATAGCATCATCCCTCAATACAAATAGTATTAATTAATATTAAATTGATACAAAACCCCGAACTATGTTTGGGGTTTTTTGTTATTATTATAGTATGGCAGTTATTAAAGTAGAAAATATAAGTAAACATTTTGGCGCATTGAAAGCGGTAGACGACCTCAGCTTTGAAGTGCAGGCGGGTCAGGTCTTTGGCTTTTTAGGCCAAAACGGGTCTGGGAAAAGTACCACCATTCGCATGCTTTTGTCTTTGATACATCCCAGTAGTGGAAACATTGAGTTATTTGGGAAGTCCATACAAAAAAATAGAGACGCCATTTTAGAGCAGGTGGGTGCTATTATTGAAAGGCCGGATTTATATCCTTATTTAAGTGCAACAGAACATTTGCAGTTATTTGCCAAAGTAAGAAAGAAAAAAATAGAAGCGAGTAATATTCAAAATACTTTAGAGAAAGTGGGATTGGCGCACCGTGCCCAGGATAAAGTGCAAACCTTTTCATTGGGCATGAAACAACGTCTTGGCATTGCCATTGCACTGGTGCATAATCCAAGCCTAATTATTTTAGACGAACCTACCAATGGACTAGACCCTCAAGGCATAGCAGATATTAGAGCACTTATACAGCATTTGGCAAAGGAGGAAGGCAAGACTGTTTTTGTTTCTTCTCATTTACTTTCTGAAATAGAACAAGTAGCGCATCAGATATTAATTATACATCAGGGTAAAAAAATGGTAGAAGGGGTGACTAAAGAATTATTGGATCCTGAAAAAAGAATTGTACAAATTAAAACAACTAATGACGAGCTAGCCTTAGCCAGTATTATGGCAGGTAGTTTTGGTAACTATGTTTTAGCTAGAAAGGAAGGCATACATTTAAAATTACCAACTTTGGAAATAGCCTTACTCAATGAAAGCCTTGTCAAGGCTGGGGTCTCGGTCTTGGGTATTGAAACGAAGAATTCTTTAGAGGACTATTTTTTACAAATTACTTCAAACACTTAATTATGTGGTCGCTTATACAAATAGAATTATATAAAATTTTTAGACGCCCCAGAACCTATATTGCTTTTGGCGCCATTGCGGCACTAATAGTAGTAATTCAATTGGGTTTAAAAATAGATGGCGATGCTTATGCGGGTTTTTTAATGAAGGATATTAATGACACTTTAACCGTAGATGGTAAAGTATTGAATGGCTATTTAATTTGTTATATTTTATTGCAATTATTATTAGTGCATGTGCCTTTGCTGGTAGCCTTAATTGCCGCGGATATGATCTCAGGCGAAGCTAATTTAGGCACACTTCGTTTATTATTTAGTACGCCATTTAGTAGAACGCATTGGGTGCTGGCTAAATTTATAGCAGCTAGTATTTATACCATTTTACTTCTAATATGGTTGGCCTTCTTAGCACTATTTGTAAGCATGTGGATATTTGGCACCGATGATTTATTTTTAATGAAGTCAAACTATGTGGTTTTAATTGAACAATCCGATGTTTTATGGAGATATGTAGGGGCCTTTGTTTTTGCTAGCTTTTCCTTGCTAACCGTTACCAGCCTTGGTTTTTTAATGTCAAGCATGTCTAGTAATTCCATCGGGCCCATAGTAGGCACCATGAGCGCTATTGTATTTTTTACTATTTTAAGTACTTTAAATATTCCTTTATTCAATGTGGTGAAGCCTTATTTATTTACCACACATATGAATAATTGGAAAGAATTTTTCGATATTAAAGTGAATCTAGACAATGAAGCGATTAAAGGAAGTATTTTAAATATAGCTAAAATTAAAACCTCTTTAATAGTGCTCACCCTTCACATAATTTTATTTGTAACAGCCTCTGTTATTATTATTAAGAAAAAAGATATACTCAGTTAAGATGCAAGCTAAAAAGTTTAAAAATATTTTATTGTTCAGTTTGACAATCTCAGTTTCTTTATTTTTTTCAACAACTGCGATGGCCCAAACCGACCCATTAATAGAGAAAGTAAGTCAAAAACTAGCACAGGTAAATGATTATGTAGCAGAAGGGGTAATGAAAACAGATGTTGCTTTTATCAAGGCCTCTTTAGGTAAAGTAAAAGTGTATTTTACAAAGCCCAATTTATTAAAAGTAAAAAAAGAAGGGGGTATTTCTTTGTTACCAAGAGGTGGGGTATCGCTTACCATTAATACATTATTAAATACCAAGCAGTATACTACCATACCCGCAGGCAATCAGGTATTGAATGGCAAGAATTTAACTGTGATTAAATTAATTCCCACCGATGATAACCTAGACTGGGTTATTTCTACATTATGGATTGATCCCCTAGAAGCCTTAGTGTATAAGACCGCTACGACTACTAAGGAAAACGGCAGTTATGAAATTACTATGCAGTATGGCGAGTATGCCAAACAAGGCCTTGCTAGTAAAATTATTTTTAGTTTTAACACCAAAGATTATAAATTGCCCAATGGTATTACTTTAGAATTTGGAGACGAAGATCCAACGGCTAAACAAAAGGCCCTTAAAAATAAAAAAGGAACTATTGAAATAACTTATTCTAAGTATACTATTAATAAAGGCATACCTAATAATATTTTTTAATCATGCGCCATTTTTTATTTATTTTTTTCTTTACATTCACTGGCTTAAATGCTCAAGCGCAATCTAATAGTTATTCTAAAAACTTAGAAGGAGCGGTTCAACTTTTTGATAAAAGTCAAACTAAGGAAAACTACGAGTTAGTTTTTGCAAAAATGGAAGAATTATATAAGCAAGCCCCCAACCAGTGGCTACCAGCTTATTATGCCAGTATTGTAAAAGCTAGAATGGCCTTGAAGAAGATGGGCACTGCGGATGCCCTTGCAGATGAAGCCATCAAATGGTTATTGGTGACGAAATCTTTGCACAATAGTGATGAAGTACTTAGTTTAGAGAGTTTAGTGTATAGCTCTAAAATGTCTATAAGTCCCGTTTTTAGATGGAAGACTTATGAAACTAAAATTAATAAGCCACTAGAGCAAGCCATTGCTTTGAATAAAAATAATCCGAGACCTTATATTCTTAAAGCCAACATTCTGTATAAAATGCCTTCTTTATTTGGAGGAGGTTGTGCAGATGCAAAGCCATTGATTCAAAAAGCAAAAGCAATTTTTGATGCACAGAAGGATGAGTTTACCACTATGCCACATTGGGGAAGGCCTTTGCTTGCTGAATTAGTGAAGGCTTGTCCTATAGATTAGCCTTCGTTTTCATATAATCTTTCATCCACAGCGCCTGCAAACATTCTTGCACTAATCTTCTTAAGTGGGTTTAAGCGCATGTCGGTATAACCTTGTCTTGCATGAACAATTCTTGCACATTCAAATATACTTGCTGTGAAAGAGCCTGCATCGGCCTTATTTTTTCCTGCAATATCAAAGGCAGTACCGTGATCGGGACTGGTTCTTACAATAGGAAGTCCTGCAGTGAAATTCACACCCTCTCCAAAGGCCAATGATTTAAAAGGAATTAATCCTTGGTCATGGTACATGGCAAGTACGCCATCAAATTTTTCATGCGCGCCTCTAGCAAAAAATGCATCTGCAGAATAAGGTCCGTATACCAACATTTGTTGTTTACTTTCTTTAATAGCAGGCTTGATAATTTCAATTTCTTCTTTACCAATTAAACCTTCATCGCCTGCATGTGGGTTCAATGCTAAAACAGCAATGCGTGGCGCATCAATGCCAAAATCTTTTTTCAAACTACTATTTAAAATACTTAGCTTTTGTTTTATTTTATCCTTGGTAATATGTTTACCTACTTCTTGGATAGTTACATGTTCAGTAACAAGTGCCATTCTTAAATTATCGGCAACTAGTAACATTAAGTTTTCCGTATTCCCAAAAGCAGCTTGCAAATAAGGAGTATGGCCACTAAAATTAAAGTTAGGAGATTGAATATTTTTTTTATGAATGGGCGCAGTAACAATCCCATCTATTTGTTTGTTTTTTAAAGCAGCTACTGCAGCTTCCAAAGAAATCAAAGCATATTTTCCACCTAACTCAGACATTTCCCCTGGCGTAATAGCAACTTCTTCTTCCCAGCAGTTCACTAAGTTTACTTGCTTGGTATTTAATTTAGAAAGGTCGGTGGCCGCTGCAAAATTAATGGCATATTCTGGAAGCCCTTTTCTATAAAAATTGATGGACTTATTATTGGCAAAAATGACTGGAATGATGAAATCTAAGATACGGCTGTCGGATAGTGATTTAATGATTAATTCAATGCCTATGCCGTTTAAATCGCCGCAGGTAAAGCCTATAATTGGTTTTCTGATGTCTGGGTTCATATCCATTTGATTAGGCTGTAAAAGTACGCACAAAAACCTAACTTTGCCTCATGCAATACACGCTAAAAAAATCATTGGGGCAGCATTTTTTAAATGACGCTCAAGTTTGTAAGGATATCCAGGCAGTATTGCTAGAAGAGCCCATCCAGCAATTGCTTGAAGTGGGCCCAGGGGCAGGGGCTTTAACGAAGTATATTCAAGACATTCCTACGGAGTCATTTAAAGCCATTGAATTAGACCGAGAAAAAGTAGCCTATTTAAGTACTGAATATCCCGAGTTAAAAGACAAATTAATACTTGCCGATATTTTGGATGTAGCCCATCCATTTGACAATGAGTTTGTAGTGGTGGGCAATTTTCCTTACAATATTTCTACCCAAATTGTTTTTAAAATTTTAGAATGGAAGCAGCAAGTGCCCATGATGGTGGGTATGTTTCAAAAAGAAGTAGCAGAAAGAATTGCAGCCAAGCCTAATTCAAAAGCATATGGTATATTAAGTGTTTTAACGCAGGCCTTTTATGATGTGACTTATTTATTTGATGTGCCACCTACTGCTTTTACACCACCCCCTAAAGTGATGAGTGGAGTGATTAAGCTAACTAGAAAAGATAATTTCCCAAAATTTGTTTCTGAAAAACTATTTTTCCATATAGTGAAAATGGCTTTTGGTCAAAGAAGAAAAATGTTAAGAAATCCTTTAAAGCCATATTTTAGTGCAGCACAATTACAGGGTCCTCTTTTTACCAAAAGAGCGGAGAATCTTACCTTTGAAGACTATGCGGCCTTAACCTTTAAAATGCATATTGAATAGATGGTCTTGAAAATAATTATAACAGCACCTGTGCATTCTTTTTTAGTAGATACTTTAAAAGAAAAAGGGTATGCTATTCAATACGAACCTACTATGAGCTATGAAGGCTTAATGGATTGTATTGAAACAGCGACTGGTTTAATTGTAACTACACGTTTAAAAATAGATGCTGCAATTTTATCAAAAGCCCATCAACTGAAATGGATAGGACGCATTGGAAGTGGTATGGAATTAATAGATACCGAATTTGCGGCTAGTAAAAATATTGTATGTGTAAGCAGTCCTGAAGGCAATAGAACTACTGTAGGGGAACATACCCTAGGTTTATTATTAAGTTTAATGAACCGTATTCATAGTTCCTATAAAGAAGTGCGTGAAGGTAAATGGATACGTGATGCCAATAGAGCAGATGAACTTACTGGAAAGACCGTAGGTATTATTGGACTAGGTAATACTGGATCGGCTTTTGCAAAAGTTTTATCTGGATTTGATGTAACTATTTTAGCGCACGATATTTATAAAACTGGGTTTGAAACAAATCAAATAAAAGCGGCATCACTTGAAATGATACAAGCGCATGCAGATGTAATTAGTTTGCATTTACCTCTTACTAGTTTAACGCATCATTATGCGAATACTGCTTTTTTTAACAGTCTTCAAAAGAAGCCTTATTTTATAAGTACTTGTAGAGGGGCGGTTACTGAAACTGCTGCTGTATTAGCGGCCATTCAAAATCAGCAAATTAGGGGGGTAGGGCTGGATGTGCTAGAAAAAGAGCCCATTGAACAACATACAGCCCAAGAAATGGCTGTTTTAGAAGCACTTATGATGCATCCAAATTGTATCATAACGCCTCATATTGCGGGTTATAGCCACGAGGCCTACTATAAAATGTCTAAGTTGGTATTGGAAAAATTAGGCATCATTTAAGCAATATTTTATATCTTTGTACCATGCAACGCTTCACTTATGTGGCGTTGTATTTTTTTTATAACTAAACTAAGGATATGAGCGAAACTACAGTATATGTGACCCAAGAAACTTTTGATAAAATGCGTGAGCAATTACAAAAGATGAAGTCCGTAGATCGTCCCGCTGCCTCAAGAGCCATTGCCGAGGCAAGAGAAAAAGGAGACTTAAAAGAGAATGCTGAATACGATTCTGCTAAAGAAGCACAAGGCATGCTAGAAGCAAAAATTAAGCAATTAGAAGCAACTATTTCGAATGCTAAAATTGTGGACACTAGTACTATTGATACAAGTAAAGTAACTATACTTACCAAGGTCACTATTACCAATCAGGCGACTAAAAAAACAATGACTTATCAACTGGTAGGAGAAAAAGAAGCCGATTTAAAAGCGGGTAAAATTTCTGCATCTTCTCCTATTGGAAAAGGTTTAATTGGTAAAAAAGTGGGAGAGCTAGCAGAAATTCAAGCGCCTAATGGGGTGATAAAATTTATGGTAGACAATATTACCATCTAATTATCTTCTAATTATTTTCTTACATAAATAAAAGCCATGACCCTTTTTACAAAAATCATCAATGGCGATATTCCTTCTTATAAAATTGCAGAATCGGAAAAGTTTTATGCATTTTTAGATATTTTTCCTTTGCAAAAAGGACATACTTTAATAGTGCCAAAAATAGAGGTAGATAAAATATTTGATGTACCAGATACTTATTTGAGTGAATTATTAATATTCGCAAAACCCATTGCTGCAGCTATTGAAAAAAGCTTTCCTTGTAATAGAGTGGGTATGGTAACTGTAGGTTTAGAAGTACCTCATGCACATGTACATTTAATACCTATTAATGCGGCATCTGATATGGAATTCTCTCAGCCTAAGCTATCTTTAACAAAAGAAGAGTTTACTGCCATACAGGCATCTATTGTAAGTAAGCTTTAATGAGTAAGTATTTTTTGGCTACTGCACTTCTACTAAAAATGTAGCTATTTACTTTTCACCCTACCAGGATTTTTAGTTAAAAAAGCTTCCCAGCTATTGGCTTTTTTAGAAGATTTTTTTCCTTTGACAATTTTTGCTGCAGGAATTTGTAAGCCAGTGATTTGATAATGATGACAGAGTGCAACGCCTAAGGCGTCGGTGGCATCGAAGTATTTAGGTTGTTTTTTAATAGATAAAATACGCTCCAACATTTTCCAGATCATTTCTTTATCGGCATTGCCATTACCCGTAATGGATTGCTTTACTTTTTTAGGCGCATATTCTGTTACAGGAATTTTAAAATGCATAGCCGCTGCTATAGCCACCCCTTGAGCACGGCCCAGCTTCAGCATACTTTGAATATTTTTACCAAAGAAAGGCGCTTCAATGGCAAAATGAGTGGGCTCGTATGTTTCTATTAATTCAATAATTCTTGCATGAATCATTTGAAGCCTTGCATAAATGTCTTTTTCCTTGGTCATTTTTAAGACATCCATTGTGATTAAGGCAGGCTTGGCGCCCCCTTTTAAAATTGCATACCCTAAAATTTGGGTACCTGGATCAATTCCTAAAATAATGGGTGTTTTTGACATGCACAATAAAGTTACATATATCATTGCAAATTCCGAACTTTGTACTCAATGAATAAAGAGCTACTTAAAAAATTAAGAACTTATTTCAATAATTCTATTGGATTTATTTTGTTTCTTGTATGTGCAGTGGCTATTTATAATAAAGTAGCTACAAATGATAATCTAAATGAATTTGGGGATCAAATCAAGCAACAATTCTATACCATTGGCTTTTTTCAGTGGGCAGTCTTAATTATTTTATTTGGTTTAAATTATCTAATGGAATCTATTAAATGGAAGCTGGTGCTAGCCGAATTAAGCCCCACTTCTATTTTGAAATCTTATAAATCTGTATTAGTAGGCCAGGCATTTGCTTTTTTTACCCCCGCTAGATCGGGCGATTATGTGGGTAGAATTTTATTTTTAGAAGCAGGTAATAAATTAAAAGGACTAGCTCAAATGGCTTGGGCATCCTATGCACAGTTACTAGTAACCTTATTTTTTGGAAGTGTTGGCCTTTTCTATAATCTCCCTTTTTTACCTTGGTTGAAATGGGTGGGGCCTATTATTGCAGCTGCTGCCTTTATTATTTATTTTCATCCAGCTCAGTTTACAGGCTGGCTAAAAAAATTATCCTTACTTCAAATAAAAACTATATTAAAAGGGCAATTGGTCTTATTTGCTTTTTTTAAATATTGTGTTTTTGTATTGCAGTATACCTGGGTGGTTAAGATTTTTAATATACCCATTGGCACACTGGATCTTTGGGTGGCCTTATCAGTCTTGTTTTTTTGTTTAAGTTTAATTCCCTCCATTGCAATAACAGATGTAGTTATTAGAGGACAGCTTATCGTTTTATTATTAAGTCCTTTTTATGACAATAGTTTAATGCTTATATGTGTAAGTACTATTATTTGGGTTGTTAATTTTTTATTACCCGCTATAATTGGCTCCATTCTTTTAATCAATTACAGGATAAAGCAATAATTTTGCGTGCAACCCTCAATAATGTAAATAACTCCCATGCATTTTTTATTTCTTATATTTTCTTTTTTTATCTTTCTACCAGCCCCTGATAAAGGATTATGTAATTTAAATAATACGGCCTTTAATGCTGGGGAGAAGATAACTTATACTATATATTATAATGTGATAGGGCTTTATGTGAATGCTGGCAAAACCGATTTTACAGTTCAGTCTACTAGCTTCAATGACAATGATGCATTTATTTTAACCGCTATAGGGAAGTCAAATACGAAATATGATTGGATATTTAAAGTAAGGGATAAATACGAATCGGTGGTGGATGCTAAAACCTTACTGCCATATCAGTTTACACGTCAAATTAATGAAGGCTCTTTTCATAAAAAAGAGATGGTGAAATTTAATCAGAAAGCGAGAACAGCTAGTACCGAAGAGGAAGTATATAAAACTTCAGAATGTACTTTTGATGTGGTCAGTGCGGTCTATGCAGCCAGAAATTATAATTATTCAAATTTGGTCATGGATGATAAAATTTCTCTTAATTTTTTTCTAGATAAAAATTTATACCCTTCTTATTTCAAGTATTTGGGTAGAGAAGTGATTACCACAAAATATGGAAAATTTAAAGTCATTAAATTAGCACCCTTATTATTAAAAGGTAGTATGTTCGAAGGTGGAGAAAAAATGACTATTTGGGTGACTGACGATGAAAATCATATTCCCGTTCGTATTGAAACACCCATTGTGGTGGGAACTATTAAAGTTGATATGGTGGGCTATCAAAATATTAGATACCCCTTAAGTTCTTTAATTGAACTAGTGGATAATTAAAGACAATAATTAGATTTAATAATTAGAGTGAGTTATTGCAATATTTCTTTTAAGCTAAAACTAGCCCCCGCTCTTATTCCTTTCTCCGTTTCAATTAAACGACAGCATTCATTCACTGCATCGTGTTCAAAAAATAAGATATAATTTTCCCTAAGCGCTGTAGTTAAAAACTTTTCTTTTTCTTCTAAGGTAATAAGGGGTTGCATATCATAGCCCATCACATAAGGTAGGGGTATATGACCAGTGGATGGAAGTAAGTCTGCCATATATACAATGGTTTCATTTCCTATTTTTATTTTAGGTAGCAACATGCCTTCTGTATGCCCATTCACCACTAGGCAACTTATAGCATCTGTGAATTTAATTTCTTGTAAACTAGTAGTACTTTGAAAAGCAGGCAACGTGATTAATTTAAGTTGACCACTTTGCTTTAAAGGCATAATATTTTCAGTTAAGAAGGAAGCTTTTTCTCTTCTATTGGGATGCAAGGCTAAATTCCATTGTGTTTCGCTTACCCAATAAGTCGCATTAGGAAAGCTGGGCACTAATTTATCCTCTAATTTTTTAATAGCTCCACCTACATGGTCAAAATGTAAATGCGTTAGCAATACATCAGTGATATCTTCTACCCCTATATTTATTTTTTGTAGTGCATCAGCCAAGGCAACTGTTTCATGAGGGTAGTAATGACTGAAAAATTTGGCATCCTGTTTATCACCCATGCCAGTATCTATTAATATAGTACGATTCCCTTCTTTAATAACTAAGCAACGTAATGCCCAGGTACATAAATTATTTTCATCTGCCGGATTAGTTTTATTCCAAATAGATTTTGGTACAACACCAAACATAGCGCCACCATCTAATTTAAATTTACCAGTTTCTACACTAAATGCCTGCATGCCCTTTTAATTTTGAAGTGCGGTAAAGTAGCACTAAGCCAATGATAAAAAATATAGTTAAGGCCAATACAGAATTTCTTTGTGAGCCAGTGATTTCATTAATAAAACCAAAGCTAAACATACCTATTACAATGGCAATTTTTTCAGTTACATCATAAAAACTAAAATAGCTGGTGGTATCATGCGTCTCTGGCATTAATTTGGAGTAGGTACTTCTACTTACCGACTGAATACCTCCCATTACAAAGCCCACTACAATGGCTAAAGTATAAAAGGGAACCACCGCGTTTCTAGGTAAATAATAGCCCATGATACAGCCTCCAATCCAAATACAAATAGCCATCATAATGGTATTAAAATTACCCCATTTGCTAGCAAGTTTGGCCATTAAGTGTGCGCCTGGTATGGCAACAATTTGTATAATTAAAATAGCCAAGATTAAATTTGTGGTAGGAATGTTTAATTCACTTTTTCCGTACAAGGTGGCTGCTAACATTACAGTTTGCACACCCATATTATAAAAGAAAAAGGAGAATAAAAATCTTTTAAGTACGGGCAGGTCTTTTAATTCAATCCATACTTTATGTAATTCTTTATAGCCTTGGGTAATTAGGTTCTTGCTATGTACCCCTTTCACGCCTGTGCCTTCAGGTAGTTTTGAAATAGATAACCAGCCAAACCCTATCCACCAAACACCTACTAATAAAAATGAAATTTGAGAAGCCTTGCCTACCGTAATGCCAAATAGCTCCGGCTTTAATACAAAGACAAAACAGATAAGTTGTAAAAGCACCGATCCAATATAGCCCATCATAAAACCTTTGGCGCTAATGCGGTCGCGGTCCTCTGGTGCTGCAATTTCTGGTAAATAAGAATTGTAAAAAACTAAACTGGCCCAAAATCCCACACAGGCAATAATCACAGAAATTAAGCCGCCCATAATATGATTACTGTCAAAAAAGTATAAGGAAGCGCAGGCTAAACTGCCCATGGTGCAAAAGAATCGAAGAAATTGTTTTTTATTTCCTCTGTAGTCGGCAATAGAAGAAAGAATGGGAGAGAGGATGGCTACAATGACAAAGGCAATCGCTAGAACATAATTATAGAGCGCTGTATTTGAAAATTCATAATTACCTATTTTAATTTTATCAATTAAAGTATTTTCATTGCCATCGCCAGTGACTGCTTCGTAATAAGCAGGGAAAATGGTAGAGGTAATCACAAGATTGTAAACACTATTAGACCAGTCGTACATAGCCCATCCGTTCACTACTTTTTTTGAAGCTGTTTGCATTAGCAATTATTTAGTGTTTTAAAAATACTAATAATTATGCAACTCTCCTATAGGCGATACTTAGTTAAGATAATGGGTGTATAAAAGCCCTAAGATGCTCAGCCCTAGTACAATACGGTACCATCCAAAAGGGGCAAAGCCTCTTTTTTCTACAATGCGCATAAAAAATTGCACACTTAATAAGGCCACCAGAAATGCTACTACTGCGCCAATCAATAATGTTATGAGGTTCTCTTGTCCAAAAACTTCTGGATTGGTTTTATAAACATCTAAAGTACTTTTCGCAGAAGCGGCTAGCATGGTAGGGACTGCTAAGAAAAATGAAAATTCTAAAGCTGTTTTTTTATTTAATTGTTGACTCATACCTCCAATAATAGTGGCAGCACTTCTGCTTAGTCCTGGAAATAATATAGATAAGACCTGAAAGCAACCAATAATAAAAGATTTTTTATAGCTGACATCTTCCTCGTTAGAGCTTTGATCAGAAGCTTGGCTTTTGGAAGCTTCTGCTTTTGCAAAAAACTGGTCTATGAATAATAGTAATACACCTCCTGCTACCATAACAATGGCAATAACCCATAAATTACCTAAAGCAGCATCGATATGTTTTTTTAGGGCAGCTCCGAATATTAAAGCAGGAATGACTGCAATAATTAATTTAATATAGAAGCTGTAATGTTTAAAATCGAAAAACTTTTTTCTATAAATAACCACCACCGATGCAATGGCTGCTAGTTGAATCACTATTTCAAATAAATCTACAAAGGGGCTGCTTTCAATGCCTAAAAAAGGATTAGCAAATTTCATATGCGCCGTACTTGATATAGGCAAGAACTCGGTAATACCTTCGATAATGGCTATGATAATAGATTGTAAAGTATTCATTCTTATGACTTTTTGAAAATCGCATATATCTCTACAATAAAACCTGCGATTACCACAATAGGGGCAAGCGTAATGCGTCTAAAGCTATACACTTCCGATTCATTAAATACATTAGGATCGGCGCTTTTGCCACCAGACATTAAGAACATGCCAACTACTATTAAAGCTGCTCCAATAAGCATCCAAGTGTAATTAGACTTGCCAAAGAATTGAAGTGATTTAGTTTTTTCTTTCTGACTCATGATTTCAAATTTTATTTTGAATAATTTTTATAAAAATTCTTGTACTTATTAATATAATTCGTCCAATTTCATTTTTAAATATTTTAGTACACTGCGATAAGTACTAAATACTGAAATACCCACACCTAGTAATATAAGGCCTCCAAATAAAATTAAACTATTGCTTATGCCTTGTAACATGCCTATTTGCGGAAACTGAGTGGTGGCCCATTCTATTAATCCAAATAAAAGGAAGATGGCTATAAAGGCGCTAATTAAACCATTTAATAATGCACGAATTAACAAAGGCTTTGATATAAAATTACGGGTCGCACCTACCATTTGCATGGTCTTAATTAAAAAGCGATTGCTAAACATAGCTAAGCGAATGGTGTTATCAATACTAATAATAACAATAATGCAAAGTATAATGGACATTACTAAAAAAATGACTCCAATTTTAGTAGCTCTTTCATTTAAGTTAGTGACTAAACTTTTTGGATATTGAATATCTGCTACATCTTTGTTAAATGTATTTTCAATGGCGGCCGTAATTTTTGTTAGGCTATCTGTATTCACATAATCGGCTTTCGCAAAAAAATCGACACTTTCAGGAAGGGGATTAGAATCTAAAATTTTAGCCCAGTCTTCATTATTTTCTTTATTCCAAATAGCCTTCGCCTTTTCTTTATTAATGTACTCTACATTTTTAGCATAAGGTTGGCTTGCTATAAACTGCTGTATGGCACCCACTGTATTTTTATCAGAAGTTCTTACATAAACGCTAATACGAATATCCTCTTTGAAGCTGTCCCCAATGGACTGAAGGTTCAAAAATAACCAACCCATAATGCCCATAATAAATAAAACAATGGCCACCCCTACAATACTATAAATGTAGTTGGGTTTGCTGCGTTTTAGAGCCGATGTTCCG
>Ga0222712_10003645_pt1 | contig 16597 bp, 12 predicted proteins | sample C33_657DmetaG_FD_165043 | JGI IMG/M metagenome (GOLD analysis project Ga0222712, IMG submission 165043) | Estuarine water microbial communities from San Francisco Bay, California, United States - C33_657D | ecosystem: Environmental > Aquatic > Marine > Unclassified | place: USA: California...
GAACCATTTTTGAATTGGAAATTAGTCGATTCAGAATTTGAATAATTTAATGATGGAAAATCGGGGTCCTCCACAATATTCTCTCCACCCAATCCAACTTTTTTACCGGCATTTCCTTTATACTTTGGTGAAGTCCAAGTGAATCCACCCATAATGTCACCACCACTACTATATGTTGGTCCGTTTGCCCCCAACTTAATAGCTTTACTTGGCCCTTCATAAAGTTGTGCAATTTCTTGTGGACCATAAACTGGCGATTGTATTTCACCACCAAACGAATCTGTTGGTAAATCCCCTTGTGGTGATAAAATGTCACCAGGTTCTGACTTAGGTGAACCTATGTAATAATTCGAATCGTTTTCAGTAGCACCTCTTAAAGCACCCCTTACGTTATCGAAGAAAGTTCGTGTGTAGGCAGGTTTAAATAAATTGTAATCTAATGATTGGAACAATAAATTTTTAGTTCCTGAACCCGTGTTCTGTAAAAATAAAATAGAACCTGACTTTGGTGAACCTAATAATCTACCAAAAAATCTACCAATACCTGAGTTAAGGTTCGCTTGAGCGTAAGCCCCTGACAACTGTTGGGTTGTCATTGGTAATCTTCTGTTTATAGATGAATCAAAGTAGTCACCAGGTATTGTTGAGTATGGCGCGTAACTTCCTGAGACTCTATTAATAAAATCAGCGGCAGCACCTAAAACAGCACTACTCTGTGTAATATTGTAAATTGGTTCCAAAATCGGAACTCTTCCTAAGATAATACCAAAAATATCTGAACCACCGGCGCCATTCAAGAAGTTTGCACGACCTATAGTATTTCTTCTAATGTTTGTAGCAATTCTTTTTTCAAATTGTTCTTTCAACAACTTTGAACCAAGTTGTACTATAAATGAATCTTGTGAAGCCAGCCCATTACTTCCTACAGGGTCATTCTGTAAAAGAATGTTCACTGAACGATATATTGAGGGTACAAACGTTGGGTATTGTTGTGCTCTTTGACCTTTACCTAAAATTTCATCCAAACTTACATACTGACCACCATCGATAAGTGCTGGCGGGTCAAATAAGTTCAATGGCTGCCAAGCAGGTGAAATACCAGGAAAACCTGTCTGAGCCGCTTTGGGTGCTTCATCTATTAGTCTTGCATCACTGTAATCATATTCACCCTCGTTTGAGTTCGTATTTTGAAGTGTGTTTGGGTCTCTTACTTGTTTATAACCACCTGACGCACCATATTGGTTTAAGGGATAAGCCTTAGCAGCAAATACGGGATTGTCTATTAGAGTATCGTCAGAATCTGTTGGAGTTAAGTCCCTCTGAATTGTTTCGTAATTAATTGGGGGTGTCGCCTTAGTTGGTGATTTTACATAAGGCACGAGGTTTCTTACAATAAGTTTTTGTCTGAAAACCTCTGAGCTAGCAAAATCTAAAGGACTACCCATTTTGTGTTTTTAAATAAATAGAAACTTGGTCGTTTTTTATTTGTTAAGAGCTTTTATTTCAGCCGCGGCTCTTTCTCTTATAATTTGGTGAAGTTGATTTTGGAATTCCCTATCCCTGAAAAGTGCTTGGACTTGTTTTGGGTCTACACCTGGAGTTTGGACATTAACATTAATTTGTCCGTCTAAATTAAAATCTCCATTTATTGTCTGTGACTGAGAAGAAACTTTTGTCAAACTTTTAATAGCATCTGTCAATTCTTTATATCCTACTCCTACTGCAGATAGACTTTCTTTTGGCATATTCGTCCCAAGTTGTGACAAGAATCCTTTCATTATTTCAGCACTCTTTGCAGGAATATCATCTTTCTGTTTTGCCAACTCATTAAGAGCTTTTTCAATTTGTGCTGGGTCTCTTGTAGTAATTGCATCCAATACAACTTGTCTAAGACTATTTCCAACTCCCTCAAACATTGTTCTCATATCTTGTTGAGATGGTACCGCTTTGTTCAAGCTTGTTGAAACATCATCGTAGATTGTACCCAAATCTTCAAAAACTCTTCTAAATCCAGTCTGACCAGCCATTCCATATAAGAAATAATCTTTAATGGCTGCTGTATCCATAGCCATTTTTTCAGAAACTCTGAACTGACTTCTTTGTATTTCTTCAATTGTTTTGGGTTCTTGTTCTTGTTGTTCTATTAACTTACTAAACTGTTGAGATGTCAGTTCCGAAAGTTTTACATCTATTTCACCTTTTTGTTCATCAAAAACTCTAACAACGTAATCACCGTCTTTTTTCTTAGCTAAGTTAGCAATCATCAATTTATCTTCTTCAGTTGCATCAATACTGAAGTTGATGTCAGATAATCTTGTATCGAGTTCCAACGCGGCTAAGGCAGTTTTCTTTAAGTTTTCAGCACTCAAACCAGTTTGTTTCTCTACCTCCCTTAACATTCTAATTCCGTATGGATTGATTTCAAACCTCTGAGTTTCTTCGTCAAACTGAGCGTATGTTTTGGCTAAATCAATTACACTATCTTGTAATTTTCCTGGGTCGTTAATTGACGCATCCATCAATGCAAATGGGTCAACCAAAGTACCCATAGTTACACCCAATCTTTGGAAAGCTGATGCCAACTCTATTGCACCTTCAGGGTCTATAGCCTTGTCAGCCAACTGAGCAGTTTGATTCATATCAAAACGTAACATAGATGCTTGTGCAGCCATCTTTGTTAGACCCATAACACCATCTTGGAAATTGAATCGGTTCATATACTCCATATTACGAGTTACATCCCCCATAATTTCTTTAGCATTCAGTCCCATACTTTGGATGTACTGAATAGACTCAGCAGTTATTTCTCCAATGTTTTCAATACTGTTTCCTACCTTGACAAAATCTTCTACTAAGTAATCTGCGGATTGACCCAACAATTTTGATGTGGCATAAATCTCTTGAACGGTTTGAGATGTCTCTACAACATTTCGTCTTGAAGCCAATGCAATGTTAGTTATTGTTTCTTGTGTTGCTTGTAAGTTACCACCCAATCTAGTAACACCAGCAATAGAATCTGAAAGAGCTGTGGAAAATTCCAATACTCTTGTTCTCGATTCTAAAAAACCATTGTTGATATCTTTAATACCCTGAGATAGATTGTCAAAAGCACCAATAAGACCTTCGTCTTTTAGACCGGCTTTGAGTTTGTCAATCGCCCCCAAGAAACCACCAATGTTATCTTCAGCCATATTAGTTTTTTAGATAAATAGATTATTGGTCATTTTTATTGTGGTTTGTTTTCATCCACCCACTTATCCAAAAGATATTTTCGAAAATATATTGGCATAGTCTGAAACTCAGACCAACTCACTCCAACTAACTTGGACAGATAATAAAACTCGTCTAATTGTGTTTTTCTATACTCAGAAGAAAGGGCGAAAAAACTCGACCCCAAACCCTACGTTAACCGTAAGTTTTTCTCCTGATGGGGCTATAATAACCCTAGACATATCGAGTCTAGGTTCGTTATCATTCATAAATTTACTTATGAATTTCGAATCTGCAATTGGCATTGTCTCAACAAACTTTGCAATTTCACCTTTGTCTGTAGTTTCACCCACTCTTTGAATTTCTTTTTGTAGTCTCAGGGTTCTTCTCGGTGCCACACGACCTTGGGGGTATGATTGGATTTGTCTACTTAAATCCATAGTTTCACCATAGTTCAATGGTTTTAACTTTACAGTTGTTTGGGAGGTGGGAAGAGTGACTGTAAATGTACCGTCTTCAGCAGGTTTCTGTCCTCTTCTTATGTTCATCTCATCTAATCTAACATTAGTTTTAAACTCTCTATCGGTTTTTGGGTCTTTTAAAGTCAATTCCATTTCTGGACCAAAAGCAGTGTTTCTTAAGAAGATAAGAATTGCCTCAACATCTCCTTCGAGTAATTCCTCAGGTCTCATACCCGGTTCAAAAACTTTAGCCCTTAATAAATTAAGAGTCATATCTTGACCTCCTGCTAACAAGATGTTTTCATCTGAAGCGGTTAGATACCCTACTTTTATAGCGTCTTTTTTGTTTTTATAAAACATACCAGCTGAGGGTAGTGTTACCACATCGTGTGGTAAGGTAAAATTCATTTGTCCGTATTCTTCTACATTATTTTCCATAATAAAAAACCGTAGGGGTTGTCCCTACGGTTAAATATAACGTATAGAAAAAATTAATAAAGATTAGTATACAAGAACACAACGGTCCATTCTTAGAGTCGCCGTGATTGTTGCTAACTGGTCCTGACTGTAACTTAATTGGTTAAAGTTTACGTCTGTTAAGAAAGTTCCATAAAGAATCCATTTCTCAACAACAACTCCTGTTGGGTCCAACATTTCAAGGTCGATGTCTTTTTTGTATCCCGCAGCATAACCCATACGACCTGTTACAGATTCAGCGTGTAAACGAACCCACTCCATTAGAGCCTGAGCCGCTGACGGACCAATTGGGTCACGGAATGTCACATTTATTGTCTGCCAATTGAATCTACCTGCAACAAATGTAGATGTATTTAAGAATTGTATTTCGGTAGCACCAATCGTAATATGAGGTCTTGATGTACTTTCTACAAACCATTCGTTAATCCCCAAAGAGGATGGAAACCTTAGAATAAAACGATTCTGACGTTTTGGTTCGTAAGGTATGGGCATTTTCATTAATAAATCAGCCATTGTATAAAATTTTTTTCTTTAACGTTTTTATTTTCTTATAAATATAACCTCGGTGAAAATATTTCTCTTGACTTAATTCTTTCAAAATATTACTATTGCTAGTACCAGTTCCAGTTTAGTTATTTATTTCTAGTTTATTCTAATTAATTACTTAACTAGTTAGTATTTCTTCTTTATTCCTCCAGCAGTAGAATAAGTTTGCACATTTTCTTTGTCCTTAAAATGTGTTTTCATTGCTTCGAGATTTTTTAAGTCATCATCAGAGAACCCTATTTGTGGTTCTGCAGGAATGAATTTATTAGCAATGTCTTTCTTTAATACAGCTTTTCCTTTTAAAAGTGAAGCCATACTCTTAACATAGTAAATGAAGTTTTCCATAGCCCTTACTTTCGCCTCTTCAGGATTTGACGCACCAGTCGTATCACCAAAACTTACAGGGTTATATCTATTAAGTTCTAAGTAAGACCTAATTAATTGGTCGTCAGTCATTTCTTCTTCACCTGCAAAGTCACGGTACTTCTTTAAGTTTTTAATCAACTTATTCTTGTTGATACCTTTGAAGTTATTGATAATGTAATTGTAAACTCCTTCTTTGAGTGTGTCAGGGTGGTGTCCTCTTGCTGTGATGATTGCAAATATGGACCCATTATTAACCGCCTCCACAAAGTCAGCCCAAGCGGGACCTGTCTTAGCTCTCATAGCATCGACCAAAAAATCGTCATCTCCTTCGACCCTGAAATTTCGGAACGGATTCTCTGCATAACCCACAATTGTCTGACCATTGTAGTCAAAATTTTCTTTACCAATTTTTTCACGGTAAAGTGCGAAGTCCTCAGTTGTCATAGGTACTTCATCACCGTTTTCATCTTCCAAGATTATTTTAGTTGGCATATGAACAATGTTGTCATCCCAGTCAAAAGCATAGTACTTTAAATCTGGTGTACCTTGTTTTGTTATACCCTCTTTAAATTCTTTTTTCATATAAAGGCAAAAAGTGGGGTTTTACCCCCACTTTATAATTTCGATTTATTAAATGTTCTCGAACGAAGCTCCTGTTGGAGTAATCAAGAACTCGATGTCAATAAATTCAAGTGCTTTAGTTGGTTTCAAGTAAATCTTACCTGTTAGGGTGTTTCTATCCAAATCTTCAGGTGAAGAACTTACTGTCACACGGAAGTCATATAAACCTCTGTCTCTTCTGATTGAGTCAAGAATTGGGTTTACAGAATCCAAGAACTGTTGTCTTACAATTTCATCGTTTTGTTCGAACAACAATCTAACTGCCACAGCTGAAATTAATTTACGAGCTTGTAACAACAATCTTCTAACATTCAATCTGTTAAGTGCTGAGTCAGCAACTTGAAGAGTTTTGTTACCCCAAATTACTGTTCCAACGTCAGAGAATGTAGCAATTGGGTTGATACGTCCCTGATACAAAGTATCTCTATCTTCTTGTGTTAGTTTCAATCTTGCTTTAACAGAGTTAACCAAACCTCTTGTGTAACCCGCCGTTGCGAACCAAGGGAATGAAATGTTATCTGTCAGTGCCAAATTTCTACAAACTTCACCTGTTGGTGGTAAGTAGATTTGTGTATTATTCACAGTGTCTCTAACCAAAATCCAAGGATAGTAAGTTGAAGTGTAAGATGAATCAATTGCGGTGTTATCTAAGTTGTCAACTGCCTCTTGTGGGTAGATGATTTCGTACTGACTACCTCCGTCAGGAGTGTACATATTGTAGTCAGGTGTTGTAACGATGTAAACTGAGTCAGCTCTTTGTTGTTCAACAAGTCCAATTGCTGCTTCACACAAGTTTGAGTTATTAACGTAGTCAATACTAGCAGTTGCAAACACGTTGATGTTTGTTGATTCAGGATTGTCAAATGTCAACATACCTAACAAGTAAGCGTAGTAGTCAGTGTTTGCAAAATCCTGAGTGTTATTAGCAACTACGATTCTCTTGAACGTACCATCACCAGATGCGTTAGGGTATCTCACTGATGGGTAAGCTCCCTGTAAGTAACCCGATGCTCCAAGTGCGAACCTGTCCTGATTTGTTCTGAACTCTCTGTAAGCATCCCATCCATCAAAACCACCTTGGAAACAGAAAGTGAACTTTCTTGAATACAAGAAGTAGTATGGGTTTTCTTGTGTTGATGGGTCGTCTGTAAAGTCAGCAACACCACAGACAAACGCTGCTTGTCCACTAGTAACGTAAGCGTCACCGATTGTAACAACCGTTGCACCTGAGTCCATATGGAAACCTTGAGTTAAGTAGTTCCAAGGAGTAGAATCGGTAGCCAAAGTCCAGTTTGCGACAGGGTTTTGTTTACCTTTGTATTGTAACAAGTCTGAGTCGATACCCAAAGAACTGGACATACCTAAGTATGTTCTTCTTACAACATCACCTGATGTGGTTGTTATGTTTGAACCACCAGCGGTTGTACCAAATGGGGGGTCATATACAGTTTCTCCTGGGTAGAAGTATTTGTTTTTAATAATTGGGAATGGAGATGGGTTTGTAGCCGTCTCGTAAACACGTGACTCTAATCCGTAGAATCCACAAGGAAGTGCATCTACAGGTGCCTCATCAGCCATTTCAATCATAATGTAAGTTGAGTTCAATGGGAACTCACCATTTGATGAACCAATTTTCTTACCAACGAAACTGTTAGAGAATGGGTCCATTGTACAGTTAGTGTATTTTTCGTAAACAACAGGATTTGCGTCAGTGTCGAAGAAATCTCTAACTAACACATCAAATGTCATATTTCCAAAAGAAATGTTTTGGATAGAAATTTTAATTTCAGTGTTAGCAGCATCTCCATCAGAAATTGAAACAAATCTGAAAAGTTTGTAAACCTTGTTACCTCTTAATTCAGATACAACATAAGGTGTTTTTGGTGTTTGGTATTTTTCTAAGTACCAAGCGATTGAGGTAGTAGAAGTAGTATCTCTCGCTTCAGGTAACGCAACCAAGTCACAATTCAAACCACGAATGTAACCTTTATTGTAACCGTAGTTTAACAAACCAGGATAAGATTCTTCAACAAACAACGGTGTTGTGAATCTTGACTTACTGAAGTTTGTAAGACCTAAAACTTTTGTGATATAGTTTGTATCATTAGATTGGAATGAACAATCAAACGTAAATCCTGAACCTTGATAAGTTACACCACTAATTTGGAATGGTGCAAAAGGTGACAATGTTACACCTGAGTAAGCTCCTGAACAGTTCATAACAACATCTGTAAGACCTGTAACTTGGTAATTCATACCGTGGTCGTTTGAGTCATAAACCGAAATACCTCTTGAACGTAAAGTTGCGATTACTAAGTTATTGTAATCACTAAATGCTGTACCACTCAAAGTGTATACACTTCCTGAAACTGTACCTGAGAAAGTACCTGATGCTCCTGTAGAATAATTAGTAACTGCGTAGTTCCAAGAATAACCTGAATAATCGTTGTCAGCGTAATTTACAAAAGTTGCATAATACCAAGGGTCATTAACACCATCTGTCAAATCAGCATCATCAATATTCAAATTATCACAACCAAATACGTTATTCAAAGTAGTATAAGTTCCGTCTATGTTACTGTAACCCGCTGAAGAAACACTACCGTAAACATTTACTGTGTTAGCTGAAATTGTTGTATTACCTGAAATTGATTTAATGAACGATAAGAAATCCGCAGCATATGAAGAAGTTGAACCATCATTCAATGTGTATTGTGTATTCAAATCATTACTAACTTCAGTTGGTAATGCACTTGTAAATGAAATAGAAGTGCCTACTGATGACCCTGTGAAAGTTGCCGACCAGTTTGTTACACCAGCTTCTAAACCAACTGTTGTACCGTCTACGTTGGCAACAATTCTGATAGACCAAGATGGACCCGCATCATAACCTGACAAACCGAGAACTCTTGTTACAAAAAGTTGGTTAGATTGTTGTAAATAAGATTTAGCGATGTAAGCGGCCTCGTACTTTGGGATTTGAGTACCTATAAATTTTACAGGTTCTGTTCCCCCAAAGAAATTTTGGAACTCATCGTAATTTGTGATAAAAATTGGTTCGAAAGCTGGACCTTTTAAAGTCTCACCTACCACACCCAAAGTGGTTACACCCACGCTCTGTGCTACAAATGATAAATCTGTTTCGGATGTATAAACTCCAGGTGATACAAAAACCTTTGAATTAACTTGTGTTGCCATTCGTTATTATTTTCTTGATGTTATTTATTTCTTCATAAATATTAGAATAAAAGACAAAAAACTTGACTTTTGAATATGTATTTGTAAACAGGCGCCTTTTTTTCTGCCTTTTTTCTACCTTATGGAAAAACCCCGTCGTAATATCAAGAATATAAAGATTTCTACAGAGTCACATACGTTACTAAAAAAACACTGTGATAAACACGGACTTAAAATCCATAAGTTTTTAGAAAAACTTATATTAGAAAAATGTAAAGAAAGTAAGGATATCTACGGAGAGGATTAAACCAACTTTGCAGTAAAATCTACTTTAGCAATTTCCCCCGCAGTCTCTTTAGTAACTTCAATCAAAATAGTATCTGAAGTATTAAGTTGAATTCTGTTCAAATCAGAACCATAAAAATTACCATTGATGTAAACATCGAAGGTATCGACATTAAGTGTTGCGTCTAAATTTAAATCGATTCTGTAGTCAATAACATCACTCAAAGAAGTGTTTCCTGAAGTGTATAAAAAATTAAAAGGAAATTGGTCGGGATTCGGGGGTGATGGTTTTCTATGTTTGTTAGCGGACAACTGTGTGTCTACTTCATATAATTGTAGAACCCTACTAACGGCAGGTTTAACCTTGAATTCTTCCTCGTCAATCAAATAACCTAACATAGTAAAGTCATAACTTTGAACATAAAATTTTCTTTTTTCTAAATCCAAAGTTGATTGGTCAGTGATATTCGTATTGATGATTGGTACGTACTGTCCTTTGATAAAAGTATATGCTTGTCTCGATGCGAATGTTTGTAATACATTTTTATTGAATGTATTAAGTTCTCTCATACGGTTACAAATAATTTTTACCTGATAACTTATATCAACAGGTACGGGCTGAGGAATAGTATAAACATCATAACCCTTCATATTTCCATTCCAAGTTGGAACCGTTGCATAATAAAATTGTTTTCTTACAGGAATTGTATATTGTGTAGAAGGATTAGTTCCGTACTTTACTTCAGGTATTCTAACAACTGTTACAAACGGTGGAAGAACGTTAAAGTCAGGGTCTTTGAAATTCCAAGTTTCTGTAAACTGAGACCAATTCTGAGTTGTTATAATTTTGTCAACAACAGGAACTTTTTGTCCCGCAACTATCGTCTCCAATTCTGTCTTAACAAAATCGAGCATACCTTGGTCCAAGTCAGCGTGCAACACTGACTTTGGCAAATAAGTCCCATCTTTGTTGATGTATTCCAATAACTCTTCTCTTCTCGCAGAAAGAATCTTCGGTGGAACTAAATCAATACTCGGTTTTACTTGTTTAGGAAATGCCATTAGTTACCATTAAATTCATTTATGTTTACAGGAGTAGCAATAATGGTCCTGTAAAAAGGTTTATATCCACCATAGGTGTGCCTATTGTCTGAAACCACCCTTCCGTCATCCGCAACAGAATAATATCTAACTTTACTTTCAGTTTCATAATAACCTATATAATCACCCATCATAATGTCCACCCCAAGTTCATCCAAATAAGATTGATAAACTGAGAATTTCATATTACCTGGCTCATTTTGTTCAATTCTACTACCCCCCAAATAACCAGCGGTTGGAGCTAAAATTTGAACCAATCCCTTAACTTCAACGGGAGCCAAGAAATTGATACCCCCCTCTAAAGCTTCACCATACACATCATCGTTTCTTGTCTTGTATCTATCAATACGGTAAAGTATCACAGTGAAATTCATATCCCCCTCGAGCCACTCTTGACCCATAGAAATATCTAAGGCGTAATCTTCACCACCAAAAAATTTACCAAGTCTTGTAATCGGGACTAGTTTATCGGTCATATTGATAAATACCAATATTCTGATTATTATTACGTAAAGTATATCTGAATGTCAGTGCCTATGACTATAGAAAGTAAAGCTATAAAAATTTTGGAGGAATATCAGGGGGCGAACAATTACATCCTGAATCTAAAATCTAAATTAGAAAAAAACCCAAAATTTTTTCCAACAAGGAGCCAATGTGATTACATTTTTACAAATAAAGATGTTGTACCTAAGGTTGCTCGTAAATGGGTTCTTTTGGATTCTTACTTTGCTCAGAAGCTAGCGGATGAAAAATTCCTAATGACAATTCCTGAAAAAATTTGGATTGAAAAACTTTTATCCGAAACTGACAAGGCATATCACATATGGGGGAAATTTGGTGATAATCAGGACCTACACGACATATGGGTTCCCAAAGTTGCGATTATAAAAGACAATAAAGTCGAAATTGAAAAAATTGATTATTCAAAATACAAACACCGTCCACCTTTAGAACATCAAAAGGTTGCAATTGAATCTTTGTTAAAAAACAAAAAGTTTATTTTGGCTGATGATATGGGACTTGGTAAAACCACATCAACAATCATCGCGGCGTTGGAGACAGGTGCTAAAAAGATTTTGATTATTTGTCCAGCGTCTTTGAAGATAAACTGGGAGAGAGAATTTTGGTTGTATTCGAACAAAAAAACTTTTGTTTGTGATGGTAAAAATTTTTCTGATGACGCAGAAATATTGATTATGAATTATGACATCATCAAAAATTTTCACGACCCTAAGGACAAAACAAATTCAAAAATCTTCAATTCAAATATTGATTTGGTAATCATAGATGAAGCTCACTATATTCAAAATGTTCAGGCACAAAGAACAAAATTAATAAATGATTTAGTTAAAAACGTTGAAAGGTTGTGGTTACTAACAGGAACACCAATGACCTCAAGACCAATTAATTATTTCAACCTTTTGTCTTTGGTTGATTCACCTGTGGCAAAGAATTGGATGGCTTACGTTGTTCGATATTGTTCAGGTTATCAATTCAAAGTAGGACCTCGGAAAGTGTGGAATGTTATGGGGGCATCCCATTTAGAGGAATTAAGAGATAGGACCTCAGCAACGGTACTAAGGCGATTGAAAGAAGACGTTTTGGATTTACCTGATAAAATTATTACACCAGTTTACTTAAGATTAAAATCAAAAGTTTACGAAGAATTGATGGGAGATTATTTCAATTGGTATGAAAAAAATCCTGATGAAAGTAAAAACCTCTCTCTTCAGTTCACAAAATTAACACAAGTTAGACAAGTTCTTGCTGAAGAAAAAACATCTCACACAATTGAACTTGCCGAAAACATTATAGAACAGGGAAAAAAAGTTATCATTTTTTGTAATTTTACAAAATCTTTAGAAACAATATGTGAACATTTTGGTAAAGCTGCGGTTAGATTGGATGGTACAATGTCTAAAATACAAAGACAGGATTCAGTGGATAGATTCCAAGAAGATGAAAAAGTGAAAGTTTTTGTTGGAAACATAAAAGCAGCTGGTGTGGGTATTACTCTCACCGCTGCTGAGGCAGTTATTATGAACGACTTATCATTTTTACCATCAGACCACTCACAGTCAGAAGACCGAGCATACCGTTACGGACAAAAAAATAATGTGTTGGTGTACTACCCAATTTTTGAGAACACAATCGAAGGAATTATATACGACATATTAAATGCCAAGAAAAAAATTATTGGAACTGTGATGGGTGATATCCAACAAGACGAGACAAATGTTGTCGAAGAAATTTTGAAACTAATTAACAAACAAAGATAAAGAGTATGTTCCTGTTATTTATAAGGAAATACCTTTAATATGCAACATCTACAAGAATCAATACAGAAAGTAGAGAAAGAGATTCTACAAGAAAAAAAGAAAGAAGAGGTAAAAGGTTTATTATCCGAGATGAAAAAAATCGGAATTGAAAAATTACCTTACTCGTATTCAGCCCTGAAAAGATTTATCGACCCCGAAACAATGAATGTTCATTATAACAAACATTACAAGGGGTACGTCAATAAACTCAACAAATTAATTCAAAAAAGGAAAGGTGACGATGATTTAGAAAAAATCATCAGAAACATCTCAAGATTTCCAAAAGGAGTTCGTAACAATGCCGGTGGTGCATTCAACCACGCACTTTTTTGGAATATGTTGACTCCTGAAGAAATGGAGATAGGTCCTGAAATTAAATCAAGAATTATCAAGGATTTCACATCGATAGATAAATTCAAAAAAGAGTTTTCAAAGATAGCCACCGACAGATTCGGTTCAGGTTGGGTTTGGGTTGTTCTAACAAAAAAAGGAACACTCAAAATTATGTCCACACCAAATCAGGACAACCCATTGATGAACGTAATTGAGGATGGGGGATTCCCCATTTTGGGTTTAGACGTTTGGGAACACGCATACTATTTGAAGTATAAAAATCGAAGAGATGAATATATCAAAAACTTTTGGACAGTTGTTAACTGGAAATTCGTTGAGGATATGTACAAAATGAAAACAGAATCAAATTTGATTCAAGAACAATCTTTTCGTCATTTGATAAATGAATCCAAATCATCTTTTTGCACAAAAACTGAAACAGAGTTTTACAGAATTTTGATGCAAAACAAAGCAATAAAAAATATTTACTCCTCGGGTATAAGGGACATACTGAAAAAGACATTCAAAAATAATTGGAAACCTGCAACAAGGGAGGAAATGTCAGGGATTTATGAATTAGAGATATTTCCAAGTGATGAAAAGGGAAGGTCAATTATCAATAAGTTGGATACAAATTATTCGGTACTTTGTTTCTTTGTAAAAGATTTGAATAGAGTTTTGAGGTCACAAGGTATAGATGAACTGAATTTTTTTACTTCACCCGCAAATCAGGAAAAAGAAATAAAAAGAATGCTCAATTACATAGAGCAATGGAACACCAGAATCTTTGACCCAAATAGTGCAATATTCAAACATATTTTTGAAGTTCTAACAAAAAAACATCAAATAGGGGAAAACCGAGAAGATTTTGCAAAGAAAATTATTTCTAAAAATTTACCCGATTCTGTTGTGAATAAAGTTGGTCGATTAGGTTCCAAAGAAGATGCTTTCAAAAAAATTGATATGGAAGTTACTATTAATGGTGAGACCAAAAAAGCACAAGTAAAAGGTTTTATGGAACTCATACCTTCGGATGGTAAAATAGTTGTTACAGGTGCCGGGGACACAGTGAAGTATCTCAACATAGATTGGATGATTTTTGTTAACCTACAACAAAAGAAAGTTGTAATATTTGAAAACACTGGCAACGTTGTTATGGGTAATTACGTTTTTGATGAAAACGCAATGATTTATAATTTAAGTTGATACTAACTATTTATAGGTATGGCAGCAATACCTGAACCAGAAAGAAGTAAAATCTATACACGAATTAAACACCAACTTGGTGCACCATTACGTAGTGTAGAATTGGAAGATGAAATGATGGACTCTTTGATGGAGTTATCAATTCAAGATTACGAACAATATGTTTTAGATTGGCTTATTGAATCTCAATGGGTTAACTTGGTTAACCTTAATATGAGTGAAAAGTCAGTTGCGAATGCTCTTATCACAAGAACATTCAACTTGGAAGACCAATACACATATGCCTATTCAAAAATCGTAGGTTTACAAACTGTAGGACCTTGGACACTCAAAAAAGATTATTTCATTTTAAGTGGTGGTGTTCAAACTTATGAAATCCCTGCGGGTCGTGAAGTAAATGAACTTCTTTGGTTTTCTAATCAACCATTCCAAAACTTGGCTCTTTGGGGTACAACTGACTTTGGATTTGGAGGTTTAGGTTTAGGTGCTAATCAGGTAGGTTATGCTCAGTTTGGTAATACAGGTTCTTACTTTATGTTAAGTGGATTCGATTACTTGATAAGATATCAAGAAGCGAACATTCTTAATAGAATATTGGGTGGTTCACTCACATATAGAATCACAGGATTACCTGACGGTAAAAGACTTATTCACTTATATAACACACCTGGTGGAAGATTTAACTGGAACGCTTACTCAGAATATGAAGGTAAAGCCGTTTGGTATTGGTACTATGATGTTGATGGTGATAGTAGAAAGGCTTGTCTAAGAGATAACCCAGACATTATTAAATTACCGTCTGACGTACCAATTGAAGAATTATCTTGGGAGGATTTAAATACCCCCGCACAACAATGGGTTCGTAGGTGGTTTACCGCTTACTGTAAAGAAACTTTAGCAAGGGTTAGAGGAAAGTATTCGGGTAACTTGAAAACACCTGACTCAGAACTCGTTATGGATTATACATCTTTATCAACAGAAGCGAAAGATGAAAAGTCCAAATTAGAAGAAGAATTGAAATTACGTCTTGAAAGACTTCGTCCTGAAAAACAAATGGAAAAAGAAGCTCTCATTGCAGAAAACCTTAACAAACAGATGAAGTTTAGAGCAATGCCTCGTCAAATCTATGTAATCTAAAAATATGGCAGTTTTAAAAAGTATACCATCACAAAGACTAATTGGGGGAAAAGTTATCAATACCTCAGAATTATCTATAGTATCAGAGTCTTTCTACGAAACACACGGTGAAGCCTGTATTATCGTAAGAGAAACTCCATTTTGTAAAGTTAGACTCGATAGTTTATCTACAGACCACACCGTGGTCAAAGCGTTAACTAAAGTTTTAATAATTCCTGATGTTGGAAAAATTGACGAAGTTTACGACGAAATTGACTTGGATTGGGGGGCTTGTGTCGAATTTCGATACGCTGCGGGTAACTGGTACATTATTTCATCAGACGGTCTCAAGAACTCCTGATTGTAAATAATTTTCCCAATTCTCATCTGCTAAGTCGTACATATACATAGGGTCAAGACCACGTCTTTTCCAATAGTCGACCTCACCATCTGACATCTGCATTACTTCTTCCAAATCATCTTGGTCTCCCTGACCTAATGGTAATCCATTTACTAACTCACACTGAGTACCTGTAAATAAACCTCTGTCCTCAGGTTTGTCGACCAACAAAGCGTTTCTCACATCTTCTTTGAAGACAACCATCAAAGGTTCAATACGTTTGTTGAATGTTGTGATTGCTCTTGGAACATTATATGGTCCTGTCATATTTGGATTATTTTCTAAATCATTCGGGTCCAAAATGTAACAATTCAATCTGATTATCGATTCCAAATTTTCAGGCGGAAGGTGTCCAAAATGTTTTTCGTAATATTCAGAATCTTCCTTTCTCCAACCACTTTTTAGTTTACCAACTTTTTGTACATCACCGTGAGAAGCTTTAGTACCGTTATTAACGTACATAATCATATCTCCCAAGTTAACATTCATCTTGTGTGTAATTGCCAACTCCATATGTGCTTGACGAGACATCAATGAACCTGCCTTAGTCTTTTGTGTACATCTTGTTTTATAATCATCAAGTGTCTGTTTTACTTTTGCTTTTTGAGCAATCTTAGCCAAAGGAATTTGTTGATTGTAAATCTTCTCAATGTATTGGTAGTAGTATTCAACAAATTCTTTACCATTACCTTGTAACAACAATTTAATTCCTTTATCGAGGAACTCCTCAATGTAACCAGGTAATTTCTTGGACTTGATTGTGTTACCAACCAATTTAATTTTACCCTTATCAGTTAGAAGTGCGTAGTTCTTACGAGCGATGTTAATACAGGATGGCCAAACACCGTCAGTATCAAGAGCCATCTCACCTCTCATAAAAATGTCGTTGTACTCGGCTACGTCCGCCTCAGCACCTTCATAAACTTTCCCCTCTTTAACTTTCCAATTCAAACCCTTACCGACATATCGGTGAGTAT
>Ga0222712_10003646_pt1 | contig 16597 bp, 9 predicted proteins | sample C33_657DmetaG_FD_165043 | JGI IMG/M metagenome (GOLD analysis project Ga0222712, IMG submission 165043) | Estuarine water microbial communities from San Francisco Bay, California, United States - C33_657D | ecosystem: Environmental > Aquatic > Marine > Unclassified | place: USA: California...
ACATCCCCCGCTGAACCTCGCCATGTCCACCCCCTTCAAGCTCACCCGCGTCGCGTCGCTCAAGACCGTCGCCGATTTCCGGGCCCACTGCGCCGCGCTCGGCGTCGACCTGCCCCTCGAGGACGCCATCGAGGCCGGCGCCGGCAACCCGCTCGCGCAGCCGATCGGCCGGACCCGGATCAACGGCAAGACGATCGGCAACCGCATCGCCATCCATCCGATGGAAGGCTGGGACGGCACGACCACCGGCGGCACCTCCGAGGAGATGAAGCGGCGCTGGCGGCGCTTCGGCGCGAGCGGCGCCAAGCTCATCTGCGGCGCCGAGGCCATGGCCGTGCGCGCCGATGGCCGGGCCAACATGAACCAGCTGATCATCGACGAGGCGAACCAGGCCGGCATCGCGGAGCTCGTAGGGATCCTCAAGGCCGAGCATCTGGCCCGCTGGGGCTCGGTCGACGACCTCGTCATCGGCTTCCAGCTCACCCATTCCGGACGTTTCTGCCGGCCCCACGACAAGAAGCGCTGGGAATCGCGCGTGGCCTACCGCCACCCGATCCTCGACAAGAAGTTCAACGTCGCTTCCGACGACCAGGTGCTGACCGACGCCGAGGTCGAGGAACTCATCCGGTGCTATGTCCGCGCCGCGCGGGTGGCCCGCGACTGCGGGGCCGACTTCGTGGATATCAAGCATTGCCACGGCTACCTGCTGCACGAGTTCCTGGGCGCCCACACGCGCCCGGGCAAGTTCGGCGGCTCCTTCGAGAACCGCACCCGCATCCTCCGCGACATCATCGCCGGGATCCGGGCCGACGGCAATGCGATCGACATCGGCGTGCGCCTGAGCCTCTTCGACCTGGTGCCGTTCCGCCCCGACCCCGCCTTGAGCGTGCCGGGCAAGCTCGGCCCCGGCATTCCCGAGGACTTCGCAGGCCACCTGCCCTACCGCTACGCCTTCGGCGTGAATCCGGCGCAGCCGACCGAGATCGACCTGACCGAGACGTTCGCCTTCGTGAAGCTGCTCGGCGAGCTGGGCGTCAAGATCCTCAACACCACCGCCGGCTCGCCCTACTACAATCCCCACATCCAGCGCCCGGCGGCCTACCCGCCCAGCGACGGCTACCAGCCGGCCCACGACCCGCTCATCGACGTCGCCCGCCAGGTGCGCGTCGTCCGCGAGGTGCGCGCGCAGGCGCCCGCCGGCATGATCGTGGTGAGCTCCGGCCTGAGCTACGTCCAGGAATACCTGCCGCACCTCGCCCAGCATATCCTGCGCACCGGCGGCAGCGACGCCATCGGGGTCGGCCGCGCCGTCCTCAGCTACCCGGCGATGCTCGCCGACGCGGCCCAGAACGGCGCGCTGGAGACCAAGTTCATCTGCCGCACCTTCAGCGACTGCACGACCGCCCCGCGCAACGGGCTCATCTCGGGTTGCTACCCGCTGGACAAATTCTACACCGCGAAGCCGGAGTTCCAGCAGCTCAAGGACATCAAGAAGAGCGTGGGAGCCTGATCAGGGCCCGAAGATCTCCCGGAGCCGCCGACGGCATTCGGCGGCCAGGAGCCTTTCCTGCACTTCGACGACCTGCCGCAAGGCGTCGTCCCCCTGGAGCTTATCCATCCACGGGCCCTTGCGACGCTCGCACTGTTCCCGGCATTCCGGCGACCCATCGAGGAGCCGCACGGCGAGCAGATAGCCCCCGGCTTCCACGGGATCGCCGCCATCCGCGACCAGTCGGTCGATCACGAGGTAGGCGGCATCGGTCATCCCGAGGTCCCAGGCTTGGCGCGCGCAGGTCAGCGCGGCCGCGCGATCGCGGGGGGTGCCTTGCCCCCGCTGGTGGGCGATGGCGAGGTTGATCCAGCCCTCCTTGGAGCCCTTCTCCGCGGCCTGGCGAAAATAGCGGACGGCCTGACCATCATCCCGGGGCAGCAGGTCGCCCTCGGAGGCGATGACCCCCAGACGGAGCAACGCGGCCGCGCAACCGCGGTCCGCGGCCTGCCGGAAACACCGGAGCGCCTCGGCGGGATCCTTGGGACGCCCCTCGCCCGTTTCCGCGAGGATACCGAGATTGACCAGCCCCATCGGCTCGCCGGCCTTCCAGGCGGCCTGGAAACAGGCGATCGCCTTGGGGTGGTCCGGCTCCGCGAACTCCCCCGAGATGAGCACCTCTCCCAGCGCGTTCAGGGCGCGGCCATGGCCTTGCTCCGCCGCCCGGGTCAACCAGCGCCGACCCTCCGCGGCATCCGCCGGCCCGAAGGCGCCGGTCAGGTGCGCCATCCCTCGTCGGAACTGGGCCTCGACATCGCCGGCTTCGGCCTTCGCCGTCAGCGCGGGCCACGCCACCTGGGCGGCGCGGGCCCACAACGCCTGCGCCGACAGGGACTCCGCGGGGATCGCCGGCGGCCGGGCCGCGACCTCGGCCGGCACGGCGACCGCGGACGGCATCACCCGCTCCGCGACGAGGACGATGAGGGCGGCGAGACCGAGACCGGAAAACAAGGCGAGCAGGAGGCGCATCCCGTCACGATACCATGTCGGCGCGGAACGCACAAGGGACCCGGACCAACTATTTTAATTTTATTAAAAAGCTCTCCGCCGGGCCCTTGACAGGCGCCGTCAGCGCCGCTTCAGGCGCACCATGATTCGGGCGGGCACCGGCGCGGCGGGACCGGGATTGGGCAGCAGCACGAAGTCGTCGGCGGCGAGCACCTGGGCCGGACCGGCGACGACTTCCCAGCCGGCGGCATGGCGCGGCAGGAAGGCGACCAAGGGGCGACCACCCCGCTGGGAACCATTGGTATCGACCGGGACAAACGTCCGCGGTCCGGCCGTCGGCTCGATGACCCATTCGACCTCCCCCGAAGGCAGGGTCGTCAGGGTCTCGGTCCAGCGCAGCGGACCGGGCGCCAGCCGCGCATCCCAGTGGGGGTCCCCGTAGAAGATCGTCATGTCGCGGTCGAACTCCAGCCCGCGGCGGTCGCCGGCGGGGGCGCGACCGGCCGCGACCTCCTGGAGACGCCAAAGCAAGGCCTGGTGATTGGCCAACCAGGCCTGGCTGAGGTCGAAGCGCCCGGGTTGCTCCAGGAAGTAGTCGAGGACGCCCCACCCGGCATACCCGAACCAAGTCGGCTGGACGTAGCCGACCATCTGGCGGACGCCACCCGAGGCCATCCAGGACAGGGCCATGCAATCGCCGCCCGGGACATTGCCCATGAGACAATTGCCGATGGGCAGGTAGACCTTCGGATTGGCGGAAGCGAGGCGATGCACGGTGCCATCGAGGGCCTTGCCGAAGATCACGCCCTCCTGGTGGCCAAAGGTGCCGTTGCGGTAGCGGTAGCCCGGCTGCCAATCATGCTCGGTCGCATGGCCGGAAGTGATGAAGAGGTCGGTCCGCCCTTCGTTCAGCTTGGCGACGATGGTGGCGGTGGAATCCTTCGCCCCGGCGACTTCGTGGGGAACTCCGCCGAGGGGCTTCTCCCAGGCCTCACCGGCCTTGAACTCGGAAAACCAATACCCTTGCTCGACGCATTCCATCGCGAACGACGTGCCGGCGCCGACGGTGCGGATGACCAAGGGTCTGCCAGGGTCGGCGACTTTCAAGGCCTGGGCGGCGTCGAGACCCGTGACCACGCCCCACTGGAAATCCTCGTAGGGGTCGGCATCGTTCTCGCGGGCCAGCCGATGCATCACGACGGCGGCCTTGGGCCCGAGTTCCTCGGGGCGGGCCACCCAGGTGACGAAACGAGGCTGCCGACGACGCAGTTCCTCCTGCAGTTCCGCGGGGGAAGCGCGGAAGACCAGCACCTGGGAGGCATGGGCCGACTCGAGGCGGGCCACGACCTGGGCCCAGCCCTCGTCGTAACGGGTCGTCGCGGAGACGAGCACGATGGAATCGGCGGCCCGCCCGGCGGGGGCGAGGGCAAGGCAGCCGAGGGCGAGCAGGAGGCGCATGCTCAGGGCTTCTCGAAGATGAGCAGGTGCTGCCAAGGCAGGTCCGGCTTGTTGACCACGAAACGGAAGCCGGCGGCCTCGAACTCCTTCCGCGCCTGGGCCTCGGACATCTTGTGGTGCGGCTTGATCGGCACCTTCGGGTCCTCGGCGCGGTATTCGAGCAGGTAGATCCGCCCCTTGGGCTTCAGGGCCAGATGAAGGGAGGCCAGCATCTCGACCGGGTGGTCGAACTCGTGGTAAGCGTCCACCATCAGGGCGGCGTCCAGGCTGTTCGCCGGCAGCTTGACGTCGTCGATCGCCCCCAGGTGCGGCCGGACGTTCGGGATCTTCAGCCGAGCCGACTCCTTCTTCAGGAATTCCAGCATCTCCGGCTGGATGTCGACCGCGACGACCTCGCCTCGCGGGAGCTTCGGCGCGATGCGGAAAGAATAATAGCCCGAGCCCGCCCCGATGTCGGCGAGGACCGCGTCCGGCGACAGCTCGAGCAAGGCGATGGCCTTCGAGGGCGCCTCCTCCTTCTCGCGATCGTCGCGCTCGAGCCAACCGATGCCGGGATGGCCCATGACCTGGGAGATCTCGCGGCCCATCCAGGTCTTGCCGATGCCATCGGCGGAAGGCGCGCAGGAACCGTAGGCCGGCGCGACGACGGGGACCGGGCGGGCGGGCGCGACCGGGGTCGCGGGCACGGCCGGCGCCGAGGCCACCGCCGCGGGCTTGGACCAGAGATAAAGGGCGATGGTCGCCAGCAGCAACAAGGTCGCGGTGAGCGCGGGGTGACGGCGGAACATGCCCTGTTCCTAGGCCCACCGGGGGAAAGCGCAAGTCCGCCCATGCTTGACCCGGCGGCCGGCGGACGACACCCCTGCCCTACCCATGCGTCGCGCGACCGAATGGACCTTGATCGACACCGAGACCACGGGCCTCTTCGCGCCCATCCACGTGGTCGAGGTCGCCGCGGTCCGGATGAGCGGGTGGGAACCGACCGGCGAGATATTCCAGGCGTTCCTCGACCATGACATCGAGATCCCTCACGTGGCCGAGGCCGTCCACGGCTACGACCGCGACTTCCTCCGGCGCCATGGCCGCGCGCCGCGCGAAGCGCACCGGGCCTTCCGCGCGTTCCTGGGGGACCGACCGATCTGCGCGCACAACCTCAGCTACGACCTGGACCGGTGCCTGCTGCCCGAGTGGACCCGACTGCAGGTCGGGACGGATCACGCGCGCGGCTTCTGCACGGTCAAACTCGCCCGCCGGACGTTGTCCGAGCTGAAGTTCCATGGCATGGGCCTGCTCACGAAGAAGTACGGACTGACCCGGGCCAAGGCCCACGCGGCGCTCGCGGACGCCCAGGCGACGGCCGAGCTGGTCACCAAAGTCCTCGCGCCCCGGCTGCGCGGCACCGCCTTCGAGGACTTCGCCGAACTGGTACGCTTTTCGGAGATGGACCGGCGCCGGGCGGTGAAAGCCCTGGGCGTCCGACCATGAAAAAGGCCGACCTCGCGGTCGGCCTCGTCGGTTCAGCCCGGGGGCTTACTTCTTGGCGGGCTCGGCCTTCTCGACCGGGTTGCACTTCTCGCAGACCTTGCCGTCCTTGGCCGCCTTGACGCAGCAAGGGTGGTTGCACTTCTCACCCTTCTTGTCGGCCTTCTGGCAGCAACCGCCGTCCTTGAACTTGGCGGTGTCGACTTTCGTGTCGGCGGCGAAGGCGACGAGGGAGCAGACGAGGAGGAGCGGGAGGAGGAGCTTCTTCATGATGAGGACCACTTTGAAGGAAAACGGGCGGAAGGCAACCCTGCTCAGCGGACCGCAAAAAACCCTACCAAAGCCCCGATTCCGACCACCGCGGGGATCGGCAGGCTTCGCTGATGACTGACCCAGGCCGCGCCGATCGCCAGGGGGACCCCGAACACCATCTGCTCCATCCGCATCGCCAACCCGAGGGCAAGGACGAGCACGGCGCCGGCCGCCACCGCCGCCACGAAGCCGATCGCGTCATGTAACGGACGATCTCCGACCCCCTCCTCGGCGACCTCGGCGAAGGAGAGCACGAGCGCGGTCGAGGGGCCGAAGGTGAAAAGGGCGGGCAGGACCAGACCGATCCCACCTCCCGTCCAACCGCCCGGAAGCCCGAGTTGACCATGCCAACCGGCGACGGCTCCGACGAAACTACCGGCCAGCAGCAGCGGCCCGGGCGTGGCCTCGCCCACCACCAAAGCATCGCCGAACTTCGCTTCGGCCAGCCAGCCCTGCGCATCGGCGCGTTGCCGCCAATATCCCAGCGCCGCGTAGGCGCCCCCGAAAGAAAGCAGGACCGCGCCCAGCGATACCTCGACCAGCCGGACAAGCCCATGGGCATGACCGAGGAACGCCCAAAGACCGAGGAACGCGCCGAGGAACGGTAGCAGACGCAGGGCGGCCAGACGAGTGGCCCGGCGAAGCAGTTCCGAAGGCGGGGGCACGGTCTCCTCACCCTCGGGTCGCGCGAACCAGCCAAAGAGACCGGCCGCGAGCGCCAGGACGATGAACGGCACGCCGACGATCAAACCGGCGGCGGCGAGTCCCGCGGCCCAACGGCGGCGCGTATCGGTCGCGGCCCCGGCGAGGAGACGGAACGCGGCCACCGCGACGACGCCGACGATCGCGGCGCGGGCCCCGAGCAAGGCGCCCGCGACCAGCGGCAGCGACCCCCAGGAGACATAGGCCCAGGCGAAGAGGCCGCAGGCCAGCATGCCTGGCGTCACGAAGAGGACGGTCGCGAGCAGGGCCGCGCGCCAACCCGCGGCGCGCCAGGCGATCCAGGCCACGAGTTGCTGGGCCTCCGGGCCAGGCAAGAACATGCACAGGCCGAGGGCCCGGAGAAAGCGCGGCCGCTCCAACCAGCCCAAGGGTTCGACGCACCGGCGCTCGAGCTCGGCGATCTGCGGCCCCGGGCCGCCGAAGGACGTGCAGCCCAAGGTCAGCCAAAATCTCCAGTCAGGCGGCGACATCCCGGAGGACGATGGACGATCGGCGTGCGCGACGCACGACCAAAACCCGCCCCGCCCGAGCATAGGGGGTTGCGACCATCAGGCCATCCATCCAACCTTTCCCGGTGTCCGTGACACCGCCAGCCCACCACCCCCGTCGCCTCCGCGCCGGCTTCGGTCTCGTGCTCGCGCTCATCGTGATGGGTCTGTCCGTGATGACCATCATCGTCATCGCGGGCTTTCTCTCCGTCGAGAGCCACCTCGCGCTCCAGCACCAGCTCGCCCTCCGTGCCCGCCTCAACGGCGTGGTCTCCCTCCGGCTCGCCCTCGCCCACCTCCAGCAGGAAGCCGGCCCGGACCGGCGCGCCACCGCCCGGGCCGACCTTGTCCAACCCGACGCCACCGCGGCGACGGTGCGCAATCCGATGTGGACCGGGGTCTGGCGGACGGATCGCCCGAACCAACCGCCCAGCTGGCTCGTCTCGGGCGGCGACCCGAGCAACCCGGCCGGACAGACCGAACCACTCGTCGGCACCGACGACCTCGCCCCCGCCCTCGCCTACCCCCCGGGGTACGCGGTACCGTGGGAGACCGACTTCGCGGACCGATGGAACGAGCTGGGCTTCATCCGTCTCGTGGGCCCCGGCAGCGCGACCGAGGCCGAACCGGCCGGAGCCTCCGACCCGCTCGGGGCGAAGCCCAGCGGCTGGGTCATCCGCCCCAAGCTCCCGCTCGCCGAAGCGGAGGCCGGCGGCGGCGAGCGACGCCTCGGGAGTTTCGCGTATTGGATCGGCGACGAGGGCGTCAAGGCGCGCGTCAATCTGGAGGAAACCCGGACGTCTTCGCCCGCCACCGACCACCTCGCGCGCGCCGCCTTGCGGAGCGCCACCACGCCGGGGCTCCGCCTGCTCCGCGGCGGTGAAGCCACCGACGAGACGACCGCGCCAACCCTCACGACCTCCCGCGACCTCGCCCTCGCGCCCGGATTCTCGACCGACCCTGCCGCGACGCGGAGGCTTTTCCACGAGGTGACCACCACCGCGGCCGGCGTGCTGGCCGATGCCGCCAATGGCGGCCTCCGCCGCGACCTCTCCCTGGCCTTCGAACTTCCGGACGCCGGGTTCGCGCAGACCGAGTTCGCCGGCGGGAACGGCGCCCCGGCCACCGGCACGGAAACCGGCTACGCCGCCCTCAAGATGACCGTGCCGATCAATGGTCGCCTCGTCCCGGCAGCCCCGGTCTTCAACCGCGCCACGCCGGCGGGCCAATTGCGCGGCCCCACCTGGTGGGCGCTCCGCGACTACCATCGGCTTTATAAGCAGGTCGGCTGGGTCGGGGGCGTGCCGACGCTCAGCGCCCGCACCTACTTCCCCAACGCCGGCAACCTCCACCCGGGACCGGACACCGGCGACGAGTCGACCATCCGGCAACGGAATTACCTCTACGCCGCGACCTACGCGGGCGACCGCGTGACCCTGGACCCGAACGTCACCGACCTCGGGACGATCGCCGAGGCCGGCTGGAAACTCGACCCGGCCCCGGTTCCCCGGCCCTTCAACTGCGCCGTGGCGCCCTACGTCGAACGCGTCTTCCTCGTCTTCAACCTGATCAAGGAGAGCTCGCGCTACGGCACCACGGTCTACCTCAACCTGACGCCGGTCTTCGTGCTGCACAACCCCTACAACGTCGCCCTGTCGATCAAGCCGCCGACCGGGCAATCCGCCTTCGCCCTGACTTTCTCCGACTGGCAGGACTGGGTCTTCCGGGTGAACCGTCGGACCTACGTCTACCCCAAGGACAACCCGTTCGACGAGATCCAGCCGACGCCGGTCAACTTCACCTACGAGAAGAACCTCGGCGACTATTACCGTTTCGCCGACCCGCGGGCGATCAACGACGCCGACCTTTTCCGGGTCTACGTGGACCAGGTGAACCTGCAACCGGGAGAGCGCAAGGTCTTCACCCCCGGCAGCGGCGCGCGCTCGCCGTGGTCGCGCGTCGTCAAGCTCACCAACAGCTTCAACTACCAAGGCGGCTTCTCCGATGACAACGTCGACTGGGGGGCGCTCTGGCCGGGCTTCAACTGGTACTACTTCAACCCGGCCTTGTACCCGCCCGAGCTCGGGTACCCGCCGTCCGACAGCTTCAGTTTCGAGATCATCCCCCAGGGCCGGTTCACGGTCCGCTCGTCGATGACCTGCTGGCCGGGGGACATGCTCAAGTTCCCTTCCCCGACCACGATCGGCACGTCCGCCGACCTTTACCCGGCCTTCGACCTCTACAACCGCTCCAGCGAGCACAGCGTGCTGACCTACCGCGGCATCGATGGACAAGCGGGGCGACCCGGACCGCTCCACGTCGGCGACATCGTGGCCCAGACCCCCGAGAAGAACCCCTCCCCGGGCGTCTACCAACCAGGTTTGATCATCGCGGCCATCGAGATGTCCGCCAAGACCATCCGGGAGAACGCGGTCTCCACCGCGGGAACTCCCCCCGCGGCGGTCGGCGCCTTCCCATTGTTCAGCCACTCCAATCCCCTCGCGGCCATGCTGGGCGCGGACGGCGCCGGGCGGGCCTCGGCCGCGGAAGGCGCGGGCTTCGGTGGCGCCTCGCCAAGCTACCGCCTGCGCGTGACGCGCCCGACCGGCGGGATGAACGCCTGGCTCGGGCTACTGCAATCGCCGGGCGGGGCGGCGCCGCTCACCTACGGAGGGTACAGCAACCAGGCCGACGGCAACCTCGCCTCGATCCACACCGAGGTGCCGCTGGTGCCGCCGACGTCGCTGGGTCAGTACACCCATGCGAACTTCCACGTCCGGGATCAGCAGCCCCTCTACGGGGTCGGCAATAGCTTCGCGCACCCGCAGATCGACCCCGCCCGCACCTACGCGACGGCGAACCACTGGACCGAATACGATTCGTCCTACCTGCTGAACGCGGCGCTCTGGGATGGCTTCTTCCTCTCGGGGGCCGGACCTAGACCGGGCGTCGCCACCAGCCCCGCGAGCCCGGCGCCGGCCAACCCGGACGCGTCCGGCGCGGGCCCGACCTACCCCGAGCTCAAGCCGCTGACGACGGTGCTCGACGAGTTCGTCGCGGGGACGGGCAAACTCGCGAACCCACGCATGCGATTGGTCGGCGAAGCCCCCGCTTCCCGGTCGGCCCTGGCGGACTATCGTCGTTCGGCTTCGGCCTTGCTGAACGACGGCGCCTTCAACGTGAACTCGACCTCGGTGGAGGCCTGGGCCGCCTTCCTCGGCGCGGCCAAACGGATCGCCCTGGCCAAATGGCCGGCGAACGCCCCGTCCCTCGACGCCAACGCGCGCTTCCCGCGCGCCACGCCGACCGGCGCGGAGCCCATCGCGACCGGCGCCCTCAACGACCCGGCGCGGACGAACTGGACCGGCTTCGTGAATCTCTCCGATACGCAGCTCCGGCTGCTGGCCGCGGCGATCGTGCGCGAGAACAAGGCGCGCTTCCAGATCACGACGCGCACGGAGCGTGACGCCGCGACCCCGCCGACGTCGCGTCTCTTCCGCGGCCTGACGAAGGCGGCGACGCCTTACCTGAGCCTGGCGGAATTCATCAATCGTTTCCTCAACCCCGTCGGCGCGAACGCCTGGTCGACCCGCTGCGGCGCCCTGCAGTCGGCCATCTTCCGTGCCGACAACCCGCCGGCCGGCGGCCCGGTGGCGGCCGGACTGACGGATCGCCTGACCAACCGCTACAAGCTGGGGATGATGGACGCCGCCAACTGGCCGCGTCCGACCGGACTGAACTTCCCCTTCCCCGCCCACGTCGAGGCCATGGAACAAGGCGGCCAGAATCGCGTCCACGCGGCCATGGGCCTGCCGGGCAACCTCCTGCAGGTCGACCTGCTCCAATCCCTCGGGGCCTCGCTGGCCACGCGCTCGGACACCTTCACGATCCGGGCCTACGCGGAGACCACCGGCTTCGACGGCAATCCCGCCTCCTGCCTCGTGGAGGCGGTCATCCAACGGCTCCCGGCTTTCGTCAACGACCTCGACCCCGCGGAGTCGGCCTTCAAGGATCTCCGCCCCGAAAACAAGCTGTTCGGCCGGCGGTTCAAGGTCATCTCCCTTCGCTGGCTGAAACCCCATGAGGCCTGAGTTCTCCCTGCTGCTCCTGCTCTCCCCGGTCTGGCTCTCCGCCGCGGAGGAGCCCAAGCCCGCCGCGGAGGCCACGGTGCAACTGATCTCGTTGGCCGGCGACCGGGAAGACCTCGCGCTGTGGGATGGACGCAAGGCGACCCCGGTGCGGCTCTCCGCCGACTTCTTCGGCCCGCGCCTGCGCTACGCCGGGGACCCGCGCCTGCGGTTGATCCAGTTGACCAAGCCCGCGGAAGCGGCACCGAAGCCCGCCGAGGAAACCGCGCCGACGGCGCCCCCGCTCCCGCCAGGCCCCACCATCGCCTGGCTGGACCTGCCTCCCGCCGCCGGCCCCCTGCGACTCATCCTTCTCGTGCAACCCGAACCCGGTCGCAACGGCATCGTCGCGATGAAGGACGCGGAGGGCGACTTCCCCGCCGGGTCGATCCGCTTGCTTAACCTCTGCGATTTCCCCGTCTCGCTGGAAGACGGTCGCCGGGTGACGCCGGTGCCCGCGAAGGACACCGCGGTGGTGCGGCCGTCGATCGCCCACGGCGCTTACTTCGACGCCGAGATCTTCTCGGAGGAAGACAAGTCACGTCGGCTGGCCTACCACCTGCACTTCTTCCACTCCCAGGAGCGGCGCACCATGATCTTCATCCTGCCGGTCGAGAAAGGCACGGGCCTGGTCCGCCTGCAGCCCATCGAGGAGCCGCCCGGGGCGGGCACTGCCGGTTCTCCCCAAGATGCCAAGGTGAAGCCGCCCAAAGCGGCCAGATAAACCGTCGTTAAGCCTTAAACGACCGTTTACAGGCGTTAAGACCATCCTGCATGGCGGGGTGGGCTTACTACCTTGTCATAAGCATAATCGGTCGCAGATTAAGCCCACCCCGTGAGCCCCTCTGGCCCGACACCCAACGCCTCCGTCCCGCGGTGCGCCCGACGCGGCGGCTTCTCGTTGGTGCTGTCCCTGACCATCATGGCCTTGATGCTCGTGGTGATCATCACGCTGGTCTCCTTCCTGAAGATCGAATCCCAGCTCGCGACCAACTCGGTCACCCGCACGCAGGCGCGGATGCAGGCGATGCTCTCGTTGCGGCTGGCGCTCGCCCACCTCCAGCAGGAGGCCGGGCCGGACCGCCGCACCACCGCGCGGGCCGACATCTGCGCCGATACCATGCAGCCGGGCTGGGATTGGACCACGATCAAGAACCCGCTCTGGACCGGGGTCTGGCGCACCGACAAGCCCGCGCAGCCACCCGCCTGGCTCGTCAGCGGACGGCATGACCGGCCCGCGGGCGCCCAATCGATCTCGCTCTCCGGCGCGGTCGCCTATGACACCAACCCGCAGCTGCCTTGGGACACCAGCTACACCCCGCAGGGCTTGAACGTGGTGATGCTCGTCGGGGATGCCAGCGCCTCGCCCGCCGAGTTGCCGTCCGGTACCGCCTACGGCAAGCCCGACGGGCGCATCACGCTCCCGCGCGTGCCGCTCCCCGACCCCGGCGTGGCCGGAACCTACGCGTATTGGATCGGCGACGAGGGCGTGAAGGCCCGCATCAACCTCACGGACCCGCGCCTGAACCCGCCGACCGGGGTCGCCACGGACCAGACCAAGCAGGAAGCCCTGCGCGGCGTCGCCCGCTCCGGTCTCGAGATCATGAAAGGCCTCGAGACGATGCCCGCCGGCGGGATCGACACCCGTGTCCGGTCGATGCAGGAGCTGCCGCTCCTGGCCGTCGCCTCCGGGACCGGCCTGGTCGAGACCACCCCGCCGACCATCGCGCGACGCCTCCACACCGAGACCACGCTCTGGTCCCGCGGCGTCAACTGCGACACCCGCTTCGGTGGCCTGAAGATCGACCTCTCGCTCGCCTTCGAGATGACCGACGCCCAGTGGGCGGGCAGCGAGTTCGCCAATGGCGCGGCCCCCAAGGCATCCGACAACCTCGGCCAGCTGACCGGCGTGACCTACCTGTTCCACCCGGACGACCAGACCGACCGCCGCGCTTTCGGGGATGACAAGGTGAACGTCCCTTACGACGGCACCAACCACTGGCTGAGCACGGTCTACAGTTTCGCCATCAACGGGAACACCGGCGAGCGGGCCCGCGGTCCGACGTGGGACGCGCTGCGCAACTACCACCGGCTCTACAAGGAGGTCGATTGGTCGACCCCGGCGGCCCCGGCGATCCGCGCCCGCACGCACTTCCCGAACACCATCAGCCTCGCCGCGTCGGGGTACGGCGGCACGGCCCACTACTCCCACCGCTACAACCGGATGGACTCCGGGGACAACTACCTGGTGAAGGACATCTTCAACGGCAAGGAGGCGCCGCGACCCGTCAAGGTGAGCGTGACGCCCTATGTCGCCCGGCAGTTGCTGGTCTGGGGTCTCATGGAGGACGGCGACCTCCGTCTCACCCTGTCGCCGATCACCGTCCTCCACAATCCCTACAACGTCGCCGTCCGCCTGAGCAAGGAGCCGAACACCGCGGACACCGCGGCCATGCGCCTTTCGTTCCGCGCCTGGGACAACTGGACGGTGGACTTCTCCACGACCACGAAGGGCGCGTGGAGCCGACGGATGATCGACCTCGCCCGCGTCACCGACGGCTCGGCCAATTGGGGGGAAAGTTTCCGGACCTACATCAAGGATGGCACCGTCCTGCAACCGGGCGAATTCCGAGTCTTCTCCTCCTCCAGCAACGGCCCGATCCCCTTCACGCGCCTCCCTCCGCTCTCGACCAACAGCTTCGACTTCCTCGGCGGCTTCTCCATCCCTTGGACCGACGCGAGCGGCAACCGGGTGTCCCGGCTGCCGACGGACAACATCACCATCGGCATCCGCAGCACGGGCCCTTTCTACGTCCGACATCTCCTGACCTGCTGGCCCGGCGACCGGATCATGGAGACCGGGAACTCGAACGACGGCCAGCTTTACAACGTGTGCAGCGAGGTGACCGAGCTGCTGGCCAACGACCTCGACCGCAGCGGCACCGTCCCGGCCAAGACCTACCTCGCCAACGCGAGCATCGCCAAACCCGGTCAGCCTCCGAACATCGTGGCCGTCTTCGACTACGGGCTGCGCTGGCCGCGCGACCCGCTGCCCTTCCCGCTCTTCAGCCACTCCAACCCGATGGCCACGATGACGCGTCCGGAGGCCACCGGCATCGGACCCTCCGCGATGCCGCCCGGCTACGCCAAGACGTCCTCGAGCTTCAAGCTGGTCGTCCGCTCGGCGAACACCTGGCCCGAGGTGCTCGAGGCCACCGGCACCGGCTCCAGCCAAGCCTTCGGCGGACTCAGCGTCTCCTCGGGGCTCAGCGGGCAGTCCGCCGCCGTCTACACCGAGGTCCCGCTCGCCGCCCCGCTCTCCCTGGCGCAGTACGCCCACGCGAACTTCACCCTCCGCGACCAGGAAGCCTTGTTCGCCATCGGGAACAGCTTCGGCCCGCTGTACAGCCCGATGAACGCCATGGGCGACCTGAACTACGGGCTGACCACCTGGGACCAGACCTGGATGATCAACGCGGCGCTCTTCGACCGCTATTACCTCTCCGGCGCCGCCCCCGAGATCGTCCGCGGCGCGACCGTCGCCGAGAAACGCAATCTCGCGACCGTGCTCGACGACTTCGTCGCGGGCAAGGCGCCGCTGGCGAACCCGCGCACCACCCTGTTCTCCAACCGCGACCCCGTGACGGTCCGCGCGATGGTCGGCAACCACCGGCGCATCGCCGGCGCGACGCTGAACGAAGGAGCCTTCAACGTGAACAGCACCTCCGTCGAGGCGTGGGCGAGCCTGCTCGCCGCCGCCAAGCGCAACGCCCTCGGCGCGGCCACCGAGACCCAGCCCGCGGCGAACCAGAACGCGCGCTACCCGCGCGCCGTGCGCGCCGACAAGGCGAACTACAACTACAAGTCGCCGTTCACGGCCACGACGGCCTGGACCGGCCTGACCACGCTCGACGACGACCAGCTCAAGCTGCTCGCCCGCTCCATCGTGGAGGAGATCCGCACCCGGGTCTTCCTCCCGCATCGCAGCTTGTACACCTCGATCAACCATAGCGCGAGCGAATCGTACTCGATCCCGCTGCCCTTCATCGGCCTCGCGCAGTTCGTCAACCGCTACCTTTGCGGCTACCATTACGACACGTCCCTGGCCGGCTGCCTGCAGACGGCCATCGTCCGCGCCGACGTCGATGGCGGCAACCTCTCCAACCGCTCCGGGTCGCCGGCGCCGGCCTCGAGCCCGGCGCTGCTGGCCGCCAACACCTCGCCCGGCAGCGTCCCCTGGACCCCGGCCGACCCGATCATCCAGGCGAACCTCACCTTGCAGGACCCCCGCACCCCGGGCACCAACCGCGGCCACCTGCTCGTCGCGGCGCCCACCTCGCTGATGCAGTCCGACCTGCTCGCGGCGATCGGGCCGGCCCTGACGACGCGCTCCGACACGTTCGTGATCCGCTGCTACGGCGACGTGACCACGAACGCGGGGGCCATCACCCCGAAGTCGGGCTGCTGGATCGAGGCCGTCGTGCAACGCTCGCCGGAGTTCTGCGACCCGATCCAACCCCCCGAGACCGAGGTCTGCGACGCGACCGATTCCTACAAGTTCAACCCGCAGCTCAAGATGGTGAACCGCCTGCTCGGCCGCCGGTTCCAGGTCATCTCCGTGCGCTACCTCACCCCGAAGGAACTCTGATGCCCCGCGCCTGCCTCGCCCTGCTCCTCGCCGGAGCCAGCCTCCTCGCCCAGTCGGGCGAAGCCCGCGTCCGCGTCCGCTTCCGCGCGCTTTCCTTCGACGGGGCGATCCTCGGGGCCGGCTACCTCGACGGCCGCGACGTACGTCCCTTGGACCTGAGCTCCGACTGCTTCACCGCCGAGCAGAGTTACGTCGGGCCCAACCCGCTGCGCCTCGTGCTGCGGGATGAAACCGCCCCGGCGGCCCAGGTCGTCGCCCCGCCGACGATGAACCATGCCCAGGCCCGCATGCTGGCCTTGTCCCAGGAACTGGAGACGACCCAGCGTCGCCTCGGGACGCTGACCGCGAGCGCCCGGGAACGCGGCGGCAAGACCCCGGTCGCCGCCGGCGGCGAGGTCGGCCTGCTGAAATCGCGCATCGAGACCTTGAACCGCGAGATGAACGAGCTGGCCCAGGAATCCGCGAAGGCCGCCGAACCGACCCCGACTCCGGCCCCCGCCCCCAAGGCTCGTCCGGAGCCCAAGGGCAAGGCTCCGAACCCGGCCGGCGCCCCGGTCCCGACCCCGGCGAAACCCGAGCGGGTCGCCCATCGCCCTTTGGCCGATTTCGCCTTCCCCGGCGATGGACGCTTCCTGCTCCTGGTCAACCGGACCGCGGGCGGCACGACCGTCAACGCCATCGACGACCAGGAAGGCGCCTTCCCCTTCGGGTCGATGCAGTTCATCAACCTCACCGGTCGCGAGGTGGAGGTGCGCTTCGGGACGAAGACGCTGCCCCTCGCGGCGAAGGCCAAAGGTCTCGTGCGTGCATCCGCGGGCCACAACAGCTACGCCGAGGGCGAGATCCACACGAAAGGCGCGGA
>Ga0222712_10003647_pt1 | contig 16594 bp, 15 predicted proteins | sample C33_657DmetaG_FD_165043 | JGI IMG/M metagenome (GOLD analysis project Ga0222712, IMG submission 165043) | Estuarine water microbial communities from San Francisco Bay, California, United States - C33_657D | ecosystem: Environmental > Aquatic > Marine > Unclassified | place: USA: California...
ATGAATAGTCTTCAAAGTGATGTTCGACGACCCACAGATGGTCAAAATCAAGCTCGTCTGCCAGCACCCCGCAGCGCAGTTCCTGCGCGTACACCTCGGCGTCCGACATCCCCTCAAACATCCAGCTCTGTACGACCTGAACGATACCGACTTCCATTAGAGACTCCCCTTCATAAGGTTGAACCCGGCGCGGGCTTTATTGGATTGGCCTGAAACACGCGACGCACGAGCCGTCGGCGGGCGCAGGATGCTGTCGAGTGTAGCGCCGGCACGTGCCGCGCGCGACGCGCAAATTGGGGTAAGTGGCGATGCTTTTGATGCTGCGGCGCGCCAAGTGAAGCGCCCCCAGACAATCGACACGAGCGGCCTTGATGCGGCAATCTGCGGGCCTCCCTTGGCGACCCAGAGCATTCCATGAGCAAGCACTATCCCGGCCTACATCTTTGCGAAATGACCGTGCCGCGCGAGTGGCTGGACTACAACGACCATATGAATGTGGCGTACTACACGCTGGCCTTCGATAACGCCGGCGAGGAACTGCTGAAGGTCGCGGGCATGGGCCACGACTACACGCAGGCCACGCAAAACTCCTGGATGGTGCTCGAAGGCCACATCACCTACCAGAACGAGGCGCGCCTCGGCGACCTGTTGCTGATCAAATCCCGGGTGCTCGACTGCTCGGCGAAAGCCGCGCATCTGTATCAGGAGATGTATCGGGACGAGACGCTGCTCTCCACCCAGGAACAACTGATGCTGCACGTCAGCCTGGCCACCCGGCGCACTACCGCCTTTGAAGCGCCGGTGCTGGCCGCCCTGCAGGCCATGCAGGCCGCCCAGCAGGATCTGCCGCGACCCGAGTGGATCGGTCGGCGCATTGGCATCCGTCGCAGCTAAGGAGTTCAGCATGAATCAGTCTCAGGGTTTCCAGCACGCGGTCGCCTTGATTACGGGCGGCGGCGCCGGCATTGGTGCGGCACTGGCCAAGGCATTGACCGCCGCCGGCGCCAAGGTGGTGGTGGCCGATATCGATCAGGCGCAGGCCAGCGCGGTGCAGGCGCGGGGTGAGGCGCTGGAAGCGCATGCGCTGGACGTCACCGATGCCCGCGCCGTGCAGGCACTGGTTGATGAGGTGGTGGCCCGTCACGGACAACTCGACCTGATCTTCAACAACGCCGGCATTTCGGTCTGCGCCGATGCGCGCGATCTGGAAATCAGCCACTGGCAAAAAGTGATTGATGTAAACCTGATGGGCGTGATTTACGGCACGCATGCGGCGTATCAGCAGATGGTGAAGCAAGGCCACGGCCACATCGTCAACATCGCTTCGCTGGCCGGGTTGGTGCCCTTTCCGACCAACGCACCGTACGCGGCGAGCAAGCACGCGGTGGTCGGCTTGTCGCTGTCGATGCGCACCGAAGGCGAGGCGCTGGGAGTGAAGGTCAGCGCCGTGTGCCCTGGCTTCATTCAGTCGAACATCTTCACCTCAACGCCCTTCATTAACGTGCGACGCGACGCCATTCTCGCCGCGATGCCGTTCAAGCCCGTCACCACCGATCTCGCCGCGGCCCGGATTCTGGAAGGTGTGCGCCAGAATCTGCCCATCATTTCCTTCCCCTTCTACGCGCGGCTGTTGTGGCGGCTCTACCGCCTATGGCCCGGCCTTCTCAATGTGTTGGGCCGCCAGCAAATTCGAGACCTGCGCAAGCAGCGCATCAACCGCTAAGCCCAGATTTGGCGGGCGGTCGCGAACGTCGCCCGCCTGACCACGGGGACAGCGCCTCCAATTGCGCCAAACCTGCGCTTCTTTTTCGCCCATAAATGTGCGACCTGCGTATTTCACGCCATGCCGGGCCAGGATTTCACCTGATGCCGGGCCGCCATTTCACGTCATGCCGGGCCAGCGTTTCACGCATGCCGGGCCGCCTCGTTGAGGGGTAGGCCGGCGCCCAGGTAGTGCGGCGGGACAACCCGCTACTGTCGACTCCTTTTCCCCTCAGGAAGGAGGCCGCCGGTGGCGCAAGCGAGGTTGTCCATGCGCAAAATCAGAGAGACGATGCGTCTCAAGTTCGAAGCCGGTCTCTCCGATCGGGAGGTCGCGTGCGCCGTCGGCGCGTCCCGTTCCACCGTTCAGGAGTGCCTGCGCCGTGCCCGCGAGGCCGGGCTCGGCTGGCCCTTGCCCGATGCGCTCGACGAGGCCGCGCTGCTGGCGCGGCTGTACCGGCGACCGCCGGCGCCGGTCACTGTACCGCTGCCCGATTTCGCGCACGTCGAGCGCGAGCTGGGCCGGCGTGGGGTGACCCGTGAGCTGCTCTGGCGCGAGTACAAATCCGCCCATCCCGAGGGCCTGCAGTACACCGCCTTCTGCAATCACTACCGACGGTGGCAAGCGGGCCAGGCACTCAGCCTGCGACAAGTCCATGCGCCAGGCGACAAACTCTTTGTCGACTACGCCGGCCACACCATGCCGGTGATCGACCGCGCCACCGGCGAAGTGAAGCACGCGCAGCTGTTCGTCGCCGTGCTCGGCTGCTCCAACTACACTTACGCCGAGGCCACCTGGTCGCAGACGCTTCCCGACTGGCTCGGCAGCCACGCGCGAGCGCTGCGCTACTTCGGCGGCGTGCCACGCGCCATCGTCCCCGACAACCTCAAGAGCGGCGTCACTCGCGCCCATCGATACGAACCCGATCTGAACCCGGCGTATCAGGACCTCGCCGAGCATTACGCCGTCGCCATCCTGCCCGCCCGCGTGCGCAAGCCGCGCGACAAGGCGAAGGTCGAGGTCGGTGTGCTGATCTGCGAGCGCTGGATCCTTGCGCGTCTACGCGATCGCACCTTCTTCTCGCTCGCCGCCCTGAACGCCGCCATCACGGCGTTGCTCGAAGACCTCAACACCCGCCCCTTCAAAAAGCTCGAAGGCTCACGCCGCTCCCGCTTCGAACAGCTCGAGCGCGGCGCCCTGCAACCGCTGCCGCCGCGCGCTTATGAGTTCGGTGAATGGAAGAAGGCCAAGGTCCATCCCGATTATCACATCGAGGTCGGTCGCAGCTATTACTCCGTCCCCTACAAGCTGATTGGCGCGCACGTGGACATCCGCCTGACGGCCCACATGCTCGAAGTGTTCCACGCCTCCAGGCTCGTCGCTGCGCACCGCCGCGACACACAGCGCGGCCGCTTCCATACCCTCGATGACCATCGGCCGCCCGCGCACCTCGCCGTCATCGACAACACCCTTGCACGCCTGCTCGAACGGGCGGCGCGCATCGGTCCCGCCACCCGCGAGGTCATCGTCAATCAGGCGCGTCATCGCAAACACATCGAAGAGACGCTGCGTAGCGCGCAAGGCATCCTGCGCCTCGCCCAGGACTTCTCGCCAGACGAACTCGAACAGGCCTGTGCCCGCGCCCTCACGCTACAGGCCTACAGCTATCGCACCGTGCGCACGCTCATCAAGGCGCCGCCCCCCGCGGCACAACCCACGCTCGAACTCGTGCACACCAATCTGCGTGGGCCTGAGTACTTCCAGTGACCGTCAAAACCAGGAGAACTACACCGATGCTGATCCAACCCTTGCTGACACAACTGCACGAGCTGCGGCTCACCGGCATGGCCGCCGCGCTCGAACAGCAACTTGCCAACGGCGACGCCTCACCGCTTTCCTTCGAAGACCGGCTCGGCCTGCTCATCCAGCACGAACTCAGTCATCGCTCGACCAGCAGACTCGCACAACGGTTGCGCTGGGCCAGACTGCCCATCACCGCGTGTCTTGAGGACCTCGACACGCGCACGCCGCGCGGGCTCACCGCCGCGCAACTTGCGCAGGTCACCGACCTCGCCTGGATCCCGCAACACCTGAACGTGCTCATCTGCGGACCGACCGGCGTCGGCAAGAGCTTCCTGGCCTCGGCGCTGGCGCATGCGGCCTGTCGTGCTGACTATGTCGTGCGATGCTTCCGCCTGCCGCGCCTCGTCGATGAGCTTGCACGCCAGGCCGCGCTGCATAAGCGCTCGACCTTCTTCCGGCACCTCGCAAAAGTGGATCTGCTCGTGCTCGACGACTTCGGCATCACGCCACTCAGCGACACCCTCGCGCGCGACCTGCTCGAGATCATCGACGACCGCTACGACCGCCGGGCCACGCTCATCACCAGCCAGCTGCCCCTCGACCAGTGGCATGCCTACGTCGGCGATCGCACCGTGGCCGATGCCATTCTCGACCGCCTCGTCCACAACGCTTACAAGCTCTCCGTGCAGGGGGACTCGATGCGCAAGCGCGCGTCAGCCGCCGCCCGGCGAGCACCAACGCCGGGCCCGAACGTTGACCGAACGGGCAAATAGCCACACAGTCTTCACCCTCCCGCCGCACTGACCGGGGATGGCCCGGCATGCGTGAAACGCTGGCCCGCCTTACGGTGAAACACCGGCCCGGCATGAGTGAAATTCGCATGCGACCGCAGCAATTAAGGGCGACGAGAGCAAATTCCCGCCCGCCCGAAAATCAAAAAAATAGAAGTTTTCTAGCTTATTTGTTTGGAAAAACCAGCCACTGGCACGCCGCTCGCCGAGCAGTAAACGCCCGGACAGGCCTGTGTCACTTTTTCCGAACTCGTAAGGAGACTTCTTATGACCATGCAGAAGCAGCGTCGGGCGGCGCTTCTCGCCACTGGCTTGCTGGTAGGCGCCAATGCGGCCTACGCCGGCGGCAAGATCGCAATCGATGACACCAAATGGATCAGCATTGGCGCCGCGGCGCGGGCATCGTTCGCGGCCGTTGAGGATCGCGCGCCGAGTGGCTCCAGCTGGTCGACCGACTTCAACGCCGACAGCGCGCGGATTTACATCAACGGTCAGGGCACCGACCAAATCAAGTTTGAGTTGAACACCGAATGCGTGTTCTGCGGTAACAGCGCACTCGAAGAATTTGTGGTGCTGGACGCGATTGCCAAATTCGAACTCTCACCTGAACTGAACATCTGGGCGGGTCGCCTGCTGGTGCCGGCCGAACGTCAGGAATTGAACGGGCCCTACTACTCGACCACCTACGACGCCTACAAAACGCCGTTTTATTCCTCGGATTTCAGCTTTGATTACGGCACCGGCGGCGCCGGCGTTTACGCCCGCGACCACGGCGTAAACCTGTGGGGCGCAACCGGGCCGGGCGGCGCCCTGCAATACGTGTTTGGCGTGTTCAACGGCCTGCAGTCGGGTGCCGGTGTCGGCCCCAACCAGGACGACAACATGCTGTTTGCGGGTCGCGTGGCCTACAACTTCCTCAGCGTCGAGAAAAATCCGGGCTACTACACCAGCGGCACCTACTACGGCGGCGGCGACATCTTCACCGTGGGAGTCGCGTTCCAGTATCAGGAACAGGGCGCCGGATCCTTTGCCAATCCTGGCGACTTCCGCGGTCTGAGCGTGGATGTGCTCTACGAGAAAGTGCTCGAGAACAAGGGCGTTGTGACGCTGAACGGCGAGTACAAGAACTTCGATGCCGATTACGCCACCGCGGCCTTTGCCGACGCGGGCTGCTTCTGCATGTTCGACGGTAATTCCTACTCCGGCACGGCGCTGTATCTGTTCCCGGACAAGGTCGCGATCGGCAAGTTCCAGCCCTACGTGCGCTACTCGGCGGTTGAACCTTCCGACAGCGCCGAGCGCGAGGAAATCGAGGCCGGGATGAACTACATCATCGACGGCCACAACGCCCGGGTGTCCTTGTTCTATCAGAACGGTGACATCGCGACCAAAGGCCTCAACTACGCGCCCACTGCCACCGGCGACTACCTGAGCGCCGTGAAACTGGCGGTCCAGATCCAGATTTAACCGCGCACGACGACGCCCCTGCATCGTCTATCAAGCTTAATGCGCTGCTGCTGGCTCATCGCGAAACCAGTGAACTGCGCGCCGACGACACCGACCGCGGCGGCGCCTTGCTCCGCCTGCTGCGCGACCTGAAGTTGCCCATTGCCTTGGCGGCTGGGCAGCGCGAGCTGTCGTATGCGGCCGCATTTGCGCTGGCCGCAGCCGCGTTCGAATTGCCGCTGCCACTGGCCGCTGAGGCCTATGTCTGGAGCTGGCTGGAAGGGCAGGTGCTGGCCGGCGTGAAGCTGGTGCCGCTGGGGCAGGTGGCCGGGCAACGCCTGCTGCTCGCACTGGCGGCGCAGATTCCGGCGGCGATTGGCCGCGGCCTTGCGCTCGATGAGGCGGAGATTGGTGGCGCGCTGCCGGCGCTCGCGCTGGCCAGCGCGCTGCACGAAACCCAATACACGCGCCTGTTCAGATCCTGAACGGGCACACCACGCTGACAGGAGACATTTATGGAAACCTCAATTGCGCGCGACAAACCGGTCTTGCGCGTGGGCGTCGGCGGCCCGGTGGGCTCGGGTAAAACCGCCCTGATGGATCGCCTGTGCAAACGGCTGCGCGAGGACTTCGATATCGCGGCGGTCACCAACGACATCTACACGCGGGAGGACGCTGAGTTCCTGATCCGCAGCGAAGCCCTGACGCCTGACCGCATCATCGGCGTGGAAACCGGCGGCTGCCCGCATACGGCGATTCGCGAAGACGCGTCGATGAATCTCGCCGCCATCGACCAGCTCTGCGAGCGCTTTCCGGGGCTTGATCTGGTGTTGGTAGAAAGCGGCGGCGACAACCTGGCCGCGACCTTCAGCCCCGAGTTGGCCGACCTGACCATCTATGTCATCGATGTGGCCGAGGGCGAGAAGATTCCGCGCAAGGGCGGTCCCGGCATCACCCGCTCCGATTTGCTGGTGATCAACAAAATCGATCTCGCGCCCTACGTTGGCGCCTCGCTGGAGGTCATGGCGACCGACGCCAAGCGGATGCGCGGCGAGCGGCCGTTTGTCTTCACCAACCTGCGCGCGGGAGACGGCGTGACCGAGATCAGCGAGTTCATCATTCGCGAAGGGCTGCTGCGATGAGCGCGCCGACGACAAACGAGGCGCAGGCCAGCCCGCACCGGTGGCGCTATCTGATGCCGCTGGCCCTGGCGCTGAGCGGCGGCTGTACCGAAATGATGTTCAAGCGGGGCGCCGGGCCCGGCGCGATGGCGACGGCACAGCAGGACTGTCGCGCGGCCGGCGACTATGCCGCCTGCCTGGAAGCGCGCGGCTTCACCGTGAAAGATAGCGGCGAGCCTCTGCTGGCGTCGCTCGTGCCGGCGCCAGTGCCGGCGGCGGCGAGTCCCGCAGCGACCCCGGCCACCGGCGAGGTGCCCCTCGCCAACGCATCGAAGCCCGCGGCCGCCGGCGCACCGACGGTGACATCACCCCCGGCAGCGGCGCCGGTCGATCCCTTGCAGTCGGTCAAGGTTGGCAGCTGGTGGAAGCTCGGCGGCAATGCCGGTGCGCTCGCGGCGGCGCAGGCGGCATGCGTGAACACCCTAGGCAACGCGCACCGGCCGGCGCCTGATAGTCATCTGGTGACAATCGGCATGCTCGAATGCCTGCGCGCGGCGGGCTGGCGCGGTCTCGGCCACTGAGCCGGGCGGCGGAAAGACAGGCCGGCTGACGGCCGGCCGTCCTATCGATTACCATACGCCAACGTATGGTCTGGCCGCTGGTCAGACTCCCCGCCCGTTGCTGACCGAGGAGACGATCTTGGACTCGCTTTACCATCACAGCTTCAAGGACATGATGAACGACGTTGTGGCCGCCGGCTCCTGCTGCGAATGCGGGACCTGTGTGCTGGTCTGCCCGCATAACGTCATTGAGTACATCGACGGCAAGCCCAAACAGACCGCCAAGGAATCCGCCGCATTCGACTACTGCGGCATCAGCGAAGGCGTGGGCTGCGACGTGTGCGCCACGGCCTGCCCGCGCCTCTGGCCGCGCGAATCGCACCTCAAGCAGGCGGTGTTTGGCGACCAGCCGGAAGGCTACGAAGGCATTTTCGGCAACTACCGGCACATTTTTGTGGCGCGTACCAAGCAGGAAGGCCTGCTCGACCGCGCGCAGGACGGCGGCGTGGTCACCGGTCTGCTGGTGTGGGCGCGCGAACAAGGCCTGATCGACGGCGCCGCAGTGTCGACCGTGACCGACGCCGACAAACCCTGCTTCCCCAGCCCGCAGATGGCGACCACGGTCGAAGAAATCAAAGCAAGCTCGGCCAGCTGGTACACCTATGTGCCCAACAACCTCGCGCTTGAGCAAGCCAAGGAAAAAGATCTGAAGTCGGTCGCCTTTGTCGGCGTGCCCTGCCAAATCACGCCGCTGCGCAAGATGGAATACATCGACCCCAGCATCCTGATGGCCGCCAAAAAGAAGCCGCAGATCGTCAGCCGCCAGCGCGGCTTCATGAAGGGCTACTCGGAGCGGGTGTCGTTCAGCATTGGTCTGTTCTGCACGGAAGTGTTCCGCCCGGAGCTGATGACCGAGCGGATCGAGCAGCAGATGGGCATTCCGCTGACTGACGTCTCGAAGTTCAACGTCAAAGGCGAAGTGCTGATTTACAAGAAGGACGGCGATATCGCGCGCATTCCGCTGGAAGAAGCGATGCACGAATACCAGCGTCCGGAGTGCAAGCACTGCGGCGATTTCTCCGCCGAGATGGCCGACATCGCCTGCGGCGGCGTGGGCACCGACCGCGCCACGATTGTGGTCTTGCGCACGCAGAAGGCGGTCGACATCTGGAAGCAGTACGAAGCGAGCGGTCAGGTCGAGGTGTGGCCCATCGCGCAGAACAAGAAGGCCTGGAACATCCTGCAGCGCCTGGCCCGTCGTCAGCGCGAGCGGCCGCCGGCCGGCCCGCTGCGTGGCGCCTCGGCGCCCGATCTGCCGCAGTATTCGGCGACGCGCGAGGCCGAACTTTCGGCCGCTGCCATTGCGCAGACCGCGAAGGCCCCGGCGGAAATCGAAGCCTGTCTCGATGCGGCCTATGTGAACCTGCCGCGCCCGAGCGGCATCGTCGGCTACATTGCCGGCCAGCCCATTCCGGGCGAGCCGCCGGATGCGGGCGACGGCGAAAAGCGCAAGCTGCCGCCGCCGCCGAGCCCGGAGCAGGGCGGCGCTTCGCCCCTGTGGCAACCGCCGGCTGCCAGCTGAAGTCCGCCCCGGGGCGCGCGGCCTGCTGGCCGCGTGTCCCGCCGGCCGTTTGCGCGGGGTAGGATGCGGCAGGCCACTCCCGGCCGCAGCCGCAGGTTAACGCCCATGAGCGACGAGCTTTCCGCAATCCGAGACACGGTCCAGACCTACCTTGACGGCCTCTATGAGGGCGACGTCGAGAAACTGGGTCGGGCTTTTCATCCCACCAGCGCGCTGACCCACGTGGTCGACGGCGAACTCAAAATCCTGCCGCGTGCGCAGTGGTTCGAGGCGGTCAAGAACCGGCCCTCGCCGCAAGCCTCGGGCCTGCCGCGCGAAGACCATGTGCTGACGATAGATCTGATTGGGCCAAGCATGGCCCATGTGAAGCTGAAGTGCGCCATCCCGCCGCGCTATTTCACGGACATCCTGTCCCTGCTGAAAGTAGACGGCCGCTGGCAGGTGGCGCAGAAGGTCTTCATGATGGAGACCCGCGCCGGCTAAGCGGCGCGTCTGCCGGTTTGCTGTGAACGCGCGACCCGTGTGGGTCGCGCGTCGCGCTTAAGCCCGCCCTGAACGCAACACCTGACCCGGCCGCGCGCCGGTGTCGCGGCCGTGCTCGAACAGCGGCACGCCGTTGACGATGGTGTATTCCATGCCGGTCGCCGGCATCACCAGACGCCGCCCGCCACCCGGCAGGTCGTTGCGCATTTCGCCGCGCTTTTTCGAGCCGACGCGCGTCAGGTCGAAAATGGCGAAGTCGGCCGCCAGACCCGGTGCAATCCGCCCGCGCTGTTCAATGCCGTAGAGCCCGGCGGGTTCGGTGGTGATGCGCTTCACCGCGTGCTCCAGCGTCATGACTTCGCGCTCGCGTACCCAGGTGCCGAGCAGGTAGGTGGCGTAACCCGCGTCGCAGAACATGTCGACGTGCGCGCCGCCGTCGGACAGGCCAATCATGGTCCGCGGATCCTTGATGAGTTCCGGAATGCGGCTCTCGTCCGAGTTAAACAACTCATAGGTGAACTGCATGGCGAGGCTGTCTTCCAGCGCCAGATCCAGGAAGGTGTCGACCGGATCCTTGCCGCGTTCGCGCGCCACGTCGGCCACGCTGCGGCCGAGCAGCGGGCGCAGCACCGGGTTTTCCACTTCATGGATGATCGCCAACCGCCAGTCGCCGGTGAAAATATTGGGCGTCTTGAGCGCGTCGCGGAAACGGTCACGGAAGCCGGTGTCGCGGTAAATCGCGGCCTGCTCTTCCGCCGGGCGATTGAAGGCCGGATTCCAGCAGGCCATGTTGGCAAACATGAACGGCTTGCGGAGATCGATCTGCACGATCAGCGGCCGGCAGGTGGTCTGCGGCAGGCCACCGCGGGCCAGCAGCGGCGCGGTGCGGGCCAGCGTCTTCTGCGCGGCTTCCGGATTATCGACGCGGTTCAGCAGCGCCAGCCAGGTCACCGGGCGCTGGGACTCGGTCAGCAGCATGTCGAGCAGCTCGTATTCGGCGTCGTCGACCACCGACACTTCGTTGGTCAGGGCAATTTCAATCGCACCGCGGCCCAGATCGCGCAGCACGTTGGAATAGGTTTTCAGTTCGTTGCGGCTGGCGTTGCGGCAGGCCAGCGGGCGGCCGTGATAGCCGATGTGCTGGGCGGCGTTGGTGCTGGTCCAGCCAAAGGCGCCAGCCTGCATGGCCTCGCGCAGCAGGCCGGCGATGGCGGTGGTTTCGGCGGCGGTCGCTTCGCGCTCCATCGATTCCTCGCCCAGCACGTAGTGGCGGAAGGGGGTGAGCGCGGCCAGAAAGCCGAGGTTGAGGCCCGAGCCGCGGCGGGCGGCGGCATCCATGTATTCGGGGAAGGTTTCCCAGTCCCAGGTCACGCCCTTGCTGAGCACGTCGAAAGGAATGGCCTCCACGTTCACCAGATCCCAGGCCGCAATTTCGCGCGTTTCCGGCTTGCAGGGCGCGAGGCCCACGCCGCAGTTGCCCATCACGACGGTGGTCACGCCGTGCCAGCAGGAGGGGGTGGTGATGTCGTCCCAGCAGATCTGCGCGTCGTAGTGCGTGTGAGGATCAACAAAGCCGGGCGCGACGATGAGGTCGCTGGCGTCGATGGTGCGCGCGGCGCTGCCGCTGACCTTGCCCACTTCCACAATTTTGCCGTTGGCAACCGCGATATCGCCGTGAAAGCGATCGGCACCCGTGCCGTCCACAATGGTGCCGTTCTTGATAAGCAGGTCGAAAGCCATGGTGCGATCCTCCGCGCGCGTTGGGGCCCCATCATAAGCAAGCGGGGGGGAATCGCCTATGCGCGCCGAACCTGCGCGTGCGGGGTGGTGCGCGTGTGGCAAAGGCTGCACCATGGCAGGCCCTGCGTTGGGCAGGCTCAAGGAGCAAGACCTCTGATGACAGGGATGTTGAATCGCCGGCGTTTTCTGCAACTGGCGGCGACCGGCGCCGCGGCTGGGGCGCTTGGTGCCTGCGGTAGCGGTGAAGCCCTGCTGCAGGTGGGCAGCAATACCTGGCCGGGTTACGAGTTTCTCCACGCGGCCAACCGCACCGGCCTGCTGCCAAGGCAGCGGGTGCAGATGATGCGCATGCCGTCGGCGACGGTTGTGCAGCAGGCGCTGGCCGGCGGCAATATCGAGGCGGGCGGCCTGACGCTGGACGAAGTGCTGGTGGCGCGGGCGGCGGGGGTGCCGCTGCGCATTATCGCGATGCTCGATATTTCGCTTGGGGCCGACGTGGTGCTGGCTCGCCCCGGCCTCGACAGCGCCGACAACATCCGCGGCCAGCGGGTGTGCAGCGAACACTCGGCGGTGGGTGCGGTGATGCTGGCGGCATTTCTTGAGGCCCACGGGCTGGGTCCGCAGGACGTCGAGATGCTGTACGCCCCAATCGACCGGCACCTGGCCGAATACCGCAACGGCAACGCCGCCATCGTGGTGACTTTCAATCCAGTCGCGCAGGCCCTGATGGCCGAGGGCGCGGTTCGTTTGTTCGACAGCGCGCAGATCAACGGCCGGATCATGGACGTGCTGGTGGCGACCGAGTCCGCCATCAAGGACAAGCCCGCCGCCCTGAAGCAGCTGGTCGCCAGCCATTTTTTGGCGATGGACAGCTTCAACCGCGACCCCGAGACGCTGCGCGCGCCGATGGCCGAGGGCTTGGGCGTGGCGCCCGGGCAACTTGAGGACGCCTACAAAGGGCTGGCGATGCTGTCGGTTGCCGCGAACTACGAGTGGCTGAACGGCAAACCGCCGGCGGTGGAGAAATCTGCGGCGACGCTGGCCGAAGTGATGGTGAAGGCGGGCTTGCTGTCCGCGCCGCCGACGCTCAGCGATTTGGTCAGCACTGCCTTTCTGCCGCCCAAAGCCCGCGCCTGACCGCGCGCCGCGCGCTCAGTCGCTGCCGAGCAGCAGGTGGCCGTCGGCGCAGGCGTTGTGGTCCAGAAGGTCTTTCAGCAGGACCTCAAAATTGAGATCAAAACGCGCTTCCAGCGCACCGGTGCGAGCCTTTAACTGCTCCAGCGGCCAGCGACGCACCGGGCTGCGGAAGGCGAGGACGACGGTATTGGCGCGGTCGCCGGTCGGCATGATCAGCACGCGGCCGTCGAAGGCCGCCGCCAGACGCGCCACGCCGACGTCCAGCTTGGGATCCGCCGCCATGAAGTTCACCGCCAGTATGCCGAACCGGCGCAAGGCGCCGAAGCAGGCCGCGCAGGCCCGCTCGTCGCGCAAATGCGCCGGCGCTTCGTGGCCTTCGAAGGCGTCCATCAGGAGCAAATCCGCGCGCTGCGGGTGGGCTTCCAGATAGGCCAGCCCGTCGCCCACCGCCACCCGTAGCCGGGTGTCGTCGTCGGGCAGGCCGAACCAGGCCCGCGCCGCCGCCACCACCTGCGGCTCGAGTTCTACCACCGTGATGCGGGTGTCGGGCATGTGGGTGTAGGCGTAGCGGGCCAGCGTGCCGCCGCCCAGTCCGATCATCAGCAAATCACGCGGCGCGTCGTTGAACAGCAGCACCGCCATCATCGCCCGCGTGTAGTGCAGCTCCAGCCGCTCGGGCGTCGCCAGACGCATGGCGCTTTGAATGGCCTGACCGCCCATGTGCAAGGACCGCACGCCGTTGCGGTCGAGGATTTCAACGCTGGGACTGCGGCCTTTGAGCCAGTTTGAGAGGGACATGGCCGGATGGTACCGCCTGCTTCGGGCCGGCCGCGAGGCGCGCGTTGGATTTATTTTTATTAAGACACTTGATTAATACAGTAATAATGATCAAATATGCCTCAACGCATCAGCGACCAAGTCCATGAACCCGCGCAGCTTCACGCTCGACGAACTCTGCACCCTGACCGATCTGCCCCGGCGGACGGTGCGCTACTACGTGCAGATTGGTCTGGTGCCGCGGCCGGCGGGCGAGACGCGGGCGGCGCGCTACGGCGAGGGACACCTCGCCGCCTTGCTGCGCATCAAGCAGCTGAGCGCGGACGGCGTGTCGCTGGAACGGATCCGCGAGGTGCTGGACGGCGCGGACGCGCCCCTCGCCGCGCGCACCCGCCAGCCGGGGCAGGTCGAGGTGCGCAGTCATGTGTATCTGGCCCCCGGGTTGGAACTGGTCATCGCACCGGCCGAGGCAGGCCTTTCGCCAGAGCAGGTGCGGGCCTTGATTCGCGAATTAGCGCGCGCTGCCGCGCAAGTGCTGGGTCAGGACCCCCAGCCATAAAAAACGATCCGCCGCCCGTGGTCTTGAGGCGGCATCTGCCAGGAGGGACAAGGCATGACATCAATCGCACGGGACTACCCCACGGAAACGCTGGGCGAGATTTTGCAGGGCGTTCACGCCGAGGGTCGGCTGGACGGGCTGATGCTCGCCATGACGCTGCGCCAGCGCTATCGCAACGACAGCCGTCACAACATTGAGGCGGTTTACACCTTTCCGCTGGCCCATGGCGTCACGCTGCTCGGCCTGCAGGTCGAGATTGGCGGCAAGCGCCTGCGGGCGCAGGTCATCGCTGCGCCCGAGGCGCGCGAGCGCTTTGAAGACGCTATCGACGCCGGCGACTCGCCGGTGATGGTCGAGCAGACCGGCAACGGGCTCTACACCGCCAATCTGGGCAATCTGCTGCCCGGCGAGTCGCTCGATATCGAGCTGGAATACGCCCAGTTGCTGCGTTTCGAGCAGGGCCGCATCCGCCTCACCGTGCCGACCGTGATTGCCGAACGCTATGGCAATCCGCAGGCCCCGGGCCGGCTCCGGCCCCATGAGACCACCGCCAGCAGTGCCTCTGCGGACTATGACTTCAGCCTGCGGCTGCGGCTCTGCGGGGCGGTGGCGCGCGCCAAGGTCTCGAGCCCCAGCCATCACATCAGCACCGCCCTTTTTGCGGAGGGCTGCGAGGTGACGCTGGACCACGGTGGTCGGCTCGACCGGGATTTCATTTTGAATCTCGAAGGCCTGTGGGGGCTTTCCTTCGCGGCGCGCGCGGCGGACGGGGACACCACCGCCGTGCTCGCCAGCTTCTGTCCGGCGCTGCGCGAAACGCCGCAGGCGCCGGTGGCGCTTAAGGTATTGGTCGACTGCTCGGGCTCCATGGGCGGGGACAGCATCGCCTCGGCCAAGGCCGCGCTGCACGAAATCTTCCAGCAGCTGGGACCACGGGACTACGTGGCCTACAGCCGCTTCGGGGGCCATCTCGTCAACCATCACCCGGCGCTGATTCAGGCCGGGCCGGGGAGCCAGGCGGCGCTGGCGCAGCTGGTGGCGAGGACGGAGGCGGATTTGGGCAGTACCGAGATGGAGTCCGCGCTGCAGGGCGTGTTGACCGGCGTGCGCGTGCCGCCGGCGGCAGCCGAGCTCAATCCCGCCGTGTTGCTGATTACCGACGGCCAGGTGTGGGCGGTGGACGAAATGGTCGCGCTGGCCAGAAAAAGCAGCCATCGGCTGTTTGTGATCGGGGTGGGCGTCGCGCCCGGCGAAGGCCTGCTGCAGCAGCTTGCCGAGGCGACCGGCGGCGCCTTCGAGGCCGTCTCGCCCAACGAAGACATGACGGGCGGCATCGTCCGCATGTTCCACCGCCTGCGCGGCGCGCCGGCGGCGCGGATCACGGTGGATTGGGGCGCGACCCCGCTGTGGCAGACGCCGCCGCCGTCCGCCATTTACGACGGCGAAACCCTGCATCTTTTCGCGCTGTTTCGGCAGCCGCCGCTGGTCGCGCCGCGTCTGCGCTGGGTCAGTGGCGGCCAGCCGGTGGACTGCGCGGCGGAGGCAATGACCCAGCCCGCCGGCGACAGCTTGCGCCGGCTCTGCGGCGCGCGGCAGCTGGCGCTGTGCGAAGACGCGCGGGCGGCGACCGCGCTCGCGCTCAACTATCAGCTGGTCAGCGCGCACACCACGCTGTTTCTGGTCTACGAGCGCGCGGTTGGTGAGAAGGCTGACGGTTTGCCCACGCTGCATCAGATCGCGCAGATGCAGGCGGCGGGACAGTTTGGGGTGGGAACGGTGCGGGAGATGCCGGCACCTGCACGGTTTAGTCGAGTGCTGATGACGGAACATCCAGCGCAAAGCGAAGCGAGTTACCTCGCTGCATCCTATCGTCCCACAATCGATCGCCTCGACCTGTCGGAGTCTTGCGGCATGGAGGCGCCGCCCAGCGCTTGGGATGACGCGCCGGTGGAGCATGCCGCCGTCGCAGCCCTCTTCGCCTGCTTCAACCAGTTCGCGCCGGCCATGCCGGATCTGGCGACGCTGGTCGCCCGCCTCATCCTGCGCCCGGAGGCCCAGCCCTTTGGTGAGGCCATCGGCCGCCTGCAGGCGCTTGGTTTCGAGCACGTCGCCGCCTGGGCGCTGCTGCTTAACTGGCTGGAAGGCAAGTTCATCGGGGCGAGTCTGGAACGACATGCGGCGCGCCTGCTGCGTCAGGCAATGCGCGAGGCACCGCGCAGCAACCGGCGCCGGGCGGTAACCGAACTGGCCGCCCTGTTCTAGCCGCCTGTAACAAGTTTCAAGGGCGGTGACCGGCGGCCTGCGGTGAGCCACGCTCACGGCAGGATGCCGACCCGCAGGTGCGCCGGTCGCCCGCCCTTGTCTTGCGTCTTTCAGCGTCTTTTCCTTCACTCGGGGTATGACGCAATCCCCACCCTGTGGCGTAGTCTTGCGAACCGCCCGTGACGGGCACCGGACTACAACGAGCCCCGCACTGACAACGCGGGGCGCAGCGGGGAGAGACTTCATGCAGCAGCGTTACGACGCGATCATCGTGGGCGCGGGAATGGCCGGCATTTACGCCGTTTATCACCTGCAGCGGCTTGGCCTGTCGATCAAGCTTTTCGAGGCCGGCAGCAGCGTCGGTGGCACCTGGTACTGGAATCGCTATCCGGGCGCGCGCGTCGATATCGAAAGCATGGAGTACTCCTACGCGTTCTCGGATGAACTGCAGCAGGAGTGGTCGTGGAGCGAGCGCTACGCCGGCCAGGCCGAACTCTCGCGCTACTTCGAGTTTGTGACCGACCGCTTCGATCTGCGCCGCCACATGCAGTTCAACACCCGCGTCAGCGGC
>Ga0222712_10003648_pt1 | contig 16594 bp, 13 predicted proteins | sample C33_657DmetaG_FD_165043 | JGI IMG/M metagenome (GOLD analysis project Ga0222712, IMG submission 165043) | Estuarine water microbial communities from San Francisco Bay, California, United States - C33_657D | ecosystem: Environmental > Aquatic > Marine > Unclassified | place: USA: California...
GGTCATCAAGACGGTCGAGAAGGTGGTGATCCAGCGCGTTGAGGTTCCGGTGGACCGGATCGTCTACAGGGATGTCATCAAAGAAGTCGTAAAGACCGTCGAGGTGCCGGTGGAGAAGGTCGTCATCAAGGAGATCGCCGTGCCTGTCCCGATGAAGACGCAGCGAGCCAAGATCGAGGCTGAGCCGGACGCTTCACCCTGGGATTTCATCCGTAATGGCATGTCGAAATCGGATGTTAAGGCAGTCCTGGGCGATCCGTCTAGGGTATACGAGGAGGATGACAAGGTAACCTGGTACTACGACGAAAAGGGGCAAGGCGCGCTGTTCATCCGATTCAAGGTCGGCGGTTTGTTTGGGTCCGATAAAGTCGACCTATGGCTGGCTCCCGATCGTCGGCCAGTGCCCAATGCCAATGCCGGAGCTAGGTTGCAGGGTATGGCTCGTCAGGCCTTAGAAGATGGCAATGCTACCCTTGCTCTCGTCTATGCCCAATCGGCGCTGGCAGTCGAACCCGACAGCCGGGTGATCAAGGAGCTAGTCCGGGATCTCCTAGCGAAGGTCAGCGCTCAAACTCCCCCGCGGTAAGTTTAAGCTGCACTCAGGATTCTTCGGGGGCGCTGATGTAGTAGTAGAACCCAAGCAGGATGAGCGGCAGGAAGTAGACCAGGTAGGGCAGGACGACGGTCACCGAGGCGAGGCTGGCATAGGCGTAATTGGCGAGCAGGGCTGATCCGATCCAGAGGATGGAGACCGTGCAAAGAGGGATGATCTCCCGGTCGGCGATGCCTGAGGCCTTGTCTTCGAACCAGAGCAACGCGATGGCGCCAACGGTGAACAGAAAGAAGCGTGATTCGCCGGCATCGACGCCGACCTTATCCTGATTATGTTGGTAAAGCGCAAGGGATAGGCAGCTGATCAGCCCTACCACCGGACTCAGGAGGACGCACGAATGCTGCGACTTTCGGTCGGGCTTGATCTTCGCGGGAACTTCGCCGCACAGGGCGATCACGCAATGAGCCAATAGTAGGATTACGCCGAATGCCGAAAGGGCATAACACAAGGAGCTGACTGTCGTCGAGAACGTCGGCTTTTTCAATGAAGCATGAAAGAAGAGGAGAAGCGCCATTCCGGTCAGGCTTGATATTACCACCGTTGCGCGGACGGTTCGTTTGCTCGCGTAAATGGTGCCGGGGCTGCTGGTTAGATTATCAGCAACAAGCAAAAGCGGTCCTACCAGCATGAAGATGATAAATATGGGGATAAGTATCAATGGGATGACTACAAACCAGCTGCGTTCTTCGGGCCACATTGCCGGCACCATGGCGACGATGCTAAGCATGTACGAAACAAACGTCAGCGACGCAGGTATGCCAATCAGCGGATTGGTCCCTTTATATTGAACGATATCTTCTTTCATAGTTTTGGATAAAAACTCAGCGCTCAAACTCCTCCGCGCTGATCGTCGGCGTGCCGCCCGGCGAGGAGCCTCTGGTCACGATCTGATAGAAGGTGAGCGAGAGGATCTCGTTGGTCCCGATGTTCTTGTAGTCTCCTTTGTGGAAGGAGGTCGAAGAGCCGAAATAATAGACGGGGCCGCGCCATTGGCTCGCCGAGCCGCTGGCGTATTTGACGAGGTAGCTGCCGGCCGGAAGCTCCAGTTCATGGCTCTCCTGCACACGCAGGTAGATGGTCGCGACCGTCGTGCCGTAAGCGTTCAGCACTTTGACGTAAGCCGGGGAGGGCAGGTGATTGATGAGCTTCAGCGCGGCGTCGTTGCCGATGACGTTCGACCCGCCCTGAAGGCCCGGGGTGGGCTCGGCGAGGATGGGGTTGCTATCCAGGATCTGCGCGCGTGTCGGTGGCGGGGGCGAGGGCGGGGTGTAAACGGGCTGAACGACGACTTGGGTAGGGGTGGGCGTCGAATTTCGGGTGTAGGATGACTCGCGGGCGGCGGGTGATTCACGGCGGACCGGGCCGGTCTCCGGCTGGCTCAAGACCGGGGCCTTGTTCTTTGGACTACGGTCGTTCATGAGCGCCCCGCCGATGATGAGCGCGCCGATGATCATGGCTACGCAGCCGATGGACTTGTTATCGGTACTCATATCAAGCGGGGCGAAGATCCACCTTGATGCATTTTCCGGTGGCGACCTCGGTCACGGAGAAGCCCATGGTGCCATTTGTATCGTAAGAAAAAACGAGGTCTACTTCGGCGTTAGGCGCACAGCGGTGAAGTTCGCCTGCCCAGATGGTGGTGACGAAGTCAGCGTTGTCTTCTTCAATGGCAGACTGCGTCAGGCAGATCGTCGGAAGGTAACCTCGAGGGTCTGCGTTCACCTTGAAGGTGCGCTTGAACGGAATCCTTTCGCCTTTTCGAATGACCGTAATATTGCGGGCTTCGCCCGTAAGCCAGTTGGTGTAGATTAAGCCAAAGAAATGCGGGGCGACCGCATGGGGCTCGAATTCTCCTATGGATCGAGCCTGGGATGCGTTAAGCGTTCCGCTGCTCACCTTGTGGGCTCCGTAGATAGCTGCGCCCATCGCGACAGCCTCAGCCGGGGTCTTCACCTTAGGTTTCTTGCCGAAGAGGCGTTCAACCGAAGCCTGCATCGCGGGAATCCGGGCGATCTCTCCCGCCATTAATATCTCCCTGATCTCGTGTTTCATGACTTGCTTGAACGGATCCAGGTTGCCGCATCTTAGGACGTTTTCGCAGGCCATCTCGACTTGTGCGATCAGGTGGGAGATGCCTGCTTCGAAGTCGTTGCGACTCACTTCGATGACTACCGGACCAAACTTGGCGGACACAAGTCGGGTTTGGACGGATGTGCGGGTCAAGAGCGACTTCATGTAACTTTCGATAACGTACTTATCGAAGTTGCAATCGACGGCGTCGAACTTATCGCCTGTCTTGGCCCGGAATTTCACGCCGATGATCTTCAAGAGGGCTTGATGGAAGTCTTTCTCGCCGAACATCTGCACGCCATCCTGATAAAGCACGGAGATATTGTTTCCGTGGGCTTCGCAGAGCGTCACGTCGAACCTGCCACCGCTGAAATCGCAGACGATATACTTGCCGTCGAGGGCGGCGTCCGCCGCGTAATAAAGGGCCGCCGCGGTAGGCTCCTCGATGAATTGTGCCGCTTTCAGTCCGGCACGATCGGCGGCTTCCTTGGTGGCTTCACGCTGCTCTTTGCCGAAGTTGCTAGGCCAGGTGATGACGACGGTTTGGGGCTGGCCGAATTGTTCGGCGTAATCGGAGACGACCTTCCTGAGCAGGAGCGCGGTCAGGTCTACTGGGGTGACTTTCTTGGCGCCTACTGTCCAGGTCTTGTCGGTGCCTATCTCACGCTTGAATTCGGCAAAGACGTTAGGCGCGCCGCAGCCTAGGAATTTCTTGGCCTCGGAGCCGATGATCACCGAACCGTCGTCCTCAATTTGGATGACGGAGGGGGTGATGGGGCTGCCTTCGGCGTTGTTCGTGATCTCGGCCTTTCCGGCTTCATTGAAGCGTGCTACTCGCGTCTCGGTCGTTCCAAGGTCGATGCCGATGATGTTTGCCGGCCGGTCGCTATGCTCGATCTCGCGCATGGCTCAGTCGGCCTGGAGGTTGAGCTGGGTCTTCTTGCCGGTGCTGACCTCATGCAGGACGCACTCCATCATGCCGTTGGCGTCGTAGGAGAACGTCACTTCGATCGGTTCGCCGGCGGCGCCGAGCGGATTGATGGGCACGCGTTTGTTGTGCAGCATCTTCACCTTGGTGATGTCGCGCTCGGGTCGCGGGCTCTGCGTGATGATGAGCTGGATGCCGGCCTTGTTCGCGCCGTCGCTGGTGGCGAAGCGTTTCACGATGGAGTAGGGGACGGGAAGGCCCTTCTCGATGAGCACGCGGTTGAACGTCGCCGTGGCCGAATATGGTTCATGCAGGCCGATGCCGAAGTAATGGGGCGTGATGTCGATGACCTTTACCGCCCCGATGGCGTTGCGTTGCAGCTGCGTCAGTCTGGCCGGATCGGTCTTCAGGGCCGCGTAGATCGCGGCGCCGCGGGCGACGGCGTGGTCGGGCTCGCGGATGATGGGCTTACGCCCGAAAAGCCGCTGGACGCTTTCCTGGAGGGCCGGGATGCGGGAGGTGCCACCGACCATGAAAACCTCACGGATGGCGGACCTCTCGATGTTATTCGCCGCCAGCATGTCCGTGCAGGCTCGTTCCGCCTTCTCGATCAGGGGACGGATGGCGGTCTCGAATTCGGAGCGGGTGATGGTCATCTTGACCGGCCCATGGGTTTGCGAGATCGGTCGGATATCGGTGGAGTCGCGGGTGCTAAGGGAGTGCTTGGGCGACTCGATGTCAGGTTGGGAAAGGTTGCAGTCCACCCGGTCGAATGCCGCCCCGGCATGTCGGGTGAATTTTTCCCCGATGATCCCCAGCATCGCGGCGTCCATGTCGGCGCCACCTAGGCGCGGGACGCCTTCGGAGAAGATCACGCGCACGTCGTGCCCTTTGACTTCGACCACCGTGACATCGAACGTGCCGCCGCCCATGTCGTACACGAGGAACGTCCCGTTCAGCTTAAGCGCGAGAGTGTAGTACAGCGCCGCCGCCGTCGGCTCGTTGATGTAGTGCTGGACGACGAGTCCGGCGCGGCGCGCGGCCTCTTGCGTGGCGAACTTCTGGCGGTCCGTGAAGTTCGCGGGCCAGCTGATGACAAGGGTCTCCGGCTGGCCGAACTGCTGCGTGTAGTCGGACATCACCTGCTTGAGCAGATAGCCGCTGAGGTCTTCGGGCGTGATCGTCCGTCCGTTGACCTGCCAGGATTGCTGGCCGCCCAGTTCCCGCTTGAACTCCGCGAAGACATTATCGTGCCCTAAGCCGACGAATTTCTTCGCTTCCTTGCCGCAGATGACCACGCCGTCGGTCTCGATGTGGACGACGGAAGGGGTGAGCTGGTCTCCTTCGTTGTTGCCCGTGCTCTCGGCCAGGCCGGTGTCGTTGAAGCGCGCCACCATCGTGGTGCTGGTGCCGAGATCGATGCCGACGATATTAGCCATAAGACGGAGTATGAAACGCCTGCCGACCGAACAAGTTTAAACACGGCGAAAAACCTCTCTTATGGCTTTAAAATAGGGAAAAATCTTGAAGGAGCAACAGGGGTATCTACCTTCATGGTCATGACCCCTCAGCTTTACGTCCTCCTCGCCTTCTTCGTGGCCGTCGTCCTCGGCCTCATTCTGATGATCCAGCGTACCGATCGGCTGACGGCCCAGGTCGAGGCCGCCGCCAAGCGCCAAGATGAGGCCGAGGCCGCGCTCCGGGAACATGTGAAAGTCTCCGCGGAGAAACTGGACCAGAGGCTCCAGCGCCTCATGGAGACCCAGGCCAAGGCCCAGCAGTCGCTCGAAGCGCTGCTGACAGCCCAGCATGGCGCCGTGGACGCGAACTCCCGGGCGACGGATCAACTCAGCGGCGTGATCAAGGATCTGCGCGCGGCCCTGATCGAGTCGACCAAGCTCTGAGCCGCAGGGCATGCGCGTCAGCGATTACCTCGGTTACCTGCGGGACATGTCCCGCAAGATCGCCTTCCGGGGTGGTTTCGAGGCGTGTCTAGCCCGGCCGGCCGGCTCCGGTGTGCCGCCCCTCCACGGCTCGGGCACGGGGCTTTACGCGGGTCTCTCCCGGGATACGTGGTTGGCCCAGGCTCGCCTGAAGATCGACGCCGACGAGAACCAAGGCGTCTACGTGGGCTACGGTCTGATCGCCGGCAAGGTGACCATCGAAGGTCGTAGCCGCGAGCTGGCCGGCCCGCTGATCATCATGCCGGTGGACCTCGATCCGGAGGGCGACGCCTCAGCCAATCTTGAATTCGAGCACGAGGACACCCTGATCAATTACGATTTGTTGGCGCTGCTTATCCCGGGCGCTGACAGCGTCCCGGACGGCGCGGCTCCGGCGGAGCATAGCGTCCTTTTCACCCAAGAACTGCTGGGCGCCATCGCGGAGGCCGAAGCCTATGTCGAGGCTGCCACGGCCCACGGTCTTCCGGGGGACCCGGTGGCCTTGGTCAACGCCGTGTACGGCATCCTGAAGGCGCAGATCCCCGCGCTCGCCCAGTTCGGTTTCCGCGAGGGTGCCTGCCCCGGGCCAAGCCAGCTCAAGAAGCTCGCGGGGTCGACCAGCGGCGAGGCCATCAACTGCCAGTACCTCTTCATCGCCGTTCGCCCCTCCGAGGTCACCACCTATCAGGCTCTCACCAAGCTCATCAAGCAGACCGAAGGCGTGAACGGCGGCGAAGGGGTCGAAAACCCCGTCCTGGCCAAGCTGCTGACCTCATCCATCGAGCAGACCAGCACGCAGCTGGTGCGCGATGATGCGGTGCGGCGTACCGTCTATGAACAGATCGTACCCCTGATGCCGTTGTCCCTGTCCGAGCCGCAGAAGCAGGCTATCGCCGACGCCTGGTCCTCGGACATCAGTTATGTCCAGGGGCCGCCCGGCACAGGGAAATCCCATACCATCACCGCGATGCTCATCTCGGCGGTCCTGCTGGGCAAGAAGGTGCTGCTCGTCTCGAACAAGAAGGCCGCCCTTGATGTCGTCCGGGACAAGATCGAAAAACTGCTCGGTCCGGGGACGCTGTCCCTGGCCGTCGGTGACCCCGAGGGACGCAAGCAGCAGAAGGCGAGAATCGAGGAACTCATCGCCCGGGCCGACAACGTCGCCGCCCCTCATAACTTCCGCGAACTCAAGCGAGGGGTCGAATACCTGCGCGGCCAGATCGAGCAGAAACTCGCCGGTATCTTCGCCCAGGAGGACGCCATCGAGATGTATCTCGTCGGCGCCACCCAGGCCGAGCGGGCGTTGGCCGGGCTTTGCCAGGCCAGAGATTTCTACGTAAATCAATACCAGCTGAGGGACCTGCACTCCGCTGGTCTCCATGGCGCCATCCCGGTCGATGACGCATTCGTCGAAGCCGTCGAGAAAGTCGCTCGGATGGTCGAAGAGGCGCGGGCGAGCGGACAGGGCCTGCCTCGCGCCAAGGCTCTGCGTGTCCGTGCGTTGCTCGGTTTCACCGCCAGCGAGCTGGGAGGCGAGTGGCTTCGGGCCGTGGATCGACCCGTGGACGCTTTGCGCCGGATCGACGCCTACGTGAAGGCGCTGCGCGCCGCCCACGATCTTGCGCGCATGGAGGGGCGACTCGACCGGCAGATCGGTGAGATCCGCAAGCTGATCGAGGTCAAACGCAAGGAGCATGCCGAACTCTGCGGTCAGCTTTCGCAGCTCCAGCTGGAGATGATCCGCTTGTCCCGGGCGGCCGAGAACCTTGCCGACCTGCAGCGCTTCAAGCAGGTCTTCTTTTTCCGCAAGCCTTCGCGGCTGAAGTCCATCTTCGCCACCACCAAGGTGGCGAATGCCTTGACAGCCTTGCCGCTCTGGGCCGCGGAGATCAAGGATCTCAGCGCCGTCTTTCCTTTCGAGCTCGGCCTGTTCGATCTCGTCGTCGTCGACGAGGCGAGCCAGGTGAACATCGCCGAACTGATCCCGGCCTTCTACCGAGGCACACGATTCTGCGTGGTCGGCGACGAGCGGCAACTCGGGCTCGGCGCCGCCGGCCTGTTCGCCTTGAACCGCAACTTCGAGCGGCTCGCGTGGGAGCGGCACTGCGCAGGCGTGCCTTATGACACCGCCAAGACCCGGAGCATCCTCGTCACCGAACACTCGATCCTGGACCTTATCCTGCGCAGCCCGTACTCGGCACAGTTGCCCCAGGTCATGCTCGATGAGCATTTCCGCTCCCGCCCGACGCTGGCGGCCTTCACCAGCGAAGAGTTTTATGCGGATCGCGGCGGATTGAAGGTCATGACCGAGGTCGCCAAGAACTATGGCAAGGGAGCCTTTCGCGCGGTCATCACCGGCGGGGACCGACGGAGCAACCTTGCGGTCGTCGACGCCGAGGTCGCCAAGGTCCTGGAGATCTTGGAGTCCATCGAAGACGGTTCGGCCTTCTTCGACGGAGCAATCCTCGAAGGGCAGAGTTCGGGCAAGCTGCTCTCGGTCGGCGTCGTCTCGTTCACCCGGGACCAGGTGCTGGAGATCCGGGAAAAGACCCAAGGTCGTTTCAAGGCCATGGAGCTCATCGTCGGCACTCCCGAGGAGCTGCAGGGCAATGAGCGCGACATCATCCTGCTGACTTTCGGCTTGGGCGTCGGTACGCGTTACGCCAAGGGCCATTACGAGAATCCCAATCGCTTCAACGTGGCTACGAGCCGGGCCCGCCTGTTCACCATCGCGATCCTAGGCGAGGTTCCGCGGACGGCGGATCGCCTGCGGAGATACCTCCACCTCAGCGACTCCACGCAAGGGGCGTTCAGCCTGCCTCCGCTAAAGGCCGATGCGGTGAAAGGAGAGGCCAAGCAGCACCTGTTGGCCGAACTGCAGCGTTATGCGCAGGAGCGGGGACTGCGGGTCGGGGGGCAGGGCTTCACCGTCCATGCCGGCGTCAAGGCCTGCGGCCAGGAGGCCATGGATTTCGTGCTAATCAACCATGTCGGCGGGAAAGGCGTGCATGTCGAGTTCGACGGCGCTCCCGGCTACGGACTGACGAAGCATTATCCAGCCCAACAGCGCGAACGGGTAGGCGTGCTTGGTCGGGCAGGGTATGGGGTCGTTCATCTGCGGCATGCCGATCTCTATGAGTCGGGCTGGCTCAAGGCGGGAGACGCCTTGGACGCCTTCAGGCGCCGTTTGGAAGCCGAACTGGACGCCCACTTGCTCCTTCGTCAGATCTGAGCCTGGTAGACATTCCGGAGGCGACGGATGGCCTGAAGCGCCGTTTCGCACTTCGCGAGGGCCGCCGGCGGGAGCTGATTCGCCATGCGGCCTTTCCAGCGAGCTTCCTCGGTTTCAAGGAAGGTAAGACGTTGGCGCGGGGATTGGGTGAGGTCGACGCCGATGAGGATTTCGTCTTTGGAGCCGACGGGTGCGGGAATCGACGAAGCAGGGAGCGGAGTGGTGGGGGCCGGCCGGGGGGTGCTGCCGGCTGTCGTCCTAGGCTGAGGGGCTGGCGTGCGATCCGGTTTACGTCCCGTGATCAGTTCTTCGCGAAGGTCGGCGATGATCTCCAGCATCCTGCGGCACTGGGCGCGCTTGGTGTCGTCCTGGGCGGTCTGCATCCGGGCGTTGTATTTCGCGAATTCGGAGGTCAGCTGGGTAAGCTTACGATCCTTGGGCCATGAGGGATCGATGCCGAGCAGTCGTTCATGTTCGCTGGCATTCGCCGGGCCGGAAGTGGCGGCAGCCAGCTGGATCGGCTTCAGGTATTTGTCTTCGAGCCGTTTGTACGTTTCCTCCGGGATGGCCAAGAGCCGCGCGACCTTCTGGAGCGAGGCGATCTCGGACCCCTCGACCTTCTTGTCGGCCGCGACGACTTCAAAGGCCAGCCCCATCGTCATGCTGCGTAATTCGACCGGCAGGGATTTCTGCTTGAGGCAGGCCTGATGCAGGCGCTCCTCGGAAACCCCGCGGAGCGAGCGCTGGATCTCGGCTTCCATGGCTTTCCCGATCATGGGGGCAGCCTCGTCCCCGACCTTCTTCAGGAACTCATCCTTCCACCGTCGCAGGGTGGCCGTTTCGCGATTATCAAGATTACCGTCTCCGAGGGCGCAATACACGCCCACGGTCATGCTGGCGGCGACGGCTTCGAGCATTTCTTCCGCTTTGTCCGAGCGTGACGGCGCAGGCCGGGAGGGGTTGCCTACGGAGCCCGTGGATTGATCCTGTTGGCCGAAGAAGAACTTCAGCCCCCAGAATAAGATGATGGCGCCGATGACATACGCCATCTTGGTCTTAGTTTCCGGGCTTCAGGTTGACTTCCGTGGACCTGCCATTTTCGCCATCTTTGAATGAGCAATGCATCGTACCGTTGATGTCGTATGAGTAGATCACCTTGATCGGCTGTCCTGCGGGACGTCCGGAAGGCAGTTCGAGGGAGCCTTGCCAGATTTTCGTGACGTACTCGCAGTTCTTTTCTTCAATAGCAGACTGAGTCACATCGCAGTCCACCTTGGTCTGATTGTCACGCATCGTGTAGTAGGTGCGTTCTTCGCGGCAGGGCAGCTTGTTTCCTTTGGAGATCACGGTGTCGTTGTAGAGACCGCTATCGTTGTCGTAGACGCTCGTGCCGAAGAAGTGGGGGGCGATCAACGAGACATCGATATTGGCTACGGCTTGTCCTTGGAGGGCGTTGAGGGTGCCGCCGCTGGCCTTGTGAGCGGCGTAGATGGCCGCACCCATGGCGATTGCTTCAGCCGGATTCTTGACTTTCGGCTTCTTGCCGAACAGGCGCTCGACCGAGGCCTGCATGGCAGGGACGCGGGACGTCCCCCCCGCCATGAAGATATCCTTGATGTCGGATTTCTTCACATGCTGGGCGGTGTCTGCGGGGTCCTTGCCGCAACGGAGGACGTTCTCGCAGGCCATCTCGGCCTGGGAGACCAGGTGGGAGATGCCCGCCTCGAATTCATCGCGACTCAGGTCGATGACGATGGGGCCGTGCTTGGCGGAGACGAGTCGGATGGAGGTCTTGTCCTTGGTGGAAAGCGTGTGCTTGGAACCTTCGACGGCCAGCTTGTCGAAGTTGCAATCTACCGCGTCGAACTCATCGTTCGTCTTGGCCCTGAACTTCTCCCCGATGATCTTCAGCAGCGCGTTATCGAGGTCCTTGCCTCCGAGTTCCTGCACGCCGTCCTGGTAGAGGACATCGATCTTGTTGCCGTGGGCTTCGATGAGGGTGACGTCGAACGTGCCGCCGCCGAAGTCGTAGACGAGATACTTGCCGTCGAGGGCGGTGTCGGTCGCATAATAAAGCGCGGCGGCCGTCGGTTCTTCGATGTAATACTCCACCTTCAGTCCGGCGCGGGCAGCGGCTTCCTTGGTGGCTTCGCGTTGCTCGTTACGATAGTTCGCGGGCCAGGTGATGACCACGCTCTGCGGTTGGCCAAACTGTTCGGCGTAGTCGGCGACGACTTTCTTCAGCAGCAAGGCGCTGAGTTCCACGGGCGTGACCGTCTTTCCTCCGATTGGCCAGGACTTGTCGCTGCCCATCTCGCGCTTGAACTCGGCGTAGATATTAGGCTGGCCGGTGCCCAGGAACTTCTTGGCTTCGGTGCCGACAATCACGCTGCCGCTGTCGTCGATCTGGATCACGGACGGCGTGATGGTGGCTCCTTCGGCGTTATTGGTCATCTCGGGCTTGCCGGCCTCGTTGAAGCGGGCGACCAGCGTGGTCGTGGTACCGAGGTCGATACCGATGATGTTGGCGGCTTTGTCGGTCATGGGGTCAGGAATGGGAGGCGTCGGAGGGCGGGGTGGTGGTCGGGGAAGATGGATTCAACCGATAGAGCACGACCAATGCCTTAGCAATGACGATTCTTTTAGAATCCCTTTCGAGATAATAACACGGTCGAAGCAGGCGGGCCACCTGGTTGCTTCTGGCCGGATCTTCGGTTGCCTCGTGACGGGGCGCGACTTCGACCTGTTCGCCGGGGATTTTATCGAGCGGGGTCCCGGTCGCGAACTCGGCGGACTGTATGTCGAGTTTCTCTAGTTGATTGTCTACGGCGCCGGCAACAAAGGCGATGAGTTCGTCGTGGGCGAGTGGCTTCTGGGTGCCGACCATGTCGAGGCACAGCTTTTTGATTTCAATCAGGGCGAGCAGGCTCGGATAGGTGGACTTACGGTCCAGCAGGTTTTCCAGCTTGGCGAGCTGGGCGTCTTTGACGCCGATCTGGGCTTTGAGCTCGTTCGTCGCCTTGGCGAGCTCGAGCGTCGCCTCGGTCTTCGCCTTCTCCGAGAGCTTCAGCAGATGCGTAAGCTCCACGGTCTGTGCGAGCAGCGTGTCCATGCGCTGGCCGGCATATGCCAAGGACTTCTCGAAATCTCCTGGGCTGACTGAGGCGGCGGCTGGTCGGGGGTCTTGCATTGTCGGAGTTGGTGCGGTGATGGTCGGTGGGGTGGTCGGTGAGGGGGTCGTGATCGCTGGCTTGGCCGAAGGTGCGCTGACGGAGTCGAGGCTGAGGGTATTACCTTTGGGCCTAGGCTGGTTGGGGTGCTCATTAAGGCTGACCTTAGGAGCTTGATTGCGCGGCGCCTCCTCGCCACGAGCCAGGCTTTCATGTCCGTCCTCCGTTTTCTTCCGCTTTTTCATCAAGGCGCCGATGATCGCGAGGATGAGAAAGACCGCCGCGATGAAGACGATGAAGCCCAGAAGCCAGTTCAAGCAGATGAACGCCCAATCCAAGAAAGTCTCGGAAAGCCCTTTGCCGCCATTATCGGCTGCGATGTAGTGGTTAATCATGATCAAGAGAAAAGGTGACGGAGATGGTGGAACTGCGGCTGCCCGGAAAAGTGAGAGAAGAGTTCGCGCGTAAGCTTGGGCGAGCGGCCGGCGGCGCTTTCGAGCGAGTTGATGAGCCTTTTCTGGGCATGCTCGACAAGCTTAGATTCCTTGAAGCCAGCCAGGGAGGCCCAAGCTCTTTCTAGTCGGGCGGCGTCGACCGGCGGGCCGACCTGATTCAGGACCCCGAGCTCAATCTCCGAGCCATGGCTCCGGCAAAGACAATATAGCCAGGCCTTAGCCATGAGCACTGGTTCCGTTATTTCCGCTAACACATGACGGTCAATCTGCTCGTTAAGCAGCCTGGAGATCGATAGGTTCACCTGCGCGACGGGGACTCCGCCCGATCGTCCCCAGGGACGTTGGCAGGCGTCTGAATTGGCGAATTCAACGATGGCTCGAAGTCTCAGCTGGGCCGGCGGATGCGTGTTGTCTTCTTCCCGGCGAAAGGTGCCGTCAAAAGCTTGGCGTGCCTCGTTTAGGAAAGCCGAGACATCCATTCGCAGGTGCGGCTCCTTGAGTCCGCTCATGAGTTTCATCTCGGCGTTGCAGGCCGCACGCAGATCTCCGCAGGCGACTAGGCCGATACGGTCCATGGTTATTTCGGCGGCCCGGCAATGTATCCGACCTTCGGGGCTTGAGGGGTCGGAAAGGAAGAAGGCCTCAGGGAGCAGGAAGTGGCCGATTTCATGTCCGGCGATGCAAGCGAGTTCATCCTCGCTCATGAGTTCGACCAGGGATGAGCCGAAGATAATCATCGGTTCGTCTGCTGACATCATGCAGATCGCGTTCCTTCCTGTCTCCGGGCTGACGAAGGCATGAACCTTGTGCCTAGGAACGCTCAGATGCCGGCAGGCTTTCTCGACGGCACGTTCCACTCCGGGCAATGTCTGCGGGGTCACTCTCAGCTTGATGCGTGCCTGGACGCGCGCTTCCTCGTCGGCGTCCCTGGTCCTGAGCGATGCGTCTTTGGGAAGGATTGTTCCCGGCGGCAAATAGAGGCATGGCAGTAAGACCATGCGTGCCTCGGCAAAACTGTCCAGATAGTGCGGCATGATGTCAGTCTCCCATTTCGCGGTAGATTTCCCTCAGTTTCGAAATCACGGCCATCATCCTCCGATATTTCACGAGTTCAGATGCCGGAAGGTTGCGCAGGTTAGTGCGTGCGTTGAAGACCGACCATTGGTTTGAGAGAATCGCTGCTCGTTCCGAAGGCTTCATTCCTTCGGTGATCTTCGCATCGCGCAGGATGTTGGCCACTTCCTTGTCATTGCTCAGCAGTTCTTCCGCGATGTCTTCGGCTTTGATCTTACGCGTCCCTAGGCCTTTGAGCACGGTGGATAATGTCGCGTACTCTCCGGGCTCAAGTCGGCCGTCGTGGGCGATGATCTCGCCGCAGAGTTCGGCCGCCGCCAAGATCAGTTTCTTTTCGCCGCTGCTCCGGATGGAGTCGGCCAGCTTGGCGACGGCTTCCAGTTTTTGTTTCCCGCGCGTCTTGCACTGTTCGGAGGCTTGTGAAAGGGCTTGTTGCATGGTGGCCGCATCCTGATCCGCGGTGTTTTCGACGACGCACCAAAGCCAACCCTGCAGGTGGTCCTCCTCGTCGGTGCTGACGGGGCCGTCGCTCGCTGCGCAGGCGTAGCCGAGGCTTAGGATGTCGCTGCAAAGCTGTAATTCGTTCAGACCGATCTTGGCGGGTAATGCTCCCGAATCTGCCGTGAATTTGGCATATTTTCGTGGACGCTTAGGTCGTTCTTGCGGTGCTGGCGTAGGCTGAGGGCGGGGAGGGGGGGCGTCGACCGAAGCCTGCCCAAGGGGCGCCGCCGGTAAGAGGTCGTCGAGCTTGATGGTCGGGCGGGGCGGTCGCGGCGGGGTCGGCCCCGAAGTTGGCTCGGGGAGTGGGTTGCTGGAGCGTCCGGGCTGCGGAACCGGTAGTTGCGGTAAAGACGGTAGGGTTACTGATCGGCGCGTGATCGTCGGCGGAGGCGGAAGCGGATTACTGCTCCGTGAAGGCGGTCGGGTAGGCTGAAGGGCGCGATGCAGGTAAGGCTGGCGGTCCTTCGGCCCCGCCACGGGTCCGGCTGGAAGTGACTCTAGCGGTCGTGAACGCGGCACGGGAATCGGCGTCGCTTGCTGGGCCTCCTCAACTTGGGCGACGGTCCAGATCAGCCAACTGATCGACAGGCCCTCCGCGATGATGACGCCGAGGAGGGTGTTGCGGTGCTCCGGCCCCTCGGCCACGTTGAACAGGTAGATGGTCAGCGCCAGGCAGAGCGTCGCGAAGAAGATCGCGGGAATGCTGGCGGACCGCGGCATCCGAATCAGGCCCGGTAAAGGATGACCTTCGCCGGCGCGATGAAGCGAGGCTTCTTGCCGGCCTCCGAGATAAAGTAGCTGCGAGAGCGGACTTCCTTGACGGTGCCGCGCAAGGCATCTTCCGGGGCGTCTACCACCGAGATGGCGGCGAAAGAGCCTGCGGCGAGGTCGGCGACCTTGGTGCCGACAGAGATTTCCATGGCTTCGACGCCTTGATCCGAGAGCGCTGAATCGAGGTCGTCGACAATGAAATCGAAAGACTCTTTGGGGTCGGACTTGCCCGAGGCGACACGCGTCTGGAGTGTGCGCGCTATTTCCAGGCTTTGCGAGAGGCGGACGAGATTCCGCTGAATGTTGGACTGATTGACGTTCTTCGTGAGAAGGTCGATCTGGTTGTCGCGAGAAGAAATCTGCTTCATCGCTTCCGAAAGGGCGCCGCTGAGTTCGCCGATTTTTTCTGGTTCGTAGGTCTTTGCGTCCGCGATCGGTCCGGCGGCCGGGGCGTTGCTCGGCTGTGACTTGATCTCACGACGGAGCGCGGCCAGTTCTTCGAGGATCTGGCGTTGCTGGGCGGCGGTGGCGGAATCTGCCAGTTCGACGCCAGGCTGAGTCTTCTCCCCGTCGTCCAAGGAAAGCGTGAGGACGCTCAGAAGCATGACCAATCCCGGGAAGGCCTTACAGAACAAGGCAGGGGCGCCGGCCAAGGTGAAGCCGCCCCAGAGGAGCAGGGAGAAGGCGAGGGCGATCCAGAGTTCCCGTCGGGTAAGCAGTTTGACCATGCTGACTTGATGGGGAGTGGGGTGTTTTCCTGCAATAGTTTCTTATATCAGGGCGCTTTAATGTGTTTTGATTGTGGGTAGGTTGTGAATAAAGTCAGAATCGTGGCAAAAGGTGGGTTACGTTGGGCCTGGGTGACCCTTTTCGGGTGGCGGGTGGAGGTGTAGGGGATTGGCCTCAGGTTTATCTGGGGGGTTTCACCAGTTGAAGGCTCGGGGATGGGGCCGATAACGAGCGCATGTCGTTATTGAAGTATTTTAAACCAATCTTCCTTGGGGTGTTGGCCGTGGTTTCGGTCATGGCGGGCGAGCCGGAACAGCCCGCATCTCTGACCCTGGAGCAGGTGGATCGCGCGCAGGATCTGTATCTGGATGGCATTCAAGATCGGATCGTGGCGCTCAGCGCCAAGCCCACCAAGCTGGGTTTCAGTGATCTATGGCATAATATCAATCATGCGAAACTCTCAGAGGCATCTCCCTTCGCCCCGGGGTTTCAGCATTACCATGTCGCCGCTTCTTCCATCGTCGCGAAGTCGGCGCGTCCGAAGTCCTCGACGGAGCGTCAGGCACAACAGGATATCGACGAGGACTTTTCGAAGGCGCTCAAGTTGGTCGGTGAGGCTGCCGAGGCATTTGAATCTAACCGGTCTCGTATCGTGACTTCTCGTCTCAAAGCCGCCTCCAAGGAAGTGGCTAAAGTCGGCGCAGTCCTGGATGCGGTCCGTAAGCGTAGGGCAACTCTGGCGGTGTCGAACAAAGGACAGCTGTCGCCGGCCGGGGCGACCGCGACGCAGCATGCGGCCGCGCCTACGCGGAAGTAAGAAGGGGAGTAAGAATTGGGTAGAGGGTTGTTGAGCCGTTGGCTTACGGACGGCGGGATCGAACGGCGGCGATGGTAATCGCCGCCCTAACCAAGGCAGAGAGGCAGGGCTCAAAGGAGGTAGCAGAGGGAGACCGGATGATTGGCTGGGGTGTGGGATATTAAATGAGGTGCGAATGTCCGTCCGCGAACGGCGGCGATGGCAATCGCCGCCCTACCCATGATAGGTATTGGCGGTAAGCGGTTGGCGGTTGGGAACACAGGTGAGACAGCGGCGGCGATGGCAATCGCC
>Ga0222712_10003652_pt1 | contig 16580 bp, 13 predicted proteins | sample C33_657DmetaG_FD_165043 | JGI IMG/M metagenome (GOLD analysis project Ga0222712, IMG submission 165043) | Estuarine water microbial communities from San Francisco Bay, California, United States - C33_657D | ecosystem: Environmental > Aquatic > Marine > Unclassified | place: USA: California...
TCAACTTCATCGGCAATGGTTGGCGCGATTTGGAATCCGCTTGCTCCTGCGCCGATCTGCGCAACACGCTTCCCCGCAAGCTCTAGCCCTTCTGGCCACCGAGCCGAGTGAAACGAAGGACCCTCAAAATCATCCATTCCGGGAATGTCAGGCATCCTCGGCGCATTCAATGCTCCGGTCCCGCTCACAACCACATTCGCTTCAATCAGGTCTGTCCTGCCTTCAGGCGTACGAACCTCAACAGACCATATCGCCGATGATTCATTCCACGTTGCCCTCACAACCTCAGTATTGAATCGGCACTTTTCATCAACCTTGTACTTCCGCATGACGCGCTCGAAGTAGTCACGCAACTCCGGTTGCCGACAGAAATATTCGCTCCAATGGTCAGAAGGTTCGAACGAGTAGCAATAAAAGTGACTTCCAATATCTACGCGAGCACCCGGGTATCGGTTGTCGCGCCATGTTCCACCAGGACCGTCAGTTTTCTCAATGATGGTGTACGGAATTCCCGCCTGATCAAGTCGTATTCCGGTAAGTAATCCCGACTCACCGCATCCGATCACGACAACGTGAAAGTCATTTCGGACGTCTTCAGGAATTTCGTCCTTCCATGTGATTTCTCCGCTGTCGGCTCCATCGAAGTGGAGGTCATCAGCGAACATCGGCACCACCGCAGGGTCCACGGGCGCCGCCGCCATGAAGTCCATGAGTTCTTTCACAAGTGCCGCCGACGGAACCTCGGGTTCCGGACACCCCTCATCTCTCCACTGTGAAAGAACAGGAACCGCAAGAGCGCGAATCTCGGCCTGTTCCTCGGGAGTCAGTCCACTCTCGTAGTTATTCAAGATTGCGAATCGAGGCCGAATCTCGCCTCGGATCCACGACGGATCGCCGGTCACGTGGACCAGCGAGCACATCAGTGCAGGAATACAGACTTCTTCGAGCGCTGCAGCGATCGCTGCGTCGTCATCAGCGAAAGGAACACCAGCATGGGGATTTCGAGTGGTCGCCATAGCGACACTCTTCCCCATCGACGTGACCCACGCCACAACCATTCCGGAATGCCGGGATTGCCGAGATTGCCGGCGAAGGACCTACTTGGCGACGGTGGTGGTGCTCGACATCGTCGACATGCCCGACATGGTGCCGGCGATGGTGGTCGTCGAGCCCGACTGCGCCACTGTGGAAGACGTCGAGGCCATCGTTGTCGGCGGGATAGTGCCCGTAATCGGGGTCTGGTGCTTCTTGGAACTTGAGCAACCAGCCACAACCGCAGCGCTCAGAGCGAGGGCAGCGATGAACACCTTGATTCCACGTGAAGTCATGGCTTGAGACTAGCGAGCGAGCGCCCCCGGCAGGAACCCGGAACGTGACACGATCGACGAGTGCTGAGAATCGCAACCGTCAACGTCAACGGCCTACGGGCCGCAACCCGCAAAGGCATGAACGAGTGGCTGGCGGAAACCCAGCCCGATGTCGTCACCCTCCAGGAGGTTCGTGCACCTGACGAACTTGTCGCCGGACTTATGGGCGAGGGATGGCACATCGTGCACGCCGAATGTTCCGTGAAAGGCCGGGCAGGTGTGGCGGTCGCCAGCCGACTTCCAATCACCGATTCCAGGAGCGGCGAGCACTCCGTGTCGTTTGCCGACAAAGGCCGCTGGATTGAAGCCGATATCAAAACGGGCAAGCGCAAAACATTCACCGTCATTTCGGCCTATGCGCATACCGGCGATGAAACGTCACCGGCGAAAATGAAAGAGAAGCTTGCGTGGTTCGACGCTGCGACTGCTCGCCTCACGGAGCTCAGGGAAGACGGTCGCCACATTGTGTTCACCGGCGACCTCAACGTTGCTCATCGCGAGGCCGATCTCAAAAACTGGAAAGGCAATATCGGCTGCGCAGGTTTCCTTCCCGAGGAACAGGCCTATTTCGACACTTGGTTCGATGAATTGGGATGGGTCGATGTTGTGCGAGCCGCATTTCCAGAAGATGCCGGCCCTTACTCATGGTGGTCTTACCGCGGTAAAGCGTTCGACAACGACGCAGGGTGGCGCATCGATTATCAGATCGTGAATCCGCAGCTTGCAAAGCTCGCGCAAAATCCACGAGTTGATCGAGCGCCTAGCTACGACACACGTTGGAGTGACCATGCTCCCGTGGTCGTCGATTACGACATTTAGGAGTCTTCGCCGATAAAGGTGCCGGCGACAAAGTCTTGGAACTTTGAAACTTTCGTTCGCCAGCGAGCATCAAACTCAGCTTCACGCTTTTTCGACGTTTCCATGCGATGCGGATGCTTGCCGTACGAACGTTTTGCCCACGGCGAACTAGGTCGAGCAATTCGAATTGCCCCAATGTAGGCAATGACTGGGATCGCAATACCCACCACCGCAGTCCCCAATTTTCCCTTCGCCGCACAAATTGCCGCCATTGTGAGGTGGACAGCAATCAGGAGCACCACGACGATGCGCAGCTTGGACTGCTCGCGATCTACCTCGATTCCAAAAGGTGAGCCTGCAATAAGCAGCAGAAACATCACGCCCGCAAGCACGAAAACTGCATCAACAGAGAGCCGACCTTCCTCTTCCCAGTACACATCTTGGAGATGCAGTATGAGCGCAAATTCATCAAGGACAAGCGCGAGTCCCACACCGAAAATGATTCCGGCTGTGTTGTCCCAACCCGCGCCGATCCCACCAATCGCCAATATCCCACCAACGATCATGAGGATTAGACCCGGCACAACGTGGTGAATGTGAACACCACCTACGGAGTTATCTGTAAACGGACCGCGACCAGCACGAATCATTCGGACGATGATTCGGGTGATCACAAACGTGACAACGAACGCGATCATGCATAAGAGCAGCGGGAGTTTGCTCGCACTAGTAACGTTCCCACTCCAAATATCGCCCATGACTCTCCTTCAGAAACATCAGCCTATGGGCACCGCGCTCGCTTGGCATCCTGCGCGAAACGTCATGCGGTCAAACGTTCACTCCAATGGTGGCGATACCAACGTCAGACCGACGGCAGCAACGATTGTGACGACGAACGACACCGCTGCAATCAGCGCATAACCGGGCCGGGCGCTGTCACCAAGAATCGTGAGTCCGATAATCGATGGCACCACTGTCTCGGCAGTAAAGAGCCACGCCGTCGCAACCGTCACCGAACCACGTTGAAGCGCAGAGGCAAAGAAAATCAGGCCGAGCGCGCCGTAGGCCAACATCCCCCACAACAGAGGGTCTTGAAGATCAGAAAGAGAGACGTCGGCCACCAGTGCGCGAGCGCACAGCGCTGTTCCGCCAAATGCCAAACCCGATAAACACCCGAGTGCCGCAGCGCCATGATCGCCACGCATCTTTTTCGCCGCGAGTGCGCCCAACAGGGTGATCGAGATGACTCCCGCCCACATCCCCCACGAATATGCAGGTGGAGTAGAGCGAGCTTCTTCCGGAGCCCCGCTCAGGGCAAGGCCAAGAAGCCCTGCAGCAAGAACGCCGATGAAAACGATCTGACGACTTGTTGGTCGGAGGTGCTGGAACAGCGCAGCAAACAAAACAGTGAAACCAATGGCACCCGCAACCATCGCCTGCACAACAAAAAGCGGCAGTTGAGCGAGTGCGAGCAGGGACAACACCCAGGCGGTGCCATCGAGACCGAGCCCGATGAGATACGGAATCTGAGTTGCGATTCGAGCTAGTGACCGAGCGTCAATGGAGTCGCTTGCTTCGACGCGCCGTGCGCCAATGCTCTGCAGCACTGATGCAAGCCCGTAACAAACAGCGCAAAGAATCGCAGCCACATACGCAAACGCCATCAAATGTTTCCTCGCTCCGCAAGCACGTGCGGCGAGCGTAGAGCCGAATCAGACTTGAACAAGTTCTTTGATGGGCTCCAACGGTATTTCGTACTCGGCCGCAGGAAGTCGACTCTCCCCCTCAATATCGAGATTCGGAATAATTCGATCAAGCCACTTTGGCAGCCACCAATTGGCGGCTCCCATCAAACGCATCGACGCCGGCACCAAGACCATACGAATAATCGTTGCGTCGACAAAGACGGCAGTTGCAAGACCAAGACCCATCATCTTGATCGTTGGTTCGCCACCGAAGACAAAACTGATGAAGACCGAGATCATGATGAGCGCAGCAGACGTGATTACACGAGCTGTTGCCGTGATGCCAACAATCACCGACTCAGTGTTGTCACCGGAGTGGTTGTACTCCTCTCGAATGCGACTAAGGATGAACACCTCGTAGTCCATTGAGAGACCAAACAGAATCGCAAACATAAACATTGGGATGAAACTGACGATGGGCAGTGACTGGTGCACTCCAAAGAGTTCCGCGCCCCAACCCCATTGAAACACCGCAACGATGACACCGTAGGCGGCGCCGATTGACAGCAGATTCATGATCGCCGCCTTCAACGGCACCAAAATTGAACGGAACACGATCATTAACAACAGGAACGACAGACCCACGACACAGCCGATGAACAGCGGTAAACGATCCGCCACTCGATCACTCAAGTCGATGAACGTCGCCGTCTGTCCGCCGACATAGACCGTCCCCCCAGTTGTTGCCAAGACCTGAGGGAGTACTGATGCTCGCAACCGATCAACGAGTTCACTCGTCGCCTTATCCTGCGGAGCACTCTTCGAAACGATTTGGATCACCGCGGACGTGCCGTCAGGGCCAATAGCGGCACGAGTCACTTTCGCAACATTCGGGTCGGAGCTCACCGCAGCGCTGATCTGCTGGACAACCTGATCAGGCGGCAGTGTGGTTCCTTCGAGATTCACCGCAAGAACGAATGGCCCGTTAAAGCCCGGCCCGAAACCATCGGCGAGAATGTCGTAACTGCGCCGAAGCGTTGACGACGTCGGGCTCTGACTTGAGTCGGTCTGTCCCAAACGAAGATCAAGGATTGGGGCTGCAAGCGTCAGTACTGCGGCAAGACCAACAAGTAGGTAAATCACTGGATGACGGGAGACATGGTGAGCCCACCGCGCCCACCCGTGATACTCGCCCTCAATATTCGTCGTCGACGCTTCGCTCACCCGCTTCGTTCCTGGGAGTCCGAAACGATCAATGTTGTGTCCGGCAAAACCCATAAGCGCAGGCAGCAGTGTCAATGACGAAAGCACCATCACGGCAACAACGATTGCGGCACCAATTCCCATGAACGTGATCATGGGAATCCCCGCGACAGCGAGGCCACAAATTGCGATCACGACCGTTCCACCCGCGATTGATACCGCTTGTCCCGCTGTCGCGATTGCGCGACCGGCTGCGTCTTCAACCGTGAGTCCGCGATGAAGTCCTGCGCGATGACGTGTGATGATGAAGAGCGCATAGTCGATGCCGACGCCAAGCCCGATCATCGAGGCAAGCATCTCCGAGGTTGATGGCAGATCCACGAACGCGGAGAGGCAAGTAATGGCAGCGATACCCGCACCGAGACCAAACAGCGCCGTTCCGATGGGTAATCCCATAGCGATGACCGAACCAAACGCGAATAACAGAATGACCATTGCTGCGAGAAGACCAATGGCTTCGGTGCCCCCCAACGTGGGCTGTTCCATCAAGTGAGGGAATTCCCCGCCGAACTCGACCTGCACACCCGCCGCTGTTGCAACATCAGTTGTAGCGACAACTTCGTGGTAGGCCGACCGAGGAAGCGCACGTACCTCGTCGTCAAACTGCACCGTGGTGAGGACGGTTTTCCCGTCAGTCGAAACCTGCTTGAGCAGCGCTGGATACGGCTGCACGACATGCGGAACTGCAGCCATTGCATCGATTGATGAAGCAATGGCAGATGCCGCCGGTTCGTCAGTCACCGTCCCATCAGAGACGTGAAAGACAACTTGCATCGATCCACCAGCCTGCGTGGGAAAGCTCGTCAACAGAAGGTCGGTCGCTTTCTGCGATTCAACCCCCGGGATCTGCAATCGATCGACAAATTCGCCCCCTGCGCCTTTGCCAACCACCACGAGCGCAACGACGATTGCGACCCACGCGAACAACACTCGCCAGCGCCTACGCGTACAAATGCGACCAACTCGATAAAGAAAATTCGACATTTGGGGGGAGATCCTCTCGAGCGACAAGGCGTCGCTTCGACCGGGGAGACGATACCGGCGCCATTCATATCGACAGCATTTGGATCTGATGTGACTCCGGCCACGTTGCGAACGGCTTGAAGCCCGGCCGCCTGCAACTCCGACCAGAAATGTTCTGCTTTTACGGTCCTGGCGAGACCCGCACAACCGCCGCGGTCGTGAGTTTTCCTTTTCCGTCATCGTCAAACAGGTCAACGCGAATCAGGCCATCGGCGGGATTGCCAACAAACCGAGCCGAACTGACGATGGGCGCTTGACGATTCTGGGCAAGGAAGCGAACTTCCATCTCCGTTACGACATAGGGGCGATTGCCACCGAGGCGTGCATCAGCAAGATCCTCGGCTGAGGCCTCAATTAACCCTGCGACCACCGCGCCCTGCATAGCTCCTGCGGGATTAAGAAGTTCCGTGCGAAGGTCCGACGCAACAATTCCTTTTAAACGATCTCGCGAAAGAAAACCGGCAGCCTCGCGTAGCGTTTCATTTAGCGGCACTGTTGGCATGCGCGTCACTGCTGCATGTGCGTCGAATGGAGGTTTCACCGGATCACCTTTACGGCGCGCCACCTTCGCGAAACTGATCAAACTGCTCCCCCACTCCACACCATTCACGGTGAGCGGCATCTCGCAAATCGCTGAACGCGCACCGTTGCGCAGAATTGTGGCTCTCGTGTCGACCGATACCGGAGCTGGTGCGAGCGGAAGTCGAATGATCAAATCAGATGTAAACGCCCAATTCGTTGGGTCGTTATCAATTGTCATACCGCCTACGACGTCGATCAAGAATGCCACCGCCGCCATTGACACCGCACCCCGCGCCGCTATCTCTGGCGGCGAAACGAGATGACCCACAAGTTGGTCGCCATCGAGAGTGAGTCGAGTGCCAAGTTTGCTCGGAACTGAGGAGATCACGCTTGGAATGTCAGTCACGGATCGACGATAACGACTTCTGGTAGCCAACCGTGGCACAGTTACTCGTGCAGATTCACCTGTTAAGCACGGCGATACGTCGAAGGCCGCACCGACCAAGGAATTGCTCGTTCTTATGTTCGATCTCACAGGCAAGACAGCACTCGTCACTGGGTCCGGACAGGGTGTCGGGCTCGGCATCGCTCGCACCCTCATTCACGCTGGGGCGCGGGTCTATGTCAATGACCTTGTTGCTGCACGCGCAGAATCAGCGGCCGCTGAATTGGGACCCAATGCAGAACCACTCTCCTTCGATGTCGCCGATTTCGAAAAGGTCGAGTCCGCAATCGCGATCGCTCGCCCGATCGACATCCTTGTAAACAACGCCGGGATCCCGCCGTCGATGCGTCCAGTCAAATTCCGCGATCTTCCGCGTGATGAATGGGCTCCCTATGTGGACGTCAACCTCTATGGCGTTCTCAATTGCACGAAAGCCGTCATCGATGCGATGTGCGAGCGCAAGTGGGGCCGCATCATCACAATCTCTTCGGGTGCCGGCACTGAAGGCCTCAACATTGGCGTTTCAATTTATGGAGCTGGCAAAGGCGCCGGAATCTCGTTCATGCGCCACCTTGCCGTTGAAAATGCACGCGATGGAGTCACCGCCAACACCCTGGCCCTCGGGCTCATGGAGCGAGAGGGAACTGACGCGTCAGAGGAGCACCGAACCGTCACCGCCAACATGGCAAGAACGGTTCCGGTCGGCCGCCTGGGAACTGGATCGGATGTTGGGTTCGCGTGCGTGTATCTCGCATCCGAAGAAGCGTCGTGGATGACCGGACAAACGATTTCTCTGAACGGCGGATCAGTAACCAACTGACCTGCAACGACGCTCAATCTCATTCTTGAAATTGAGCGTGCATACTTAGGCGATGTCCGAGCAGAGTTCATCGCCCAATGTTTCGAAAGCATCCGCAGCTGCGGCTGGGGTGCTGCTCACGTTGGGCGCGTCGCAATTCCTCATGACGCTCGACAGTTCGGTCATGAACGTTTCGATGGCAACGGTTGCCAATGATCTCGACACAACCGTTACAGGGTTACAAACCGCCATCACCCTCTACACACTTGTGATGGCAACACTCATGATCACCGGCGGGAAGATTGGTTCCCTCATCGGCCGTCGTCGGGCATTCGCAATCGGTTGCGTCATCTATGGCCTTGGTTCGTTCGTCACCGGCCTCGCCCCCAACCTTCCGACGATGATCGTTGGCTGGTCAGTTCTTGAAGGGATTGGCGCCGCGCTCATCATGCCGGCGGTCGTTGCCCTCGTTGCATCGAACTTCGCTCCATCCGAACGCCCAAAGGCATACGGAATCGTCGCAGCATCGGGCGCAATCGCAGTCGCCGTAGGCCCGCTCATCGGTGGCGCTGCCACGACGTATCTGTCTTGGCGCGTCGTGTTCTTTTCCGAAGTCATCGTCGTCATCGTGATCCTTGCCCTTTCACGACGCGTGGCCGACACTCCTCGGTCAACCACGGGTCATCTCGACCTTGTTGGAACATTTCTTTCTGTCGTTGGTCTCGGCACCGCCGTATACGGCATTCTCCGTTCGAGTGAATGGGGATGGATCCTCCCCAAGACCGGCGCACCCTCATTCGCGTCTCTTTCGCTCACATTTTGGTTCTTCTTGTTCGGCCTCTTTGTCGTGTGGCTCTTTATCGAGTGGCAAAACCATCTGGTTTCCGTTGGCCGGGAACCACTGGTGCGCCCTGCGATGTTCGCCAACCGTCAACTCACCGGTGGCCTTCTGATGTTTACCTTCCAGTTCCTTTTGCAAGCTGGGGTGTTTTTCATCATCCCGCTGTTCTTGTCAGTGGTTCTTGAGCTTTCAGCGATTCAAACGGGATTGCGCGTCATGCCGCTCTCGCTGGCGCTTCTCATCGCAGCGCTAGGAGTTCCGCGGCTGTTCCCCAACGTCTCTCCCCGAAGAATGGTCCGCATCGGACTACTTTTGATGCTTGGTGGCATCCTCCTACTCATTTCGGGAATCAAGCTCGATGCGAATGCCGCTGTCGTGATGTTCCCGATGCTTCTGATTGGTCTGGGCATAGGAGCACTCGCATCACAACTTGGAAATGTGGCCGTCTCAGCAGTCCCCACCTCCGAAAGCGGCGAAGTCGGCGGACTGCAGAACACAGCGACCAACCTCGGAGCGTCTATCGGCACCGCACTTGCTGGCTCGGTGCTTCTCGCAGTGCTCACTGCCTCGCTCATCACGGGGATCACCACCGATCCAAATGTTCCCGATTCAGTAAAACAACGCACAACCGTCTCACTTTCCGAAGGCGTTCCTTTCATCTCTGATTCCACGCTCTCGGACGCGCTGACTGACGCGGGAGTGTCCCCGACAATCGCCAATGACATCCTCAGCAAGAACCGCAGCGCCCGTATTGAAGGACTCGACGCGGCGCTTTCGGTTCTGGCGATACTTGCGGTGATCTCATTGCTCTTTACGCGACGACTTCCCGATGTGCAACCATCAGAGACGTACGCTGAGGCGTCCGCGTAAGTCCCGGAGGGCCATCGCGCGATCACCACAGCACACCCCTCCGCTACTGCCAGCGAGAAACGGTGACTCGCTGTGCATCGTGCACGGCCGCCTTCACAGGCGCTGTAGGCGTGACCCGCTGTTGTCTTCACACCATTGCCAGAGGCGGTCGCGTTCGCCCTGCGATGCAGCTGTCCCCGGAATCTTGGTGATACTCCGCCGGCGTCTATCGAGCCAGAAGCCGCCGTTGGCGCCGAGGTCGTTTTCGTCGGCATCAGCCAACCAAACAATTGTGTCGGCACCCGCGTCAACCGATCGCAACACGGGCTTCATGATCGAGTGGAAACGAGGCAGCGACTTCACGACACCCGGGGTGTCAACCCAACCCGGGTGCATCGCTTGGAAGTTCGCCTTCGACCCAAAGCGTCTCGCCCATTCAACGTTCAGCTCAACCTGTGCTCGCTTCGCCCGCGCGTACGCGCGCAAGCCGTTGTACGCATCCGGACCTGCGAGGAGTTTCTCAACATCAAGTTTCTCGGCATACATCCCGCCCGAAGCGACAGTGATGACACGTCCACTTGACTCCCCTGGCTCAAGCAGCGGGAGAAGCAGAGATGTGAGCAGAAACGGTCCGAGGACCTGAGAGGCAACGGTCATCTCGAAACCCTGCGGGGAGACCGTGTACTCGGCCGAGAGTGCCCCCGCATTGTGAACGAGTGCATCGAGATGCTCATGGGTACTGGTGATCTCTGCAGCGATGGTACGCACAGCATCGAGATCTCCTATATCGGCGATGCTCGTCGACACATCGAATCCTTGACGACCCAAGAGTTCCGCCGTGGACGAAGTTCGAAGCGGATCACGTCCCACGAGATGCAGTGTCGCTCCGAGTTCGCCGAACCGGCTCGCCACGGCCAAACCGATACCGGAAGTGAAACCTGTGAGAACGACGACTCGGCCATCCATAGATGCCGGAACTTGGTGATCCCATCCCTCGAGCCGGCGCCGGGCGGAATAGCCGAGTCCGCTCCAACTTGGGGCAACCACCGCCTCCATCAACGCGTCACTAACTGAGGAAAGCGAGCGTTCAAATCGAGGGTCCATCGGACATTGATCCTATGAGCGCATGGACTCCCGGCGGGCATCGGGGGACACAACCCCAAAAGATCCACGTTCTGACCGCAGCAATGATCTGCTTCGTGTGAACGTTGCCGTTTTGTCTTCGCATAATCACGCGTGAGGGGAAATTTCGAGCCTTTGCTTCGAGGGTCCCGATTCGTTCTGTGCCTACCCCCACCGCAGACCTGTCTACCGATCGTTACAAGGTCGGTGATTTCAAGTGCACCAGCACGTTCTTGATAGGCCTGCGGGCAGGCGTCGGTTCACGTTGGAACTTTGATCTATCCCGAAATCGTTTCGACAGGAACGACTTTTACATGCGACTCATTTGCCTTCTCAACGGGAACGATCACGTTCAAGATTCCCTTGTCATAGGTTGCAGAGATCTCCTCAGTCTTTGCTCCCTCTGGCAGTGGGAGGCGACGATAGAAGTCGCCATAGCGAAATTCCGAACGTCGATGCCCATTACTGCCCCCTTCTTTTGACTCACGTTTGCGCACTTCAATCGCTAGATGGCCGTCAACAACACAAACATCAACATCAACTGTTGGGTCGACACCAGGGACCTCAGCCCGAACGGTCAGACCGTTTTCGTCATTGACTTCCTCAAGTCGCAAACCATCGTTGGCAAACCAGTCTCGGAATTCGCGCGGCATCCACCGAAACCCGTCAAACCAGTTCATTCCGTTTACCTCATCACTCTGATCCAACCATCCTGAATTGTTCTTCTCAAGCATCTTTGTCATCTCCGACGTCCTCTCTTTCTAAGGAAGCACGTTTGCAACCCCTTCAAATGAATCCTGAGCGCGTGAGGGATGGAATTCATCGCCACGTAGAGGTATTCCAGTGAACGCTTCACCTGCGAATCACCCAATGGGGCGATGCAAGTCACCGTGACGCTGCTGGAACATTTCGCCTTACACGCGTTGCTCGGCGATAGAGGTGTCATGAGATTCAACGATCGAGACCAAGCAGGTCACCGACTCGCAGCACGACTGAGTGCATATGCCTCAGACGATGCTGTAGTTCTTGGACTGCCACGAGGCGGCGTTCCAGTTGCAGAACATGTCGCAAAGGCGTTAGGTGCGCCGTTAGACGTAATCCTGGTCCGCAAACTTGGTGTACCTCATCATCCCGAACTGGCCATGGGGGCAATCGGAGAAGACGGTATTTGCACCATCAACGAAGAGGTTATTGACCTCGCCCACGTCACTCCCTCGGAACTTCTTGAAGTTGAGGCAAAAGAACGACTCGAACTTGAACGGCGAGCTCAGTCATTACGGAGCCATCGGTCGATGATCGACCTCACCGGAAAGATTGCAATCATTGTTGATGATGGGCTCGCCACCGGCTCGACTGCAATCGCCTCATGCGAAGTTGCACGCGCCCACGGCGCAAAACACGTCGTTATGGCTGTTCCAGTTGCATCCATCGACGGAGCATCACGATTGAAGCGCTATGCCGACGAGTTCGTCAGCGTCGAAACCCCTGCTCGATTCGACGCCGTTGGGCTTCACTATCGAAATTTTGAACCGGTCACCGACGACGAAGTCGTAGAGATACTTGATCGATACCGAGTCGAGAGTTCTAACTCAAGGGGATCACGAGAATCGCAAAGTTCCGCCACAAGTTGGAGTCAAGACATACTCATTCCTCTCGGCGGCACTCCGCTACCCGGCCGCCTTGAGGTCCCCGAACATTCGATCGGAATCGTCCTATTCGCTCATGGGAGTGGATCGAGTCGGCACAGCCCTCGGAACACTTACGTCGCCGGTGTTCTCCATCAGTTCGGGATAGGAACGCTTCTGTTCGACCTCCTCTCACGAGAAGAAGAGCGAGACCGGGCAAACGTGTTCGATATCGCGCTTCTTGCTCGACGTCTCCATGGAGCGACCGAATGGGCCCGCTCGCAGCCGCGTCTCGCCGCTCTACCTATCGGATATTTCGGCGCAAGCACAGGAGCTGCAGCGGCACTCGTCGCGGCAACTCTTCCATCATCGAACATTGCCGCCATCGTCTCTCGTGGCGGTCGACCCGACCTCGCCAATGGTCGATTGGGATTGGTTCGCTCACCGACGCTACTGCTTGTTGGGGGCGAAGATCACGTCGTCATCACTCTCAATGAGGCTGCAGCCACACAGCTTCACTGCGAAGCCAAAGTCACAATCATCCCCGGGGCTTCTCATCTCTTCGAAGAGCAAGGTACTCTGCAGTTGGTTGCTAGAGAAGCGGGCGAATGGTTCGTCGCACATCTCAATGCAGCATCATCAGATTCAACTGAAGTACAGAGTTCGATCCGATGAGCACGCAGGCCTACATCGACGAACTCGAACACATCCGAACACTTGCTACGCCACTTCGAGTCGCAAATGATCTCGAGCCACTTGTGGCGCAACTACGCAAGAAGAAACTCGTGTGCCTTGGTGAGGCATCACATGGCACCCATGAGTTCTATTCGTGGCGTTCGGAGATTTCGCGGCGTTTGATCGAAGCCGGAGGAATCTCCTTCATTGGAGTCGAGGGCGACTGGCCCGATTGTTGGCGAATCGACCAGTGGGTCAGAGGACGCACTCACTTGAATCTCGATGCCAGGCACCTTCTCGCAGGATTTGAGCGATGGCCAACTTGGATGTGGGCAAACGAGGAAGTGGCCGACTTCCTTGATTGGCTGCGCTGGATCAACCTCGAGCGACCAATCGAACAACGCGTCGGTTTCTATGGCCTCGACGTCTATTCATTATGGGATTCACTTCGAGCAGTTTTTCGCTGGCTTGAGGTGCATGCCCCAGATTCTCTCCAAGTCGCCATGAATGCTTGGCGCTGTTTCGCGCCGTTCAACGAAGAACCTCAGCAATACGCGCGAGCTGTCGCCAGCCTTGTTCCTGCCTCATGTACCGAGGAGGTTGTCTCGCTGCTTGTTTCGGTCCGTGAACTTGCCCTTTCGCAGGGGCCTGGAGATGAAGCAGCTTTCGCAGCAGCACAGAATGCAGAAATTGTTGTCGGAGCAGAGCGTTACTACCGAGCAATGGTTCGATCTAACTCAGAATCTTGGAACATTCGCGATCATCACATGACTGCGACAGTGCAGCGCCTCTGCGCGCATTTCGGGCCACAAACAAAAGCACTTATCTGGGCCCACAACACACATGTCGGTGACGCACGCGCTACGGATATGGCCCATGTCGGAATGATCAACATTGGACAAACACTCCGTGAAACGTACGGACAGGACAACGTTGCACTCGTGGGCTTTGCAAGCCATCGTGGAGAAGTCATCGCCGCCGCTGCATGGGGGGAGCCCGAAGTTGTACTCAATGTCCCGCGGGCAACCAGTGGAAGCCACGAAGATCTTCTTCACTCGGCCCTTGGCTACCCCGCAGTGCTCACTTTCGGAGAGGACCGAAGTGGGCCATGGCTTCGATCGCATCGGGGACATCGGGCTATCGGAGTGGTGTATCAACCGCGCTACGAGTTCGGAAACTACGTACCGACGGTTATGGGTCGCCGTTACGACGCTCTTTTGTGGTTCGAAGACACCACTCCGCTTGAGCCACTGAAACATGAGCCTCCGCCTCGCGAAGCCGAGCTCGAAACGGCGCCGAGCGGGTATTGATCGACACCTCCGCTTGCAAGACGTTCGCCATCGGTTAACCCCACCCTGATTTCGGGGCTCCCTTCACTTGTCGATATCGAATCCGTTATCCACGACATCGCAAAACGGCCGCGCGCAGGCGACCTCGCCCTCAGGCCCCGATGCACCGGACCCGATGACGCCCCTCAGAAATCCATAACCAAATTCTGGGTCCCTTCGAGCCCTCTCCGAGCAGGAAAGGGGGGTGGCCGCGACAGCCACCCCCTCTTTCGTTGCAAAGATGACTCAAAATCTGTCGGTCTTATTTCCCTGCTTGCGAAATTCGATTGGCGTCGAGTTTCCCTCGATCAACAACTGGCCCTTCGAGTTTCACCAAGTACTTCGAATCGCATGCAAACTCACCAATCTTTGCTGGCAATACTTGCTCGTACTTTGTGCCTGTCATTTTCAGAACCATTGCACAGTCACCTGGCTTATTAGCCGCAGGATCAGTCGGAGATTGCAGCCCACCAGCTGAATAGTCCGTCACTTTCGACAATGCGCTGAGGACACAGTCCCGTGTGAGATTGCTGCCGCACGACTTCGCCGCTTCAGCCCATAGGAGAAATGCTGCGGTTGCTTGGGCGCCGAGGAGGCTGGTGGAGCCTCCATTGGACTTCAAGATTTCAAGATATTTCGCAGTGGCAGGATTTAGGTCTGCCTGTTCAAACGGCGTGTAGGTCATCCGAACATAAACGTTGTCCGCGTTTCCGTTCGTGTTCCATTTTGCGAAATTCGAATCGTACATATTCGCTTCTTCGGCCCAGATCGGATTGAAGTTGAGTGCTTTCGCCGCATCAAGGACATTTTCGAAAATCGGAGCTGGCGACCCTGAGAAATACACAACCTCTGCGCCGCAATCTTTCAAACGTTGCAGAAATGGTGTGTAGTTCGACTCCCCCATGATGTTGTAGGTCTGATCACAATCAAGGAACGTCCATCCGGCCTTTGTGTATGCGATTTTTGCTTTCTCGGCAGAATCAACAGTGGCGGCAAAGTTTCCCTGGAGTACTGCCGCCTTCTTCACCTGCGTGGGGAACTTTTCCGCCAGAAGAAAAGCATTTGCAGCGTTGTAGTAATCGGCCGGATTCGGCGATGGCTGATACATCAAAGGACCGTTCGCGAATTGCGGCGACACCGAATAGGTCGGGACTGCAGGAAGGCCACAGGTAATTCGGGTTTGCTCCTGAGCCGAATCGAGTGACCAACCCTCACCGACAAGCATGAAGTCCTTGGCGCACGCATCGGTCATGGCGTTATTCACATTCATGATCGCTGCGTCGTGGTAGTTCCCAACCACCTGACGACCGTTGATTCCGCCTTGGTCGTTACACCATTTCATCATGGCCTTGATGGCGTCTGACATCTCTTTATTGAGTCCTGGCGATGCCGGGTACCCTGCGTCATCGCCGTAGCCAATTGTGATGCTCGTGTCAGTGACGCCCTGCGCCGTCGCACCCTTTGCGTCGCCCTTGCCACACGGCGATGTCATCGTGCCGAAATCGGTCGATGAGGTTGGCTTGGCGGTCGTCGACGACCCACCACCGGCGTCGGACCGACCGCCTCCGCACGCCCCGGCAACCAATGCGATGGTTACACCGATCGCGACGAGATAAACCGTGCTGCGCCTTCTCCTGCGCTGAACTGTTATGGATTGAGTAGTTCCAATTGTCATGCTTCCCCCAATTCCTTGGAATTCACGTCGATTCGTCGACGCTTGTTTTGGTCATTGCATCTATGTGTGCCGAATTACTTCTGCATCCCGCCCGATACTGAGATTTCATCTCCCGTGACATAGGACGATGCATCGCTTGCGAGATAAAGGACCGGACCGACAATTTCCTCGGCATCGGCCACCCGCTTCATGAGTGTCCCGTTGGCAATCATGTCGATGAATCCTTCACGAACTCGCTCGGCGCCTGCGACCATCTCGGTCATAAAGGGTCCGGGGCACAGCGCATTGACCCGGATCTTCCACGGTGCCCACTCCTGCGCCATCGACTTGGTGAGGTTGATGAGCCCCGCCTTTGATGAACCGTACGCGCAAACATTCGGACCGCCTGAATAGGCAGCCATCGTCACGATGTTGATGATTGATCCCCCACCATTGTCACGCATCACCGGAGCCACCTGCTGCGCCATTCGCAGAGGACCTTCGAGGTTGACGTTGAACATCTTGCGCCAGTACTCGATCGTCATTTCAGACACGGTGGTTGGAGCGGGATTAATTCCCGCGTT
>Ga0222712_10003653_pt1 | contig 16579 bp, 10 predicted proteins | sample C33_657DmetaG_FD_165043 | JGI IMG/M metagenome (GOLD analysis project Ga0222712, IMG submission 165043) | Estuarine water microbial communities from San Francisco Bay, California, United States - C33_657D | ecosystem: Environmental > Aquatic > Marine > Unclassified | place: USA: California...
CTCTGGGCGGTATTGCGTCTGCCACGCATACATCGACACCGTCGCTCGCGTCGTCGTCGTCGTCGTCGTCGTCGTCGCCTTGGACGACGCCATGGTCCACGCGCGCGTCGTCCACCGCCGTCGTCGTGGTGTCGTGGTCCCCGAGGTCCACGCCACCCTTTATGTGTGTGTGTCCCCGAGGTCCACGCCACCCTTTATGTGTGTCCCCGAGGTCGACGCCACCCTTTATGTGTACCCCGGGTCCACGCCACCCCGACGTCGTCCGTCGTCGTCACCCAATCGGCGGCGACGCCTGTGGACGACGACGACGGGCGACGAAAGACGCCACGCGCGAGGGATTTCTCACGCGCGCGCACTGTAACGATCGTCTCGCGCATTCGCGACCGACGGCGACGTCGACGGGCTTCGCAAAGTCGATCGCATCGCGCCGACATGGCGGCGAAGCGCGAGCGCGACGGCGCGCGCGCGGAGACAAAGTCGAACGTGATCGCCCAGCTCGTGGACGTCGACGGCGCGAGCGTCGGTCCGGAACTTGATTTACCACAAGATGTCGGGGGGAAACAGCTTCAAAGCCTCCTTCGCGAACTCCTCAAGGCGCGGTCGGCGGAGGACGCCGAGGAGGCGGCGACGACGCCGTACGCGTTTTACGTCGACGGCGACGAGGTGACGAAAGATTTAGCGACGACGATATCGGCGAAGAATATCTCCGTCGAAAGCGTGTTAAAGATTGTGTATCAACCACAGAGCGTGTTCAGGGTGCGACCGGTGACGAGGTGTTCGGCGGCGGTTGCGGGACACGCCGAGGCGGTGCTGAGCGTCGCTTTTTCGAGCGATGGGAAAAATTTAGCGAGCGGGAGCGGCGATACGACGATTCGTACGTGGTCGCTAGCGACGCAAGCGCCGAAACACGTGATGCAAGGTCACACGAACTGGGTGCTATGCATCGCTTGGTCGAGCGATAATGTATTTCTAGCGAGCGGCGGCATGGATTGCACCGTGCGGCTTTGGGACGCCGAAGCGGGAGAACCGCGCGGCGGGCCTCTTAAAGGACACAAGAAGCCCGTGGTGACGCTGGCGTTCGAGCCCGCGCACGTGGCTTACCCTATAGTGCGCTTCGCCTCCGGGTCTACCGATGGAAGCGTACGCGTTTGGGATGCGGTTCGTCGCACGTGCTTATTCACCATGTCGGCGCACTCCAAGGCCGTGTCAAAAGTTGTTTGGGGCGGTGAGGGATTAATCTACACCGCGAGCCGCGATACGTCGATCTTGGTTTGGGACGCAACCGATGGAAAGCTCGTGCGCCAGCTGCAAGGGCACGGGCACTGGGTGAACACGCTGGCGCTTTCATCCGAGTACGCCCTTCGCACAGGTCCGTACGACCACACCGGCGTTAAACCCGAGAACGATGCGCAGGCCCAAAGTCAAGCGCTTGCGCGATACAAAGCCGCTACCGGAGGTAAATCCGAGAGATTGGTTAGCGGTAGCGACGACAATACGTTGTTCCTCTGGGAGCCTTCAAAATCAAAAGTTCCCCTCATTCGGCTCACCGGGCACCAGCAGCTCGTGAACCACATCTTGTTCTCACCAGATTCCAAGTACTTCGCCTCGGCGAGCTTTGATAAAAGCGTCAAGCTTTGGTGCGGGTTGACTGGAAAGTTTTTAACCACGTTTAGAGGTCACGTAGGGTCGGTATATCAGCTCGCGTGGTCGGCTGATTCGCGCATGCTGCTCAGTGCGAGCAAAGATTCGACGATTAAAGTTTGGTCCATGTCGACGAAAAAGCTCGCCGAGGATCTTCCAGGTCATAGCGATGAGGTTTACGCCGTTGATTGGAGTCCAATAGGAACAAAAGCAGCGAGTGGAGGCAAGGACAAAATGCTACGGCTTTGGGCGCATTAGAAATTTGTATTCATAACATCAAAAGTTCGTTAAAACGTTTCGTGGCTCGAACCACGGTTTATAGTATTATTCGTCATTCACTGAAGAGTTTACTCCGAACCACTGAAACTGTCGTCATCGTCGTCTTCAGAGAAATCATCCTCGCTTTCATCGTCAGAATCATCAACGGTGTAAACCTTGGTTGCTCGCGCTCGAACAGGGCGAGCGGTCGAGCGGGGGGCGACTGGAATATCGGCAACTTCGGAATCGCTCGCGTCGTCAAAATCATCAGAGTCCGATTGGACAATCGCCTTCTTCTTCGGCGCCGGAGCCGCCTTCTTCTTTGGCGCAGTATCCTTAGCGGTGTCAGCCGGCTTCTTAGCGACGGGCGCAGGCTTCTTAGCGACGGCGGCAGGCTTCTTAGCGGCGACATCCTCAACAGCCTTGGTGAGAGACGACATGTTGTTCAATGCGCTCGACTTGGCGGCGGCTGGCTTACTTAAAGCGACACCTCCGCGCAAAGCCAAGCGCTCTGCGAGAGACATAGGCTGATCATCTTCGCTGTCACTATTCGCAGCAGCAGGCGCAGCCTTGGGAACGGGCGCCGGAGCAGCCTTGGGAACGGGCGCCGGAGCAGCCTTGGGAACGGGCGCCGAAGCAGCCTTGGGAACGGGCGCGGCTTTCGCTGGCGCCTGCTTCTTGGGCTTGCTGACTTCGAAGTCATCGTCACTGAAATCCTCTTCACTGAAATCGTCTTCATCCTCGCTGTTCGCCGCGCGAGCCTTTGCGACCTTCTTGGCCACAGCCTTTTTGCCCGCCGCCGTGTTGCCGCGCGCAGCAGCTCTTTGTTGACGCTCGAGAACAACCTTGGCTTCTTCATCTTCGGCATCGAGAATGGCGAGAGCGTCTTCGAGCGTGTCCAAATCCTTCATCCATAATTGCTGTTCAGTGGTTTGGTGAAGCGCGGCGACTTCAGCCTCCTTCTCCGCTTTCTCCGCGCACAACTCGTTCACCTTTTCAAGCGTCAAGTTCCACAGAGGCATACCCAAGAGGTAATCGTACGAGGCACCGGTGACTTCGGCGGCGATGAACTCGCCATCCTCGTCGAGTTCGGCGGCGCTTCCTTTATCAGCTTTCGGGAGTCGATCGTAGCACAAAGCATCGAGTTCACTGATGAGCTCGTGCTTCTTTTTGCGATTAACAACCAAGCTTCCGTCGACGACGGCAAGAATGAAACGCATCTTGTTGGATAAACGCTTGAGCTGAGACTCGGCGAGGCGAATCATCATCTCGCGTCGTTGCGTGTACGCTTGCAGCCGCAATGGTACGAAAGCCTTCAAGATATCCACGGGAGATTCATACTTGGTAATCAAACCGTGCTCATTGAACAGATGCATGTTGGAGAGGCTCAATTTTGTTTGCAACTTGAACTTCTTCTCGATGCCCGCCGTCTGCGCCGCAACCAAGCTCTCAGGGGGCATCGTGATCACGAAATGGACGGTGCGGTCGGTGTGATACTCCTTGTAGTCGGTGATGAACGGCTTGGCGCCCTTTTCTTTCGGGGCGAGCAGTTCCTCGAGAAACTCCTTGTAGTCCGATGTCCAAGTTCGCAGCGGCAACTCAGTGACGACGAGCGTGCACTCGTCGCGAACTTCGTATCGACCAGTAACCGTGTATCGAACTTCACCCTTGACGACCTCTTCCACGATCGAACCATTGAAGTGGCGGTACCATGGTTGCATCGGTTCCGCGTCTCCGGACTCGAGCAACAGCCGAACGTTGCTGATCAAGTCGCGGGGGTTGAAGTTTGGAATCGACGTCGACCATCCCGTGCCGATGCCTTCGGCGCCATTCACCAAGACGAGAGGAACAACTGGATAATAGAAGTCCGGCTCGATGCGCTGACCGTCTTCATCGAGATAATTCAACAACGGGTCGTCACACTCGGGGAACATCGCGCGGCAAACCGGGTGCAAACGCGTGAAGATGTAACGAGGGCTCGCGTGGTCCTTACCGCCTTGCAGCCGCGTACCAAACTGACCGCTCGGCACGAGCAAGTTGATGTTATTAGAACCGACGTAGTCTTGGGCCAAGTTCACGATGGTCATCGCGAGAGAAGCTTCGCCGTGGTGATAGGCAGAGTGCTCGGAGACATAACCGCTCAATTGCGCAACCTTAACGTCAGATTTGAGTTTACGCTTGAAGCACGAGAACAAGACTTTGCGCTGCGACGGTTTGAAGCCATCAACCATGGAGGGAATAGAACGCAACAAGTCTGCTCGAGAGAAGAGAATGAGCTCCTTGTTGACGAATTCATCATAGCGCACAGTGTCACCAGACATGTCCAAGAAGGTACCTGGTTCGTACGCCGTCAGCCATGCTTTTCTGTCCTCGACTCGCTTCTTGCTAAACGACATGTCGATAAGGTCGCCATCGCCGTCGCTTTCCCAGATGAAGCTCTTCTTGTGATGCTCAAGAGCAGCAAAATACTCTTTCGCTTCATTTGAAGTGGAAGTCCCGAGACCTTTGTAGTACTTTATGGTCCAACCCGCTGAGCTTCCTTCGTTCGCCAGCTTCCAAGCTTCGTACTCGGGCATCGTGTAGAACACTTTCGATTGCTTGCCTTTCGTCGCTTTTATGATAGGCGTGATAAACTCGAGCAAAAAACCAGGAATCTTGAGCAGAGAAGGGAAATGAGCGTGCAAGAAGTTGATGAGCAGACCCTTGATGTGCGAACCGTCGTGGTCTTGATCCGTCATAATCATCAACTTTCCGTAACGCAAAGCCTTGACTGAATCGTACTCCTTCCCGTGCTGAAGACCGAGGATCTGCTTGATATGGCTGATTTCCGCATTGTTCATGATTTGTTCGTGTGAAGCATCGCGAACGTTCAAGAGTTTACCGCGCAGAGGGAAGACGCCGTACTTATCGCGTCCTACGACGCTCAAACCGGACACGGCGAGCGCCTTTGCTGAATCCCCTTCGGTGAGAATCAAAGTGCAAGATTCAGAATTGCGTCCACCGGCATCGTTGGCATCATCGAGCTTGGGTATACCCGTCAGGCGCGATCGCTTGGCGCCGTCAGTTTTCTTAAGTTCCTTACTTTGCTTGAATTGCGCCCACGACATGATGTTCTCGACTACGCCCGACTCCATGAGCTTCTTGATGATGGCATCAGATGGCGCGTACGCACTACCAAACTTGTTCGGGCGAGTAATCAACGTTTCTTTCGTCTGTGAATCAAAGGCCGGGTTCTCAATCAGCGCGTTCACAAACACCCAAAGATGATTTTTCACTTGAAACGCCTTCAAATTCTTGCACGTCTTCTCCTTCTTCTGAATTTTCTCGAGCAACTTTTGAGAAATTTGATCCGCCACGGAGGCGACGTGCGTACCACCCTTCATGGTGCAGATACCGTTCACGAACGAGACTTGCTGGAATTGCGCGCTTTCGGAGATCGTAACGCACACTTCCCATCGGTCCATCGTCTTCTCAAATATCTTCGTCGCGGTCGATTCGCCATCCAAGTACAAATTGACGTAGTCACTGAAACCCTTCACTTCGAGCTTCTCGCCGTTCAAGTAAATATTAGTGTTTTTACCGATATTACCAGCGGCATCGTACACGCGTTTGCACATCAAAGCGGCGACGTCTTCGTTCACCAACGACTGCATGCCAAACTTTTCAAAATCCGGCTTGAACGTAACGCACGTCCAGTTCTCGCTCGCCTTGCACTTGGTCACCTCGGGCGATTCTTTGACGCTCATGTTGTTACGAAATACTTGTCTGTATCGCTTTTGCCGAGAACCGTCACACGTTTCGACGATGAACTCCTTCGAAAAAATGTTCGCGAGCTTAGCGCCGTACCCATTTCGCCCGCCCACAACCTTCTTCTCGTTGTCATCATAGTTGGAGGACGTCAACAAGTGCCCAAAGATCAACTCAGGAACGTAGCATCCCTCCTCTTTGTGCATTTCCACTGGAATACCGTTCCCGTCGTTGTACACGCGAATCAATCCATGCTCGACGTCGATGTCGACTCGCAATTCCTTCATCTTCGGGTCTCGCACCTTGTTATCCGTCGCGTTTACCAAAATTTCATCGAAGATCTTGTATAAACCCGGGACGAACGACACTTGCTTGTGCACTAACGATTTCGTCTGCGCGTCGTACACCCACGTTTTCTCTTCCGCTCGCTCGCACGACCCGATGTACGTATCCGGGCGTAACAAAATGTGTTCGAGCTGTGTCTTTTTTTGATAAATCTCCTCCACCGACTTGTTCGTCTTGCACGCGTTGGCGTTCCCGAGCGGACTCTTCACCGCCGCTTTCCCATTGTTCGCCTATATATTGTCCGTCGCCATCATTCCCATCGCGTGGTCAATCTCGTGCGTCCTCTTCCCTCGCGCGCGTTCATTTCCAATCCGTTCGCCACGAGGGGAACGACCGTTCGTTCGCCCATCCATCGTCGTCGTCGTCGTCGTCGTCGATGGAGTCGTACCTTGCCCTTGATGACTGCGCCTGGGGAGAAATTCTCGTCCTCGTTCTCGTCATCGTCGTCGTCGTCGTACTCGCGCGCGCTCGCATTCGCCATCGTCGTCGTCGTCGTCGTCGTCGCGCGCGCGTTTTGTCGTCGTCGTCGTCGTCGTCCCCGCCCGAGACCGACGTCGTCGCCCCACCGGGGCCGGGGCGACGCCAACCGTCGCTCGAGTGCGGGGTCGCTCGACGCACGCATGACGAGTCATAGACCAAGGGATCTCCCCCCCCCCCCCAGGGGTGATCGGATGCCGTCGGTCGATCGATCGGCCACGACCGCGTGTTCGCACGAGTCGCGCCACTCGTCTTGAGACGCACGAGTCCGTGACCAGGCGTCGACCGAGTGATCGATCGACCGACTGATTGACCGACCGACTGATTGACCGATCGACCGACTCATCGACCGATCAACCGATCGACCGACGCATCGACCGCCTCATCGTGTTGGACTGGAACTCGTCAACGCGTCCCCCCCCCCGATGATTTCGTGATTTCGCCGATTCCACGGTCGTCGTCGCTCGCCGCCGCACGTCCGTCCGTCGTCACAGCGCGATCGCTCGTCGTCGCGCGATGAGCGACGACGACGAGCGCGCGGTGAAATCGGCGTGGACTGCGGAGGTGCGTCGCGCTCGACGACGACGATTCGGACGCAGTGCGACGAATCCATCGAACGCGCGCGCGTCGTGTTTTTTTCTCCCACCCGTCGTCGCGTTCGACGTTCGTCGTTCGCGCGCGCGCGCGCGTTCGCGACATCGCGCGCGATCGGCGGTAACGACCGACGCGCGATGCGAACGGCGATCGCGCGTGACGTCGCGCGACGAACGCGCGCGCGCGACGAGGCGCGCGATGGGACGACGGAATATGAAGGGATTTTTTTTACGTTCGTTCGCGTTCGTCGCGCGCGCGGCGTCGCGCGCGCGCGCTCGGGCGACGCGCGACGTTCGCGACGTCGGGCGCGCCTCGCGGCGCCGGGCGGGTATAACCACCGCACAACGTCATCGTCACATCGGGCGATGACGTCGGCGTGCAGTCAGGGGAGGCGCGAGTCCGGCGACGACTCGGACTGACGGGAGATTTCGTTCGAATGTCTAGGAAGACGAGCTGTTACGACGACAAATTGAAAAGCTCGGAGGGCCGTGGAACTGGACCGCGATCGCGCACGCCCTGGACGGGCGATCGTCCAAGTCGTGTCGCCTGAGGTGGTGTAACCAGTTGAACCCAAACGTGAAGCGGGGGCCGTTTACGGCGGATGAGGACGATACGATTCTCGCGCAACACGCGATACATGGGAATAAATGGGCGGTGATATCGCGTTCGATGCCCGGTCGTACCGATAATCAAGTGAAGAACCGCTTCAATTCGACGCTGAGACGTTTGATCGCGTCGCAAAAGAAGGAAGGGTCGGGGGCGTCGGCGCCAATTTCGCCTCGAGCTCGCTCGACGTCTCGACCGCAAGGTCGGTTGGCCTCTGAGCGCGAGACTGCATCGATCGCATCTTCGCCGACGCGAGTGAAGCGTGAACGGTCGACGAGCCCGAGCGAGAATGCGAGTGGCACCGGCGCTGATGAAGGGCAAGGGTCACCTAACAAACGGTCACGCGCGAAAGTTGTCGATAAGACAGCGCGCTCTCGTCAATCAGAATCTCCACGCATGGCTGGCTCGAATCCGTCGGACCGCCAAGGGTTGGAAAATTTAATTGAAGCATCGCTGATGGAGCTCGAGCGATTGAAAAGCATCAAGGGCGCGATTTACGAATGGGGAGTGATGCCTTACGGTCCAGCGCGCGATTCAAATACGCCCGAGCCTTCGAGGTCCGATGAAGACGGCGTCGTGCCGTCCTTACACGCGCCCAAACCCAAGCGCGGTGGGTTCTCAGTGCCCGTGCCATTGAATTTGTATGAGTGGCGCTTGCACGCACCCGTATCGGGCGGAATCAAACGCGTGGATTCGTTAGCGTCCCTTGGCGAAATGATCTCTCGCCCGTCGTCGGCGTTGAGCGCGCCGTTGAGCGTACAATCGGCATTACAATCCAACGGCTGGTACGCTCGAATGTTGGATAATTTGGGCACGCATAAAGGTTCAATGTGCGAGGATATATCCTCCGCGGAAATTCATTCCGAATCATTTGTCAAACCCAAGGCAATGTTCATGACTTCGCCGAGGCCGACGCGAGTCTTCGTTTAAGGACGTCAGGCTCGCGCACAAAAACACTCTTGAGAGTATTATCGATACTCCAGTATTACAGTATTATCGATACTCCAACCCACAGCAAAAAGAAACGACAACGTGACAATCTGGCGATATTATTTTAGCGGCAGCCGTACGTCGATCGTGCAAGCGTCGACGGGCCTTTCCCACACAAAACTATCATTCTTTTCTCGCGCGATTAACGCGGCGAGTGTACGAGTACTCAGTGCTTTCGACAACAGTAAGAAAGCGTGCGTGATAACATCTCGTGGATCCTATATTTATAAACTTATACAATAAGAAACATTAAGAAACGAATACATGCATGCTATTTGCCCGCGGAGGCACGCGCGAGCTCGTCTCCTCTCGCAGCAGCGGCGACGACGGCGTTCATCATCGCTTGTCGTACTCCCGCTTGTTCGAGCGCGTGCACGCCTGCGATGGTGGTTCCTCCCGGCGAACACACGCTGTCCTTGAGCTCGCCCGGATGTTTGCCAGTTTCCAAGACCATCTTCGCAGCACCATAGAACGTTTGCGCGGCGAGTTGCGTGGCGACATCGCGCGGCAGCCCGGCGCGCACCCCACCATCGCTCAAGCCCTCGATGAGAATGAAAACGTACGCTGGACCCGACCCACTCACTGCCGTTAGCGCGCTCATTTGATTCTCGTTGATCACTTTGCACATCCCAACGCTCGACATTAACGCGAGCGCCACGTTTCGACTTTTCTCGACGCACGTAGTGCCCGCGCACAACCCACTCGCCGCGGCGCCCACTAGACAGGGCGTGTTTGGCATCACTCGGACTATCTCCGGCGTTTTCTCGCCATTATCCGTCCACACGCTCTCCATCGTGTCCAACGTCACGCCCGCGGCGACGCTCACGAAGAGCGTGCTCGCGGCTTCCAGGTTCGCGTCGCGGTGCACATCCACGAGCACCGATCGAACGTACTGCGGTTTCACCGCTAAGAAGACGACGTCTGACGCTTTAACGACGTCAGCGGCGGTTTCAACGACCGTACCTCCACTCGCGCTAAAGCTCGCGCGACGGTCGACGTTTGATTTATTACACATGGTGAGTTCGCTCCACTTCACGATGCCGGCGTTGACGAAACCACGCGCCAAAGCGTCCGCCATGTTCCCGTACCCGATGAATCCCACGCGCATGATTACGTCGTCGTTTCGTCGTTGTGGTTTCGAGCGAGCGGCAAAAGTTGTGCGCGGCAAAAAGTGCCGGTTCATTTGAACTCCTCGAGCCTTTCGTTTCATTACAAAGTGGTACAGAACATTTAGACAAAAAAAACATCACATGGTCGCATTAGCGTCGTCGGTTTTCGCGGTGAAGTCGTACTCAAGCAAGACGTTATTTGCGCCATCGCAAATGATGCGATCGGCGTCGGCGTACGTGCTTCCAAGCCACACCGTGTGGCCCAACACGGCGTAGCGAGCGTCTCGTCGAATCGCCCTAATCTTCTCCCCGGGCTTGCTCGTCGTAAGGTCTAAATCCCAAACGCGAATCGTGCCGTCCTGAGCGCCGGATACGAGCCGACCGTCGCATCCACACGAAAGCGAAACCACCGCACCGGTGTGTCCGCGAAGCTCGGCCACGAGCTTGGGCTTTAAAGAGCGGGCGTCGAATCTCTTCTCCAGAGCGTCAAACGCCGGACTGGGAGGCGTCGAGCACATTCGCCAGACGCGAATGACGCCATCGCCGCCTCCAGTAACTACGCCATTCCCGGGGCAAATCGCGATCGAGCGCACTGTGCCCCCTTCGTACGCTTGCCAAGCGAGCATTTGAGAAGAGCGGGACGAATCGTAAGACGTGGCGTCCGCGCTTAAAATCGCAGCCGTGCCGTCGGCGTTACCGATGGCGACAACACCCGTTTTCTCGCACGAACTCAAGCACAGCGTAGGCTGACCACTTCGCCATTCCCCTTGCTTCGCCAGCTGTGGCGCCGAAACATTAGCGTACTCGGCGGCATCTTTTGTTAACGAACGCGTGTTCTCCATCGCCGCGACGCTCACCGGGAGCGGGAGCGGCGACCACCGGCATAGCTTCCCATCGAGCGCAGTGCTCCACAGCGACCCACGAGCGAAGGCGATGCCTGTGATAACGCCATCGTGCTGAGCTCGACCGAGCTCGATCAACGCCGCAGAGTTTGTCGCCGCCTTGTACAAGTGCACGGCACCGTCGCGACCGCCCGAAGCGACGCGCGCAAAATCATCCCCACGGCGGTTCGTGAGCGAGATCGCCACCGCAGTCACCGCCCCACCGTCGTACTGACCCAGCAACACGCGCTCGCCGAGTGGTCGATCCTCAACTTCGCTCCAATCCCTCCGATGCGCCGCCGGAGAAATCGCCAGCGCGGAGGATTTTGACACGTCGCACAGCGCCACATCCCCGCGCGCCGATCCCACCACCGCGTACGGGTACGCCACCGCCACGCGCCGCACGTAATCTCGCCCCAAATCAAACGCCACTTTGGGTGTCGCCGCGCCCTCATTCCATCGCTTCTTCGTCGCCTCAGCCAGCGCCGCCAGTCTCGCGCGCACGAGCGACGTAAACTCCTCATCGAGCGTCCGCGTCTCCGCACTCACCATCGACGTCGACGTCGTCGTCGTCGTTGACTCTCTCGACGAACTCATCGACGGCGCGCGCTCGTCTCCGAGGTCAAACTCTCGCAAGATCGCGCCGTCGTCCACGTCCTCGCGCACATCCTTGGCGTCGTTCGCGAACGATTCGTTCGCATCTCGCGCTCGCGTCGACCGCGAACGACGACCGCGCGCGCTGTCGTTCACCATTCTTTCCCTCGTTCGATGTCCACGACTTTGTGTGACGGCATTTTGAAACCTCGCGCGCGTCGTCGTGGACGTCGTCGACGTCGTCGTCGCGCGTAATCCACCCGACGCGCCCATCATCGCGCGATCGCGCACGATGCGATCGCGCGATCGCGCGTTGTTCGTGACCCTTCGTATCGAACGCTCGACGTCGCGTTCAACGAACGAGATTCGAATGATTCGTATTTCAACGCTCACGCGCGCGCGCGATGGAGTTCACCGCGAAGTGCGGGTCGTCAACGCCGCCACGCTTTCGTCGACCGAGGGCCATCGATCGATTGGACGACGTCGACGGGAAATATCTCGATCTCGCGCGCGACGTCGACGTCGGCGTCGACGAGCGATCGGGCGACGAGCGATCGCACGCATCGCGTTCGCGCGCGCGCGGTATGGACGTTCGAGGGGGGGAAAAGAATAAAATATCGGAGGCGCGCGCGAAAATACGCGAAAAAAGAGTCGACAGAGACGTCGGCGTCGTCGAGTACGAGAGATGGAGGTGATGTGGACGAAATCGCGCGAGTCGATGCGGTGTACTGATACATATCCAGACAGTGTATGCGATGAATGTCCGAAGTTTAAAACACAAAATCCCCATCGCGCGCGCGCCCACGGGGACGGGCGAGGGTCGGACGTTCGGCGCGCGCCATCGAATGCGAACGCGCGCATCGCGCGACGCCATCGACGGGCGCGAGCACCATGGCGTTCTTCGCGTTCGGTGGTTTCGGACATTTATTTGCGTTCAAAGGCGCGTTTCAAGCCGAGGTACGTCGACGCGAAGGCGTCGAACGAGAACGAGCGCGCGAGGACGGACGATGGGGTGTAGGGTTCGTGTGACTGACGCATCGCGCGTTCGCGCTCGCGTCGTTAGGTCGTTTTGGGGGAGAATGAGAATTCCGAGAGCGCGATTCGACGATTTCGAAAGGCTGTGATGTCGTCCGGGCACATTCAAGAGGTACGCGACGAACGACGACGCGATGAGGACGCGAAAGTGATGGCGTGGATAGTGTAAATAGGGTTACGAGGACGCGACGAGGACGAGGGCGCGGCGGCGCGACGCGCGACGGAGGCGTCGGCGATGACGAAATGTGCGACGAGTTGGGGATTGGTGATGGACTCGGGCGCATGACTGACCTCGCGATTTTCTGTCTTTTCCCCGTGAAGACTCGCCGTAGACGGTACTTTGAGAACAAGCAAGACATTCTCAAGCGCAAGCAATCGACGCCGCGCAATAAGAAGGGCGGTAAGCCTAGAACTGCGGCGCAGGCAATTTCGGAGAAGGAAGCGGCGACGTTGAATCCGCAAGGTCAACAGCGCGGGGGTGGTCGTCGTCAATTCAACAACAATAACAACCCTCCGGCTGCGATGTAGTTTTTCGCCCCGACTTAGCCTTTACCGATTCTTGCTCTTGTAATACACGCTCTTCACGGGCACTCGCGTTCGCCCTCGAGCGTTCGCATCGCATGCACGGAACGTCTGTTTCTCGAATCGCGCGCTACGACATTCGCGCGTTCGCATCGTTTCATCCGTCGTCGTCTTCCCGGTCGTCGTCGTCGTCGGTCCCGCTCCGGTCGGTCGGTCGTTTCGTCGCCCCCACGCGCGCGGTCGTTCCCGTCACACGCGAGCACAGAACGCGATGAACGCGCCTCGGGCGCAGCGCCTCGAGCGGTCGCCGAGCGAAAAAGTACGTGCGAATGCGATTCGCCCGTGCGCTGCGTCGTCGTTCGTCGCGCGCTTTCGCCCGTTCGAGAGCGCGTTCGAGGAGAACGTCGCGCGCGCGCGCCGCGGCGCGCGAGGGAGAGCTGACGAATAACTGACGCTTGCGGCGCAGCGCCGGGACCAAGCGGCGGCGCGCAAGGCGTTTAATAACGAATGGCAGGTGGGCATGCGCGATGCGTGCTGCAAAGATCCGCTGTATTGCATCTACGCGCTATGGTGTGGGTGCTGCGCGGCGTATCAGCAGCGGACGCGACAGATGGGCGCGGCGTGGCCTAGGGAATATACGTGCTGCAACGATGGGTCGTGCATCTCTGGGAGCTGCGGGGAGGAATCTAATCCGGAGTTGTGCTTGTGCTGCGAAGTTTTTTGTTGCTTCCCGAGCGCGATGGCGACGACGCGGTTTATGATTCAAGACGAGCAGCGCGTGATGAATACGCAGTGCGATAACTGCTTGATCGGGTGCATGATAGTCACGCAGCAGATAGCGTTGTGCGTGCGATGCGTGGCGATGATCACTCAGAATCCGGAAATTGAACAACTCGCTGACTTGGTAGATTGCTGCGCCGATATGGTGTACTGCAGTGTGTGCGCGTGCATGTTGACGCAGCATCACGTGCAACTTAAGCACAGAGACCACGCGCTGGCGCAAGGGCGTCCGCGCCAGCAGCAGATCGTCATGGCGGCTCCGGTGGCGCCAATGATGGCACACGGTCAGCCTGAGCCGAGATATTCGACGCAACGAACGTATGTGTACACTGTGCCTCCGCCGCAACAAGGTAAACCAACCGGGATCGCTCGGTCACCGACGCAGAATAGTCGAACGGCGCCGCCACAGCCGAGCCGATCGCCGAGTAAGAAGGGAGGCAAGTCATCAGAAACGTACTACGCCGATATTTAACGAGCGCGTACGATAGAAAGAAATTGTACAAAATGTATCAAAGTTGCCACAAATTTAATGAAACTTGAGAACTACTTTCGCCCAACGGAATCAAAAATACAGGTAATCTTTGGCGAACGATGGCGATGCGTGCGCGACGAACGAATCGATGTGCGCGCACGTCATCGCGGAAGTTGACGATCGTGAGATGGTGATTGACGAGAGGAGGGTGGGGCGTCGTCAAAAAACGACTGCGCGAGAACAAATCGAAAACGAAAAGCGAGGGAGAAGGAAACTAAATGCGTCCATGAACGCGCTAGGAGCTAGAAAACTAAGGTGGTACGACGGCGATGCGAGCGTTCGTTAGGTCGATGATGAGTTCGCAACCGCGGAACGCGTCGGCGCAAATCGCTCCGTCGGCGTGCGGCGACACGTCAACGTCTGGGGGGTCGCCATCGAGATGTAACACGGCGCGCACGTTTTTGCACTCGAACCCTTTGAAACGAAGGGTCTCGATGCGACCGGTGACGATTTCGTCGCCGATGCGTTGCAGACGACCGGATGATTCGCCCGGACCGGACATGATGCCGCCGGGCGTCAACGCTCGCGTGCGATTCGCGACGTCGGCTTCGCTGGCGACTTTCGCGCTCAATATAACCCCCACACCCCCGGTACCGATGGATAACTTGAACAACCCTTTGCGTTCCATGACTTGATCGGTGACGCCCTGAAATCCGTCGTTCGCGATCGTGTAGGACAGCTCCACGTATGGGACGCCAGAGATGAACGTCAGCGGCATCCACGCTCGGCTGACTTCCGCCGAAGGCGAATACATCGCCGGCTCCGTCACCTTGACAGTGATTTTCGGCGCGTCGCGACTTCCAGGAACGCGCATCGGAGCGCGAATGCTGAGCACCGCATGCGCGAAAGACGGACACCCGAGAACGCCTCCCAAACGCTCGTTGTTCGGCACGCGCACGGCGCCGTCGAGATTTTGCTCCATGAAAATTGGATCGCCCATGACAAACGAGCCGAGGCGGAGCTTGTGCCCGAGACGGAGCGCGCCTTCGAGCGGGGCAGCGACGCCGGTGATCGACATCGATCCAAAAGACGTCATCTTCGCGGCGTCGGCGACGTGCGGCGCGATGGCCAGCGCCGTCGACGCGGTGTCGAGGACGAACCACGAGTCGTCGGCGAAGCGCGAACCATCGGCGGTTTCCACGCGAGGTTTCACCAAGAAATGTCCCCCTTCGCCTCGACAGGCGTCGATCTCGACGCCGTCGGGGTTGTTCTCAAGCAACCACGATATCGGGCGCGCCCATTCCGCTCGCTCTCGCGGCGTTTGGAAATAATCGCTCGTCGCCTCCGAGCGCGTCGTCGACTCGGTGACGTACGTCGTGACCTGCCCTTCGGCGTGCACGCGACGCGCCGTGCGGGGTACCGCGACTTCGACGCCGTCGCCGATTTCCACGCGTTCCCATCCCTCAAACGTCCATTGTTCGACGCCGCGTTGGTGGTAAAATTCGGCGCGCCACGCCAACCCGGTGCTCTCGTCGACGAAAACGCGTCCGCCAACTCTCCCGTCGATCGCCGCGGAAATCGCAAACACGCTCGTCGAACACGTCGGCGCGGTCGAATTCGCCTTGAGCCTTCGCGAGGGGCGTTCATTCCTTCCTCGCCTCCCGCCGACGCTCGCCTCGGCGCTCGGCGCCGCGATCCCGAACCGCGCTCGCGCGCTCTTCGCCTCCATCCCGCGCCCTAAAAGTTTCGCTCTTCCACCACTTTTCACCCACTCTCGTTCGTCCTTGAACGTCGCGCCGAATCGAATCGCCGTCGCCATCGTCCCGAGATGCGCGCCGTCGCGCTCATCCTCTCGCGCGTCGCCGTACCAATCTCGATCCCACGTTCGCCACTTCGCTCCGCCACTTTGCGACCTCGCATCGATTCCCCTTCGCTCGTTATCATCATTCGTCGTCCTCAGCGTCACATCCTCCACGAACGCCATCGTCCCCGTCGATGTGCGACTGAAAACCACCGTAAACGTCCCGCGCAACCCGTACGCGTCCACGCGTCCTCGCGCGAGCGCCGCGCCTACTTTTCTCTCGCCCCACTCCGATTCGACATCACTCGCGCTCGATGACGACGCGTGTGACGCGCGCGACGCCTTCGACGCCTTCGATCGCGCGCGCGCGTCGAACCCGTCGTCGTTCGTCCTCCAGGCGTCCTCCGCGCGCGTCGCGCGCGTCTCGCGTTCGCGCGCGCGCGCGCGTCTCCCTCGTCGTCCTTGTCCTCGCCCAACGACGATTTCACGGCGAACGAGGACGACGAACGCGCGTGGACGTTCGAGCGATGTCACGCGCGAGTGCGACATCGCGAACGGTCCAACCCGAGCGATGACGCGTGTGTGCGAAAAAGCGCCTGAAATCGGCGTCCGTGCCGATTGTTTACATTCGTGGCGTCGTCCGAGGCGTCCGTGCCGATTGTTTACATTCGTGGCGTCGTCCGAGGCGTCCGTGCCGATTGTTGACATTCGTGGCGTCGTCCGAGGC
>Ga0222712_10003656_pt1 | contig 16571 bp, 27 predicted proteins | sample C33_657DmetaG_FD_165043 | JGI IMG/M metagenome (GOLD analysis project Ga0222712, IMG submission 165043) | Estuarine water microbial communities from San Francisco Bay, California, United States - C33_657D | ecosystem: Environmental > Aquatic > Marine > Unclassified | place: USA: California...
TTGGATTGGGTTTCGTCGGTCACGCACATGGAGTCTTGGCTTAACTCAAACATAGGGGATCATTGGCAACGCTGGGCATGGGCCAATGCTAACTCATCGTGGGAAATGGCCGTGGCTTTTCGTTGGGATCGTGATCAATGTCTATTTCTACTCAAGTGGGCAGGATCTTGTTAAATACTTGACAGCCATTGGGCTGTTTATGGAGACTCCAATGATCAAATACATTCTAGCTGCAGCGTTATCAGTTGCGGCGGTTACACCTAGTTTCGCCGTAGATAAAGCACCTCAGCCCAAGAAAGAAGTTGCTAAGAAAGCAGATGATGCTAAGAAAACCGCTGCCAAACCCAAGAACGATCCTAAATGGCGAGAAAACTCTATGGCCAAGAAGCAAGCAGAATGCCGGGCAACGCCTAGTCTAGCCAAGTGCAAAAAGCAGTCACCTGCTAAGGATGCCAAGAAGTGAGAACGCTAGCTGGCGTTTTTATAGCTTTGCTGCTGTCGGGCTGTGCTGTCATAGATCGTGTCAGAGAAATATGGCCCCGAGCACATGACCCTGTGATGGTGGAACTATGGGTCAACACCCACATAGCACTGAGTCGGGTCAACTGTGACCTATCACCTACAGGATGGGATCGAGTAGCTGGTGAGAGTCAACGACTGGCAGAGTACACAGCATTTCGTCAAGATCCACAGACCAAGAACATACAGGGTCTATACGATCACGCAGTAAAAATGGCAGACACTGCTGTGAAACCAGCATTCTGTAAGTTGGGCATCAAGACCGCAGAACAACGTTTGGCCGCTGCGAAATCAGCATGGGCCGGTAGATAAAGGACAACACTATGACAACACCATTTCAAGAACTAGCTGAACACTCACCAGAGATGGCTCAAGCCCTGAATGAAATAACTGCTGCTTGGACCAGCCGTAGCATTTCACAAGATGAATATCAGTATCTGCTCAAAGAGCTACAGGAAGTCACTGCAGCTGCAGCACTGGCTGGCAACGAACAGGCCATGCGTGTGTTGGTGGCTGCTGTGAGTTTGGCCGCTACTGCGGTGTAAATACACTACTATGAGAATCAACGAAATCATCACAGAAGGTATCTTGGACTTTTTCAAAGGCAAGACCAAGACACAGCCTGGGCAGCTCAAAGCCTACATGCTTTATGATGGCTTTACCATCTATTGGGACCCAGAACCTGAAGTGTTTGTGGTTGTGGGCACTGGTGAATATCAGAACAAGTTTCCCAGCAAAGGCTTTCCAGCTCATTCAGCCATGGGTGGCCTGCACACAGCAGAAATGTATGGGCAGAAGATGACCGGTGGCAAGCTCAAAGACCCCATAAAAGTCAATCGTGATGTTTTTGGTCAACAGGCACATGAAGACCTAGATCTAGACGTAGATGAAGCCAAGGCCACTCGTGAACTGTGCACATCAGGCAAGCCAGACTCAGCACTGGGTGCCAGCAATCTAGCATCATGTAAGAGTCAGGGCTATCGCAGCCGTGAAGGTGGCAAAAGCCACAAAGTAGGCCATGAACGAATCAAAGTACGTGGCAAAAAAATCAAGGGCAAAAAGTATGGCGGGCCCTTGCCAGATTGGACATAATGATTAAAACAAAGAATCTACAGGCAGGCGACTGCTTGATAGCACCACCCAACAACAAAGACCCACGATTTCGTAAAACTGTGATATTGCTAGCTGATCATGCTGACACCCAAGGCAGCATGGGCATAGTATTAAACAGACCCTCAGAGCATCGTGTGGGCGCACTGGTTGATGGGCTGGCAGACAACATCAAAGATCATCAGCTGTATTGGGGTGGCCCTGTTCAACCACACGTGGTGTTTATGCTGCACACTCTAGATTGGCAAACAGCCAAGACCAAGAACATAGATGGGCGTCTGGGGCTGACCACAGACATACGCATGTTTGACTACATGAAGAATGGTGAACAGCCCGACCATTGGCAGGTCTACTTTGGACACAGTGGGTGGGCACCCGGACAGCTCACAGGTGAGCTTTCAGGTGAAGGGCCTTGGACCCCCAGCCACAGTTGGCTGACACTGAATCGTCCTAGTTTGGATTTTATCTACGAAACAGACCCAGACAGCATGTGGGACTGGGCAGTACAGGAATCAGCCAAGCAGGCCGTTACCAGCTGGTTTTAAAGCTGTTCGCCCTTGAGGCCCTTGACCATCAGCTCTTTGCTGCGTTTCAATTCTAGTTCAATTTCCACTTTGTGAATATCACGACTGGTAGACTCTACTAGGGCCAATATGGCTTCGCGGCCCTCGTCAGTCCATTTAGAATATTCAATACCCACTGTGCTGCGATAGTAATAACGACTGTTACGCATCAGTTCCGAGATACCCCCGTACATGACGTCTTTGATATAAGGTTTATCCATCTTTAAGAATCTTCCATACAAGTGCTTTCTCCAGGGTCTGGGCGTAACTGCTACGACAGCCTCCTTGATCAGCGCACCAATTGTTAATGGTATCATAATTTCCCCAACTGCCCTCAGGGGCATTATCCATAATCCAAGTAATGATGGCCCACAGCATCTGACGATTGCCTGTGTCTGCTACACGCACAGCCCTATACATGTCACCCGCTAGGCAGCTTTCCAAAAAGCCCCCAGGGTGTAGCCCACGAACAAGATAGTGTTCTAGACTTTGCTGTGTATGAGCAGGTACTTCCATGCCCACATACTTGAGATCTTCTACACCCTGTGCCCAATCGATCATAGTGTGGCTATCCACTCTTTGGCCATTTCTTCCCATTCGTCTAGCCCATCTTTTTCTTCTAGGGTTTCGTACAGAGCCAACATCATGAGGCTGTGTGCGTCACAACGATCTCGATGCGTGGGCATACTTTTGATAAACAGTTCAGCTTGATCCAAGCTGTCGCAGTTCCAAAGTATTTCCATAATGGCTCGTTGCTTTTTGGTAAGCCCCTCAATAGTGATCATACTTCAACTCCAAAATGTTCTAATACTTTTCCATAGAGTCCCATTGCCTCAACAGCATTCATATCAGCAACCTCAGCACATTCCCGCACAATCAACTCGGCAAACTTTTCCAGTTCATCTGTGTAGAATTGATATACACCAAGATTCTGTTTATGTGTTGAACCAACCTGTTCGGCAAGTTCTTTAATTCGTTCGTTCATTTTATTTCCTTGAACAAGGGCACACCATCAGTCAAATGCCGAACATATTCCAAATTAGGAAAAGTGTCTAGTGTGCCACGATGCCGTTGAATTGTCAAGTTGCCTTCACGCTCAATGGCATAGAAAAACATCTCTGTGGCACCTTCTTCTAATTGTGATTTGAAATATTCGTTCATACATTGTTCCTTCCAATACGACTGTAGCCTAACTTTGACCAAATGCTTTTTCTATCTTGATTCCGTTCTGGCTTCCACGCCCGCGGATCAACTGTTTCACCCGTGAGTTCATAACGAAAGTCTGGATCGTAAACCATGTAGCCTAACTTGTTCCATTTGATAACTCCATTATCAAATAGAAAGATACAACCACGACACATACAGAAACTAGCACCACGATCGCTCATTACATTGCCGTTGACTGTGCCCACATACTTGACCACATGGCCCATGAGCATTTCTCGTAGGGCTTCGTGATAATCAATCATAAACCGACCTGCTTTCCAAATACGCAATACACTTCAAACCACTTAGTAGGTGGATTCTCTAGGAAGTAAGGATTAACACGGAATGTGATTTCCCAGTCCCTAGAGAATTGAAAGTGTCTGGTTCCAAATCTAATGTTGAACCAGAGATTGCTCATTACTTGCTTTCAGTTACACGAGGCAAGTTAACGATTGGGCTAGACCCAATCGGTACCATCATCAAACTGCCCTTCTTAGCAGCTTCAAACATAGCTTGAGCTTTAATTTCTTCAATTTGAAGTCGTTTAAATTCCAATGACTGGGCAGTATTACCAGTGGCCAATGCTACCATTCTACGGCTTTCAGCTTCAGCAGTTTTAACCTCAACTTCTTTTTGTTTCAATTCGTTCTTAGCTCGAACAAGAGCGTTAGCTGATTCAACAACAGAGTCAGCTGGAACAACGTTACGAATCAATACTTGACTGATAATGATGGTACCGTCTAGCTTTTCTTCAGCAAGATTTCGAGTGATTTCTTCCTGAATGAACTTTTCCATAGGCTCGCGATTGTCTGCCATGTCCAATGCTTCGTACTTACGAGCTGCCTTGTAGATAGCATTACGAGCATTTTGTACCACGTAGTTGTACATTACAAAAGTATCACCTTTAAACTCTGCGTGGAACGCCTTGTTCTTGGTAGAATACAATTCTGCTACACTTTGTGGGTTGATGTTATAGACTACTACAGCATCAAAGTCTTTCATTGTGCTGTTGTCTTTGGCCACAGGAGTCATGTTCTCAAGAACAACGTTTACATCCTTAACTGGAAAAGTAAGCACGTCTCCAATTAATACTTGATTAAACGACCCGGGTAATAGTTCACCAGGCTTAACCTGTTTGTCAAAACCAACACGGACACCGACCTCACCGGTTTCGATACGAGTACAACCCGTTGCCAAAACTGCGGCGGCGAGAATAGAGAGAGTGAAAATACGTTTCATATGATACCTTAAAAAAGAATTACGATTGAAGTCAAAGCGACTATTGTTAACACAGTACATATTATACTGTAGATAACCGTTTTGGTCAATGCCCAACGGTCTTTTCCGGATAAATGTCTTAGAAAATTAATGCCATAAAAGAACAAAGCAAAGAATACTGCGAATCCTAGTAGTATTTTAATCATGATTGTTTTGGCTCCACAGGAACATCCACAGACGCAGCAGCATCGAGCATGTTTTTAAATCTTACCAATTCTGGTCGATCTAAACTCAATGTCATCGATGCTCCGCCAGAAATTAATGTAACTGTGATCATATCTAATTCTTGATTAAAACCAATTCGATAGTGTTCCTGTGGCAGAGGTGCCGCCGGCGCTTGAATTGGATTTAAATGTGTTAGGTTCTGAAGAGCCTGTTCAATTTCGTTCATTTTCTTTTCATTTTTATTTTTAAATAGTCCAAACATTAGTCTACCTCCCCACCTTCGCTGTCAGGATCGACGCTTAGGCCCTGCCACTCTTTGATTTTGAGTTCTTCAGTGCCGCTGCCATCTTCTTGCCAAGAACTAATCCAACGTGAACCAGTCCACTTGGCTTGATGTGTATAGCTGTTCTTGCCAGCTGTACGAATCATGTATATACCTTCACGCACTGGAGTGATCTTTTTAGGAAACCATTCAGTCATTGGATACTCAATGTCATCCATATTGGTATACTTGACCCACTTGCCTGTGTTTTTCTGTGAACCAGCAATGTAAAAGCCAAAGTCACTGCTCTTACCGTCAGTGCTGCCGCCGTTGTTTTCAATCTCTTCTTCGTCGTAGTAAACAGAATTGATCAGTTCTTCTCCGTCGATTTCATCGTAGCTCAACTGTAGGCGTTCAATTTCAAAAGGTGCTCGCAGTTCAATTTCACCTTCAAAGAACGTGCCTTTTTCATTTGACTTGCCAATAAACACCACTGTGCCATCGGGCTTGGAATCAATCCAAACTTCGTCATTACAGCACCATTCTGGACTGCCATCGCAGCCGTCTAGATCTTCTATGCTCTTTTCAAAGACAACATCACCGTTTTCATCTTCAATCTGTAGTGTGCCTGCGTTGCGTGACACACCGTTGGTGTGCCCCATGTCGTCACACTCGTACCATGAACCCGGAGGAAACGGCCACATGTCTTCTGGAATATCATGTTCATCTGTGTAGTCGCTGTTCCAGGCAAAGTCACTGACATCAAGTCTACGTGACTTAAAGTAATCATAGATCTTAGGATCTACTGTACCCATAACAGTTTCGCCACCGTAGCCCCACATGCTGATTCGATAGGTGCGTGGTGTGAACTTTAGAACTTCAATAAGTTTCTGTTGTTCGGCTACCTTTTGTGCTTCTAACTCTTCTGTTGTGGGTTCTGGGGCTTCACCAGCGCCAAAAGGCCACTGTGCTTTAGTTGTGGTCATACACAATCTCCTTGAAGTGCCGCCCTGACTGTTTCTTTGTTTTTAACATCATGTTTAGATTTAAATTCTATAACGTCTTGTGCTGCTGACTTAATAGTTTCAGCATAGTTAAATGCCTGCTGTTCGGTCATAATGATAGTGCTTTCACAGCGAATATAACCTCTGGTCCACACAGTCCATGTTAGTTTAACACGAGCAACAAAGCCATTGATAAGATCTTTTACAGCCCAATCTAGTTCTTGAAAATAAGGATTGTCAATGTCAAAACGTTTTTTGACAGCTTCACTCCAATAGTCAGTTTTGGCCGTAACGTAGGTGTTAACAGTAACTCCAATGTCTGCTGATTCAACTTCAAAATCAATATCGTGATCAGGTTGCCCACACCCGCAGACTACTTTGTAAAACTTAGAATCACCAAAGTCACTGGTCTTCATTATACCTGTTGCTGGTTTTTCTGCTTTCAAATCTTTTCTCCTTTTGTGAATCCACGGAACCTTAAGAAACGTGGAAATCTCAAACTATATGTGCCGTCTTGATTTTGTGTAATAGCATCAGCACGAACTTCGACAACATGTCCATCGACACGACAGGACCAAAATTCATCTCGTTGTTGATCTGTAAATCCAGAGCCAACATTTACATTAATTATACGACCATCATCCTTGCCTTCACAGACCAATGCGCCCATCTTGCCTTGGTTGCGTCCTGTTCCTTCTTCGGTGGACATCACCGTAAGACTGACTTCGATAAATGGTTTTTGTTTTAACCAAGCAGTATCTCGTTTACAAACGTACTTGGCTTCTGGATCTTTCAACATAATGCCTTCGAAACCTTTTTCAATAGCTTCTTTGTTGTATTCTTTGTATTCAAGATCGCCTACAAACTCATCTAGATTAACTTCCTTTTGTTCAATAATGTCAATAGAGCCTGCGGCATCAAACACAGGCTTAAATGAACGAAGCAGATTACTGCGACGTCGTTGTCCCATAACACTAATGCCCTGTTTAAATTCTACCAACGGAATAATATCAAACAGCATCAGTCGTGCGTCTTGTGCCTGTACATCACTCTTACGATGTACCTGCTTCATTAGATCCTGGAAGCTGTTAGAAACTACTTCACCATCCAATACATAAGATCTACCCAAAGCATCAATATGCTCAAACAGACCACTAGTGATATGCCCAAAGTTTTCCAAAACTTTGCCATTGCGTGTGTATTGTGTGACAGTTCTGTTTTCATAATCAACGACGGTGATACAACGTACTCCGTCCAACTTTGGTTCGAGCAGTTTAACACCCGTAATTTTCTTTTCATGATTGGCCCCGTCGTGTGCCAGCATACATTCAAACACAGGAACTTTATATTGAGTCTTTCCTGTTTTCTTAACCACTGTGTTGATTGTTTTTTCGCTGAAGCCTGCTCGCATGTCCTTGATAAGGATACGGCGATAAAAGTCATTCCATTGATCTTTGGTTGCTACGTTCATAGCCAACTCTAAAGCATCACGTGCGGCATGTCCAGTGAGCTCTCTTTTGTATAGAGCTTCTGCTAATTCTTTGAAAGCAGCCCAAGGAAGACCTTGCCCGTCGGCTTTGCTGATAGGAACTTGTTTAACACCAAAGGTATAGAGTGTGTCGTAACACATACGCAGTCCTTCAAAGAACTCGTCAAGCCCTTCGGTCATTGCTGATTCTAGGATAGCTTCCTTGGCCAAACGGCTGTTGTCTGCTTCTAGTTGCTGTATGATCTTTTCGGGTTGTGTACGCATTTTAACCTTTCTTGTTAATCCAGTTTGGGTCCCACATGTCTTCTACTAGATCTGGATAATACAATTTTGGATCCACTTCTAGCTTTTCAACTTTAACAACAGGAGGAGGCTTTGTTAGTTCGTTGTAGGCATCGTTGCCCCAAGCCATGAACCATAGCACCAAAATAGTATCCATTTACTTCTCCTATTGTTATTATTATTTGTATATTATACAGTCAAACTGCAAATATGTCAACCTCATTGGAAAACAATAGACTAAAAGAACTTTTGGGCACAAACTGATGCGGTTGGTCTACGGTTGCTGGCATTTTAGATAACTCTTCAAAACTGTCTACTCGCCAGTCTCGCCATTTGTACACTACATCTTCATGCGGATTATAAGTAGCACGTAATTTTCCTTTATTACAAGAACCATATTCTCGAATAGCTTCCCATTCTGCTTTAGGCATAAAGTAATACTGTAATGAACCATCGTACCCATTATAAACTACAACGCGAAGGTCTCCAGCTTTGGCTTTACTGTCAGGGCCTTTCTTTATGACATTTCCAACAGCAACTTTCCATGAGTTACCTTCTTTACCAATCGTAGCTGTTTTTGAATCACTGAAATCGCTGAAGTCATAATAGTATGCGTCTACATGTTCGTAATCGCCAAGTTCTGCCATGGCTTTTTCTACTAACCGTTCAACGTTGTAATCTTCCCAATTGGTCACAACTTCATTTTCTCTTCCGTAAAACCTAGGAAGATGTTTACAAATGATTTCTTTTAAAATTGTTTGTTCTTTGTTGAGTCTCATACCGTCCTCTGTGTGTTAAACTATTACAATAGTATAGTCAAAACACAAATTTGTCAACAGTGCCAAACGTAGATCTTATCCTGTTTCTTTTTGCCCTTTTTAAGAGCATCTACTTTTTGACCCATTTGTTGTAGCAGATCTTCTTCTTCGTCACAGGGTGTAAGTCCGTGTTTGAGTGCGTCCGCATACATTTTGGGAGAGATGTTAAATGCTACGTGCCCACCTTGTTGTATATTGTCCACACACTTTTGCCAAAGAGGAATGAAAAAGTTTTTGTAAAAGTCTTCGTCTTTCTCCCAAGGAGTCATATGCTCGTATAACTCTAAGTTGACATAAGGAGGGCTAGTTAACACAAAGTCATAATTGATCTGACTAAAGTCTACGTCTAAACAGCTTTGCCAAATCATCTTTAGATCAAAGTCTCGCTCCATGCGAAACAGATTGCTGTCTATGCCATTGACTGATTCTAATTCAGCGTCTAAGAATGCCATCATAGCATCATAGGCAGGTGCCATTTCTATATTAGTATCAATACCTGTGTAGTCTATGCCCAACGACCAAGCACCTAGCATACGTCCGCCCCAGCCTGCTGTAGGATCTAACACAGCTTTGGCCTTGTACTTTTTGTATAGGTATTTGGCTGTGGTTGCTTTGAACATTACCACAGAGCCTAGGTTGATACGAAAACACTCAAAGACATTGCCAGCAGCAGTTCTCCCGCCACGATTGCGTATCTTTGTTTGTTCTATTAACTTGTTCCATTCTACAGGATCATTATAGATATCGTAGATAGTTTTGCCGTCTTGTCTGCGGCACTTTAACAGATTCTTAAATTGAAAATGATACAAGAATGGATTGCCAGCAAAGTTGTTGGCATTGCTGAGAGCATCAAACTTGTTTAGATTTTTGAGATCTCGCTGTAGTTCTTTGGTTGTAATGTTTTTATGATTCTCTACGTCTGTGATAGTTACAGAGTTGAGATGTAGGTTAACAGGTTTCAGTATCATACTGTAATTATAGTGCCTGCCAAATGTTTTCTTTGTTTGCGAGATTTTGTATCATGTTCTGCGGAGGGCCTGCGAATGTGCCAGTATGATAGCGAATGTGCCATTCTACAGTAGCAGGGTCGCTGTCCTCTTTGGTTCGCATAGAACATACAAGCTCTAGGCCTGCGCCAAATGTCTTTTCCTTGTTGACTATTTCTACTTTCAATGTGTCTTTGACATCAGCGAGCGTAGGCACAAAGAAACTCTTGTTGCGACTATAGTCAACAAAGAAATAACTTTGCGGAGTAAACCCACCTAATTGGCTGAGCTTGACAGGATCTTTAAAAATATTGTTAATAAACGCTTCTACTAACTTAGGGCGCAGTTGTTTGTACAGTTCATCTCGTTCACTGACAAACAGGCTTTTGTTCTTTTGATAGTAGTCACCAAACACTCGATTAGAACCTTTGGGGATTCGCTTTTCTTTGCCTTTAGGGCTAACATACTCGCCTTTTAGTATTTCTGCTCGCAGCGCAGGTACCATAGCCTTTTTATATTTTAATTCAAAACGGTCTTCACTAACTCTAGTAATAGCATATTTGCCAACATCTGCGCCTTCTCGACTAGGATCGGTCCAGCTTGCTCCTACAGGTAGGCTATCCATCAGTGTAGTCTTTACCTTGTGTGACAACGCTGTAAACTCAGCAGGTGCTAGATGTCCAAATAGGTCTGTGCCTTTTTCGTTGCCAAAGTTTAGATCTTTGGTTCCTAGATTAAACAGATTAGGAGCACCTGCTTTGACAGAGATGCCTCCAATTGGATGATTGACAAACAAAATGTCTGCTGGACTTTCGTTGTCGTTTTTGTTGTCGTTGCCCTGCCAATCTATCAATCCAATCTCAGGCAAACCTTGATCAGCAAGATACTTTTTAATCTTACTGACAAAGATCTGTGCTTTCTTAAAGTTAGCAACAAAATCTGGAGTAACCGCAATATGTAGATACTTGCGTACATCAGCAAAGACTTTATCAGGATTGGCAAACTTTGTAGAGTCTAGCCAACCCTGTAAAGGCAACGATGCGAAGCCATGCGGTAATCCGTCTTTGACTGCTAGAGCAAACAACACTGGAAGTTCAGTGCTGTATTTGGTTTGATCGCTTTTTCCACCCATGAATACAGTATACAAGAATATTATTATCTTGTCTAGTTTTTTGGTGAAATTAACCTAGGTAGTCTGTCCAACTTGGATGACCAATATGAAATCCGCGATGCTTGCGCTTTTCAGCCAATTCAAAATAATCTGGCTTGTATGGCACACGCACTGGTTTCATTTTGGTATGGTTGGCTTTACGATAGTTACAGGCTTTACAGGCTGTAGACAAGTTCAGCCATGTGCTTTTACCGCCAAGTGAAATTGGCAGCACATGATCTAATGTAGCTGATTCTTCGTTGACATCTGTGCCGCAGTATTGACATTTGTAGTTGTCTCGCAGGAATACATTGCGTTTACTCAAACGGCTAATACCTTTCTTTTTGTAATACTCTTTGAGCATCAACACAGCAGGCACACGAGTTTCCCAACGTGCGGATCTCACAATCCAATCGTCGTGCCATTCTAGTACGCGAGCCTTATCAAGAACAAGATACCGTATGGCATCCTGCCAATTGATTGTGCTCAAAGGTAAAAAGCTCACTGGCTGAGCGTCTGCGTTTAATAATAGTGTATCTGACATTTTTAAAACCGTTCTTAATACGAGTATTTAACAGAACAATTTTACAGCCACTTTAAACTCTACGCAACCACTATTTTACATAGATACATCAGTTGACTTACGCAACTAATCCTGTTACTATGTTAGCACATGATCAATTCAAGGAGATAAAACAATGTTAGTACCTATGGTAGTCGAATCTAGTTCACGTGGCGAACGAGCCTACGACATTTACAGTCGATTGCTCAAAGAGCGTATCGTTATGCTTAACGGAGAAGTAGAAGACCATATGGCAAATATAGTCGTTGCCCAACTGCTGTTCCTTGAAAGCGAAAACCCGGATAAAGATATCAGTTTGTTTATCAACAGTCCCGGTGGTGTTATCACAGCAGGCATGAGTATCTACGATACAATGCAGTTTATCAAGTGTGATGTGGCTACTTATGTTATGGGCCAGGCATGCTCGATGGGTAGTTTACTTGCTACTGCTGGTGCTGCTGGCAAACGATATATGTTGCCCAATGCTCGTCACATGATTCATCAACCCAGTGGTGGTGCTCGTGGACAGGCCACAGACATTCAGATCCAGGCACGTGAGATTCAAAAGATGAAAGAGAATCTTACACAGATCTATGTCAAACACAATTCAAAAGGCAAGACCTACGAACAGTTTGCCGCAGACATGGAACGTGATTACTTTATGAGTGCCAACGAGGCTCTTGAATACGGACTCATTGATAAAATTATCGAAAAACGTTAATGTCTAGACTGTTTACGTTTGGTTGTAGTTACACAGATTGGAATTGGCCTACATGGGCTGATATGTTAGGGCGCAGCTATGATCAGTTTGAGAATTGGGGCATTCGTGGCACTGGCAATCGAGCCATAGCCGAACGTATATCAGAGTGCGTGTTATCTAGACAAATTGGTGTAGAGGACACTGTTGTCGTACAGTGGACTAACTTTCATAGATTCGACATGCATGGCGAAGATGTAATGCCCAACACACGTTGGCGATGTTCTGGTAATATACACACTAACCCTTGGGAAGATAGATTTGTAAAAGAAAGTTGGCGTGAAAAAAGTTTTTGTCTTCACAGTCTTAACTTTATACACATGGGGTTGTCTTTGTTAAAAAGCACAGGCTGTAAACTGTACGTGACCAGTCATCACGATATCAAAGATGAGTATCGACAATTTCCAAATTTAGATTTTTATGACAGTATCAAAACTGATTGGCTGTATCCTATCCAACAGTTCGCAGACGATCAAGGATACAAAGGAAAACAGTTAAAGATATATCAGCTTAATTCTATGTTAGGTAAGATTGGAATTATAAAAGATCAAAAAACAACTATCTGGGATCATCACCCAGGGCCTGAACAACACTATCGATGGTTGAACACGCACCTCTTACCTAAACTGAATGTTGTGCTTGATGAAGACTTTTGCGCAGAGTCAATCAAAGTTTTTTCTGATCTAGAACTCATAGACTCTGCTGAGATATTTCAAAAGCGTATGGGCTGGAATCCAATCATAAGCACTCGTGCCCCAGGGCTATAACAGTGTTTTAAGTTTAGCCACAAGGTCTTCTATCATAGCATCTGTATGATAGGGAGTAGGAGCAAATCTTAATCTTTCTGTGCCTACAGGAACTGTGGGATAGTTAATAGGCTGTACATAAATGTTGTGTTCATTTAACAGCTCATCCGATATTTTCTTACATTTAAAAGCATCACCGATCATAACAGGTACAATGTGTGTTTCAGAATCCATAACTGGAATGCCGTTGTCTTTGAATACCTGTTTTAGTTTAGCTGCTCGCTCTTGGTGTTTGATTCTTAGATCGTTATTTTGTTTTAGATATTTTACAGCAGCCAAAGCGCCAGCGCAGGTCACTGGGCTCATTGAAGTTGTGAAAATAAACCCACTGGCAATACTACGAATAGCATCAATGACTGTTCGGTCCGCAGCAATGTATCCGCCTTGTACTCCGTAGGCTTTGCCTAGGGTGCCGTTGATGATATCAACATCGTTCTCAAGTCCTAGCTTTTCTATGATGCCACCACCTTGATCTCCGTATAGGCCAACTGCGTGTACTTCATCTACGTAAATGATAGCAGCATACAGTCTACACAGTTTGATGATCTCTGGCAGCTTAGAAATATCCCCATCCATAGAGTACACGGACTCTAGTACGACACAGGCCTTGCCTTTGACGGTTTCTAGTTTCTCTTTGAGATCCGCTAGATCATTGTGTCGAAAAATGTGTTTAGGCGCCCGGCTATGGCGCATACCCTCTATGAGGCTAGCATGATTTTTAGAGTCTGACACAAACTCTAGGTTGGGGATAATTTTAGCAAGAGCAATCAAAGACCACTCGTTGGCCACATACGCAGATGTAAACAACAATGCTCCTGTTTTTTTGTGTAATGTAGATAATTCGTGTTCTAAAGCAACATGATAGTGACTGGTGCCGGCAATATTGCGTGTTCCTCCTGACCCTGCGCCAGTTTGATCTAGGGCAGTGTGCATAGCATCTAACACAACTTTATGCTGCCCCATACCTAGATAATCGTTAGAACACCAGTTAACAATCTTTTTTATGTTATATGGACCATACCAAATAGCATGTGGATAGTCTCCAGCTTCTCGTAGGATGTCATTAAACACCCTATATTTTCCTTCTGTTTTAAGCTGATCTAACAGCTTTTGAAATGGTTCTTTGTTAATCATAGTCGCCCGATAAATACGTAATAAGCTATTTAAGGTGCCGCCACAATGGATGTAATCAAAATTGATGTTCCCCTGTTTTTGCGATTAATGGAACTCGCACGAGAGGACATAAAACAAGATCAAGATCTTCATGATGTTGCGGAAATCATAACAAAACTTAGCCAAAATCGTGTGGCTACAATGAAAGATTACGAAACGATCGTAGAATTTATGAAACGTCAAGGACAAGAGGACGAACTCGATACAATTAGAAGGTTAGGTGGATTATAATGGCAAAACAAACAGTTAATATCAGTGTACCGAACAGCGGAAAAGGTGACCCATTGCGCACTGCCTTTAATAAAATTAACGCTAACTTTACAGAACTTTACACTGCTTTAGGATTAAACGACACCACGCTTAATTTAGGTGCGTTTGAATTTACCGGAAGCACAATGACCACCACAGACAGCAGTCCAATTATCATAGATCAAATTTTAATTGTTGGGTCTGATCTAACAGTCAATGGCAATATAACAGCTACTGTTGACGGCGGAAACGCAGCAACAGTATTTTAAGGAATAAAACATGGCAACGCAAATTAAATTAAGAAGAGACACAGCCGCAAATTGGGAGTTGGAAGATCCAATCTTAGCAGAGGGTGAACCGGGGTTTGATACAACCAACAATATATTAAAAATTGGTGATGGGTCAACTATATGGTCATTGTTACCCAGCATTTACGATCCTAAGACAAATATTGTCCCAGACGCAGACAACACTTATGACCTAGGATCACCAAGCAAACAATGGCGACACGTTTACACAGCAGGCGGCAGTATCTACCTTGACAATATTAAACTTACTAACGTAAACGGCAAGTTTACTGCTACCAAAGTTATCAATCCGGGCGAAGAAAACGAAGAAGAAGATCCAGAAGATTCAGATGCTACTAGTGATATCGGTGCTGCTGCTGATCAACTATCCAATAACGGAGAAACTTTTACTCTTTCAGAGGCTGGTAATGTAACATTTAGTGGTGAGGCTGGTGGAATAAATCGCGGCGTTGTATGGGACTACGGTGAAGGACAAAACAATGGTACAAATTCTACCGTTCGTCAAGACAATTTTGGGTTAAGTGTAAAGGCTTGGACTGAGGGCGACGGTGGCGGCCCAACTGGCGGAAGCAATAACGGTGGCTCAGCGGCAGTAAACATTCGTACTAACCAAGGTGACAATGAAAAATGGTGGACATTTGATGGCGCAGGTAATTTAACATTGCCAGAAGGTGGTGACATTGTTGACAGCAACGGTGCTAGTGTACTAGGCGGTGGCGTCACAGGTGACAGCAATGTCTGGATACAGACATTTGAATCAGCGGCCGGTGCTCCAACAGATGTTCCATCAGTAGCAATAAGTGTGGAGTACGATTCAGCGGGCAATGTGATTGCCCTGTTCAATCATTATAACAATATTACTTACTCAACGTATTATTCTGTGGGCAAGTATACCACAGCAGGTGCCAAGATATGGACCGCAAGATTTAGCGATGACTTTTTCACAGACGGGTGGGGCTTGGCAGTAGACAACGACACTGACACAATTTATGTAGCAGGCGAAACCAATCCAGAATCTGGATACGGGTTAGCTACACTGACCAAACTTGACGCTACCGATGGCAGCGTAGTATGGAGCAAGACCTATGACTTTGGCTATGATAGTTCTAGTGCCGTAGTTGATGTGGCCTCAGACGGTAATCCAGTTATGGTTGGCTATGCTGGTAATGGCTCAGACAGATATGTTGCCACTACCAAGGTCAGTGCCGCAGATGGCTCAATTACTTGGTCTAGAAGTCTAGACGGGCAAAACGACGAAGAAGCCTACGGTATGGCAGTGGGTCCAGACGGTGAAATAGTGGTCATTGGTTATATGAGCCAACTAGGTGTCATTGACGGTGCCGCAACACTTTACACTGATCCTGTAAGCAATGCCAATTGGACTATAAATCAAACAGGCGTGTTCAGCGGCTTGGGCGGTGTTGGAATAACTTTTGATGTTAGTTTTACAGCAGGTGCTCCAACATTTACCAACATCAGTGACACAGCAGGTAACAGAACAGTAGATGGAACAGTTGCTACTATTTTAGGGTCAGTACTTGGCGGAGCAGACGGCATAGACGACATGGTTGTTAAAGTTGGCACATTGTCTGTTAATGATACAGATGATCGCATGTTGGTGGTCAAGTACGACAGCACTGGATCTATACAGTGGCAGAAGGCCATACTGTTTGATGCGGAATTTAACTGTAAGGGAGCAGACGCTGACATTGACAGCAATGGTAACATTTATGTAACAGGCAGTTATCAATATAGTTATGATGGCGGAACAACCAGTGCTTTAAGCATACTTAAACTTGACGGCAACGGTGCTAAACAGTGGAGCAGACGAGTACAAGGTGACTGTGATACATTTGGCGTCAGTGTAGTAGTTGGTGCTGATGA